>CABEBS010000039.1_pt1 | contig 6791 bp, 3 predicted proteins | sample 3132631 | NCBI WGS metagenome assembly CABEBS01 (sample SAMEA5534346, study PRJEB31848) | metagenome | biome: tundra; feature: field; material: soil | place: USA | collected 2013-05 | depth 0.45 m | reverse complement strand
CTCGCGTCGAGCACAGCGAGGTAGTTATCCAGCGCTTCCGGCGTCCAGTCGAACGCAGCGTCCAAGACCCGTGCGCGCTCCGCATCGGTCATCTGCCGCAAGGCCGCGGAGGGAATCGTGACTGGCATATGTAAACGAACATTGGACACAACGGGCGAGGACGTCAAGAGAAATCGCTGGGCTGGTATAGGGGACTATTCAAACTGCAAGAATCGCGGCAGCGCGCGGAAATCGCACCACCATTTCGTTGCCGCAATGAACGGATTCACCGAATATGACTTCGAAGTCGCGGGGTGTTCAGCAGCGTGACCACTTCTCTCGCTCAGTTGGATCTATGGCTGCGCGCACCGCGCGAAAGCCAGAACCTCGAGTTCAAGCAGGCAACGAAGCAATACGATTCGGGGAAGCTCTTGCGTTACTGTGTCGCGATCGCGAACGAAGGCGGCGGCACACTCATTCTGGGCGTGACGGATGCATTGCCGAGAGTCGTCGTCGGCACCGCAGCTTTCCCAGACCCGGGCGGTATACAGAGCTGGATCCTGGTCAAGCTAGGCATGCGCGTTGCCGCGGAAGAGATTCAGCACGCGGCTGGCCGAGTGCTCCTATTTCACATCCCCGGACGCCTCCGTGGCTCGGCATACGAACTCGATGGTGCCTACCTCATGAGGTCCGGCGAGGATACAGTCCCCATGACCGAGGATCGGTTGCGCGCCATCTTCGGTGAGGGACGCCCGGATTGGCTAGCTGAAGTAGCGCGTCCTCGCGCATCTGTCGCTGACGTGGTTCAGCTCCTGGACACTCAGGGCTTCTTTGATCTGCTCAAACTTCCGTATCCAGATAGGCGGGAGGCCGTTCTCGAGCGCCTTGTTCGAGAACACCTGATCGCGCCGAGTGGCCCGGATTTCGACATTCTCAACCTTGGCGCAATTCTGTTTGCGAAACACCTCGATGACTTCAGCGAAGTCGCCCGCAAGGCGCCTCGTGTCATCGTCTATGATGGTACCTCAAAAGCAAAGACCCGTCGTGAGCAAACCGGCAGTCGCGGCTACGCCGTTGCGTTTGAAGGGCTCGTGCAATTCGTTGAATCGCAAACCCCGGCGAATGAGGTGATCGGGCAAGCGCTCCGCACTGAAATGCGGATGTACCCGTCCATCATGCTCCGAGAGACGATGGCCAACGCGCTCATCCATCAGGACTTTCGCGCCACAGGCGTATCCGTGATGATCGAGGTTTACGACGACCGGGTCGAGATATCGAACCCGGGCCAACCCGGCGTTCAGGTAGAGCGACTCATCGACGAATACCAGTCCCGCAACGAGCAGCTTGCGGATCTCATGCGCCGGATCGGCGTCTGCGAGGAAAAGGGAAGTGGCATCGACAAGGTTGTAATCGCTGCGGAGGCTTACCAGCTGCCAGCGCCAGAATTCCGTGTCGACAACGTTCGAACGACCTGCATTCTTTACGGCCAGCGCCCGTTTTCGGATATGACCCGGGACGATCGCGTCCGAGCGTGCTACCAGCACTGTTGCCTTCGGTACGTTCTGCGCGACACAACTACGAATCAGTCGCTGCGGATGCGCTTTGGATTGACCAATAAGCGGGCCGAAACGGTTTCTCGTATTCTCCGGGATGCGATTGATGCCGGATTGGTGAGATCGGAGAATCCGGACGGTTCGAGGAAATACGCTCGCTATTTGCCTTTCTGGGCTTGAGCTTATTTAGGTGCCATCGACATACTGGAACAGTCGAATTGGTAACACATTGCGCTGCAACGACTTAGCTATTTTGGTTGATTTAGGCAAGATCGCAAGAGCGGCCAATTGAGCTCAATCACTTGATAATGAAGAAATCCAAGCATTGGCTGGTTGAGCAATCCCTATTGCGCCAAGCATCTCACCGAAATGGCGAGAGTCCGGCCACCATTTCATTGCTGCAATGAAAAGCTTCGCCGAGTCCGACGTAGAAGACGCCGCGCTCGCATGGCTGGCGACGCTGGGCTACGCAACGCGTTATGGCCCCGAGATGGCGGCGGGCGAGCCTGCCGCAGAGCGGAGCGACCCGAACTTCCGCGACGTCGTACTCGAAGGACGGCTGCGTCACGCACTCACGCGATTCAACCCCGCCCTGCCCGCCGACGCGATCGAAGATGCGTATCGCAAGCTGATACGGGCCGATGCATCGTCTCTGGTCGAAAGAAATCGCGCGATGCATCGGATGCTGATCAATGGCGTACCGGTCGAATATAGGCGCGCCGACGGAAGCATCGCCGGTGCTCAGGCGACCGTCATCGACTTCGACACGCCAGACAACAATGACTGGCTTGCGGTCAACCAGTTCACCGTGGCCGAGGGACAGCACACGCGCCGGCCCGACGTCGTGCTCTTCGTCAACGGCCTGCCGCTGGCGGTGGTTGAACTCAAGAATCCGGCCGACCAGAATGCCACGGTCTGGAGCTGGTTATATGCGCTCCAGACATACCAGGCGCAGATCCCCGCACTCTTCGCCACGAACGCGGCGCTGATCGCATCCGACGGTGTGCAGGCGCGCATCGGCGCGCTCGGCGCGGGCAAGGAATGGTTCAAGCCCTGGCGTACGATCACCGGACACGAGGATGCCGCCGCATCTCTGGCCGAATTGCAGGTGGTGCTGGAAGGCGTGTTCGAGAAGCGCCGCTTTCTCGATCTGGTGCGGTACTTCATCGTGTTCGAGGACGAGGGCGGCGGTAAGCTCACCAAGAAGATGGCGGGCTACCACCAGTTTCACGCGGTGAACGTGGCGATGGAAGAGACGCTGCGCGCCGCGGTCAAGTCCGCGGCAAGCGGCGAAAGGTCGCCACCGCAGGGCCTTTATTCGTCGCACACGCAGGCGAACGCAAAGCCAGGGGACCGGCGTGTCGGCGTGGTCTGGCACACGCAGGGCTCGGGCAAGAGCCTGACGATGGCCTTCTACGCCGGCCGCGTGATTCTGCACCCCGAGATGCAGAATCCGACGCTCGTTGTGCTGACCGACCGCAACGATCTCGACGACCAACTCTTCGCCACCTTCGCTCGCTGTCACGATCTACTGCGCCAGCCGCCGATGCAGGCCGCAGATCGCACCGATCTTCGCGCAAAACTCGCTGTCGCTTCCGGCGGTGTGGTCTTCACGACGATCCAGAAGTTCTTCCCGCCGAAGGAAGGCGAGGGGACCGCGGGCGACCGGTATCCCGTGCTCTCCGATCGCCGCAACATCGTGGTTATCGCCGACGAAGCGCACCGCAGCCAATACGACTTCATCGATGGCTTTGCACGACACATGCGCGACGCGCTGCCCAACGCGTCGTTCATCGGTTTCACCGGCACGCCCATCGAACGGACTGACGCGAGCACGCGCGCGGTGTTCGGCGACAACATCAGCGTCTACGACATCCAACGCGCGGTCGCGGACGGAGCCACCGTCCCCATCTATTACGAGAGCCGGCTCGCCAAGCTGGCGCTGAAGGATGCCGACCGACCGAAGATCGACTCAGAATTCGAGGATGCGACCGAAGGCGAGGAGGTCGAGCGCAAGGAGAAGCTCAAGACACGCTGGGCGCAGCTGGAAGCCGTGGTTGGCTCGGAGAACCGGATCAAGCTCATCGCTCGCGACCTGGTGGAGCACTTCGAGACCCGCCTCGCAACGCTCGAGGGCAAAGCGATGGTGGTGTGCATGAGCCGGCGCATCTGCGTCGAGCTGTATCGCGAGATCGCGCTGCTGCGGCCGGCATGGCATCACGAGGACGACGAGAAGGGCTCAATGAAGGTGGTGATGACCGGTTCGGCGTCCGACCTGCTCCCATGGCAACAGCACATCCGCAACAAGAAGCGGCGCGAGGACCTGGCGAAGCGCTTCCGCGATCCGAACGATCCGTTCCAAATCGTGATCGTGCGCGACATGTGGCTCACCGGCTTCGATGCGCCGAGCCTGCACACCATGTACGTGGACAAGCCGATGCGCGGGCATGGGCTGATGCAGGCCATCGCGCGGGTAAACCGTGTGTTCAAGGACAAGCCGGGCGGGTTGGTGGTGGACTACCTCGGCCTCGCCGACGAACTCAAGAAAGCGCTCGCGACGTACACCGAAAGCGGCGGCACCGGCAAGACGGCGATCGATCAGGCCGAAGCCGTCGCGGTGATGCTCGAGAAGTACGAGATCTGCCTCGGCCTGTTTCATGGATTCCACTGGTCACCCTGGACAACGGGAACGCCGCAGGATCGTCTCTCGTTATTGCCGGCCGCGCAAGAACACATCCTCAAGCAGCTCGACGGCAAGAATCGTCTGCTTGGAGCGGTGACCGCGCTGAGTCAGGCCTTCACGCTCGCAGTGCCGCACGATGATGCGCTCAAGATCCGCGACGACGTCGGTTTCTTCCAGGCCGTGCGCTCAGTCTTGGCGAAGGGCACGCCGGGCGAGCAGAAGTCTGACGAAGAACTGGACCACGCCATCCGGCAGATCATCTCCAGAGCCGTGGTCTCCGACGGAGTGGTCGATATCTTCGCCGCCGCCGGGCTCAAGAAACCCGACATTTCGATTCTATCGGACGAGTTCCTGACCGAGGTGCGCGACATGCCGCAGCGGAACCTCGCCGTGGAGTTGCTTCAGAAACTCCTGCGAGGCGAGATCAGGTCACGGTCAAAGCGCAACGTGGTGCAGGCGCGGTCGTTTGCCGAACTCCTGGAGCAAGCCGTGCGCAAATACCAGAACCGCGCCATCGAGACGGCGCAGGTGATCGAGGCGCTGATCCAGCTCGCCAAGGACATGCGCGCCGCCAACGCGCGCGGTGAGGCTCTCGAGCTGACCGAGGATGAACTGGCTTTCTACGATGCGCTGGAGGTGAACGACAGCGCGGTCAAGGTCCTCGGCGAGCCGACGCTGGTGAAGATCGCACGTGAGCTCGTGGAAATAGTGAAAAAGAACGTCACGATCGATTGGACCCTGCGCGAGAACGTGCGCGCACAACTGCGGGTCATCGTCAAGCGCATTCTGCGGAAGTACGGCTACCCGCCGGACAAGCAGGAGAAGGCGACTGACACGGTGTTGGAGCAGGCCGAGGTGCTGTCGGAGATGTGGGCGTCGGCGGCGTGAGCAGCTAGCGGTACTCCCGGACAGTCTCGCGAATATCCTGTGCCAGCACCTTCCCCCACTTCTCTTTAGCCAGAAGCTTCGCGTACTCCAGGACGGTCGGAAGCACCAGTCGGACGTCGCCGTCTTGCGTTTGCTGCAGCTGGTTGATTACCGACAGCAAGACTCGCTTGTGGGGGTGACCTGCCGGCAGTTCGCCGATCATCCGGCGGATGCTCGCGACACTCACCGAGTCGTGCTTTACCATGTCGACACCAGCAAGCACGGTGTGATCGATCAACCGCAGGGTGAAGAGTCCAGTCGAAACAGTCTGGCCGATGGCGCGCGCCGATCGAAATGGCGATCGCGGGACTCGACGCGAAGGACGAGTCCCGCGATCGGCGCTGTGCAGAGTGCTGCGCGCAGGAACGAGAGCGATACCGCAGTACTTGGCTACTGAACGCGGTTGAGCCGCATATAGTCGATCGCCATGCCAGCCATGAGCCGCACGCCGATCGGCATCGCACTGTCGTCTGCCTGAAAGAGCGGCGAGTGGTTGGTCGCGGCCGTGTGCCAGTCGAGTGCCGGCGGCGTGACGCCCAGAAAGATGAACATCCCCGGCGCCTTGTTCGCAAAGCGTGAGAAATCCTCGCCGGCACTGCTGGGCGGCCCAGTGGACACCATCTTCGCACCGGCGACGCGGCGCAGCGTCGGCAGCATCTTCTCGGTGAGCGACGTGTCGTTGAGCGTCACGTCGTAGCCGCGCGTGATCGTCACGTCGGCCGTGGCGCCGCTCGACTGCGCGATGCCCTGCGCGGTGCGCGTGATGCGTTCGTGGATCAGCGAACGCATTCCCTCGTCGAGCGTGCGCACGGTGCCGATCATCCACACGCTGTCGGGGATGATGTTCTCGCGAAGTCCTCCGTGAAACGCGCCGACCGTGACGACCGCTGCCGCCTTCATGAGGTTCACCTGTCGGCTGATGATGGTCTGCAGGCCGACCACGATCTGCGATCCGACGACGATCGGATCAACGCCGGCGAATGGCTCCGCGCCATGCGTTTGCCGTCCGTGAACGACGATCCGAAACTGATCGGCGGCCGACGTGGTCGCACCGACGGTGACGGTGACGGCGCCGACCTGTCCCAGGCGCGCGTGCAACCCGAATACCGCATCGATCTTCGGGTTGTCCATCGCCCCGTCCGCGATCATCGGACCCGCGCCGCCCACCGGCGGACCCTCTTCAGCCGGCTGGAAGAGGAAGACAACGGTGCCCGGCAGATCGGCCTTCATTCCTGCGAGCACCTCCGCCGTGCCCATCAAGATGGCGACGTGCATATCGTGGCCGCAGGCGTGCATCACGCCGGTCTCGACGCCATTGTACGTGGTGCGGACGGTGCTCTTGAACGGCAGGTCGACTTGCTCGGTGACCGGAAGCGCGTCCATCTCGGCGCGCAGCCCGACGACAGGACCTGGCCGGCCGCCTCGCAACACGCCGACGACTCCATTGCCGCCCACGTTCGTTCGTACTTCGAGTCCGAGCGATCGCAGGTGGTCGGCCACCAGCTTGGCGGTGCGAACCTCCTGAAACGAGAGTTCAGGATGCTGGTGGATGTCGTGCCGCCACGCGGTCAGTTTCTCGACGATGGCGGCGGCGCGCCGGTCGATGTCGAGCTGGAGCGCGTCCGGGCGCTGCTGTGCGGCGAGGGCGG
>CABEBS010000028.1_pt1 | contig 7033 bp, 7 predicted proteins | sample 3132631 | NCBI WGS metagenome assembly CABEBS01 (sample SAMEA5534346, study PRJEB31848) | metagenome | biome: tundra; feature: field; material: soil | place: USA | collected 2013-05 | depth 0.45 m | reverse complement strand
ACTTCAGCCAGGTATACGGCGTGAGCGCGCGACTCACTTCATTGAGGATGTGCGGCCAGATGTATCGCGAGCCGTCGATCGCGCGAATGACGTTGACCTGCCGGATCACCGAGTCGCGCTGCTCTTCGGCGGCGCGGCGCTGCCCGATGACCGCGGCGTAGCGAGTCGAGTCCTGCGTGGACTTCGTCTCATGTTCCGTCAGCGCGTTCATCTTGCGGTTCTGGTACAGGAAGAGCCCGCCCACCGCGAGGAGTGCGAGGACCACGCTCACGACGGCGGCGATCAGGAAGGGATCCCTGATCCGCGCGGCGACATCGCCGAGGACGGCACCGAAATCGAAGGCAGCCGATCGGCTCCGCTTCTGCTTGCGCGCGCCGGGCAGCAGGTTGATTTCAATCATCTTTCGCGAGTGACCGTCGTTGGTGTGGATTGCACGGTCAGTTGGGCAGGCGCAGGGCCAGTCCGATGGGCAGCATCAGGAGCGGAGCGACTTCGTCGGTGACGAGCGACTCGAGAGCACCGTCACGCACGCGCAGGTTCGTCAGCGGGTTGGCGTGATCGACCTGCAGACGGAGGCGGGTGCCGAGCGCGTCGGAGAGCCCCGGAATGCGGGAGCCGCCGCCGCAGAGGTAGACGGCGCGAAGCGCGCCGGCCGATCGCGACGACGAAGCCAGGAAGGCTGCCGCGCGCTCGATGCCGACGACGATTTCCTCGCCGCGTCCCTCGATCACCGCGTCGAGATGCGGCGAGCGATCGTAACCCTGGATGAGCGCGGCCGCGTCTTCCGGACTCAGGCCGCGCTCGCGCTGCAGGTCCTCGCGAAAACGGCGCGTGCCCACGGTGATGTCGCGCGTGAGGATCGGCACACCTTCGTCGAGAATGTTGATGTTCGTCACTTCATGCCCGATGTTCACGAGCGCGACCACGCCGGTCATGGCGTCGGGGTAGTTGACCTCGAACGCGTTGTGGAGCGCGAAGGCGTCGACGTCGACGATGGCGGGCGTGAGGCCGGCCTCCGAGAGCACGCGCAGCTTTGCTTCCACCAGCTCGCGCTTGGCCGCGACGAGCAGGACGTTCATTTCCATCCCTTCGCCGTCCGGATCGAGGATCTGAAAGTCGAGCTCGACCGACTCCATGTCGAAGGGCACGTGCTGTTCCGCTTCCCATCGCATCAGTTCACGCGCCTGCTGCTCCTTCACGCGTTCGATTTGAATCTTCTTGATGATCACGTCGCGGCCGCCGACGGCCGTGACGACCTCGCGGGTGGTGACACCCGCGGCGGCGAGGCAGCCGGTGATCGCCTCGGACACGATGCCCGGATCCATGATCTCGCCTTCGACGATCGCGTCGGCGAGCAGGGGCGTGATGGCGACCTTGACGAGTTCGGGTTCCGGCTTGGAATGGTCGATCACGGCCACTTTGATGAGGCCGGAACCGATGTCGAGACCCACCGTGGTCTTCTTACGGCCAAAAAGTGCCATGAGCTGTCGCCGGTTCCTGAGGACTATAATGTTGGCTTGCGACGTGTATCAGCCGCTCGAGCCATGAGGGCACGAACGGAGGGCCTGTCACCATGACACGAATGGCGGGCGCGAGAGGTAACAGTTGGCCCGGAATAGACCTACGGAAGCTGGGCCCACCACCAGCCCGGGAGGCGCCGGTACCGAAGGCTCCCGGGGGATCCCGATGAGTCCGGGACAATGCGGACGAATCCGAGGTTTGCGGCGTCTCCGCGGACCCCGCCGGACCAGGCTCGGGCACTGGCCGTCACCCGAAGCATCCCGTTCCCAAGCGACTGGAGGGTGACACGCGTGGTATCGGCGCCGGCGGTGTTGGAACCGGACGCGATAAAGCCACGCGGCCTGGCGAGCAGCGCGCTGTCCGGGTGCGAGGCGAAGAAGTCGGCAAGCGCCGTGCCCGCGGCCGCCTGCGCCCGCGCGCCGGCGACGTCGCCCCGGGCGATGCGCAGCTCTTGCACGGCGCCCTCGAGCAGGAGGGCGACGAGCAAGGCCATCACCATGAGCATGAACAGGGCGAGCGGCAGCACGAATCCCCGGCGCGCGAAGCTCCCCGCTGCGATCACCGGGCCCCGGGGCCTCGATTTCGCAGCGTGACACGCAGAAGGGCCGACTCTCGTGGCGCCTCCGCCGATCCTGTTGACAGTGTCCGAAAGAACGCTTCGATGCGGGACTCGCTCGCGACGGTCGTGAACACCAGGCCGGAATCCGAAGGCGCGGCAAACGGCCCCGCCACCGGCTGCGCGACGCCGCACGACGATCCGGTGCACCGCCGATACGACAGCGACCAGCTTCCATCCGCCGCGCGAGTGAGCGCGTACCGGCCGTTCCGCAGCACGCGCACCGGCGTGCCGACGATGGCGGCTGCAGTATCCAGCGATGATCGGAGCACCACGCGCATGACCGGGCGGCGGGCGGCGCTGTCCGCGGCCGAGAGCAGGCCACTCGACGGCTTGCAGCCCGCGCCGTCGGCGCGCGTGGAGGCGGACTCGACGACGGCCGTTCGCCACGCGCCGCCGCTCGCCGTGTCGAACACGGCGACGACATCACCGGTTTCTGGCGAGGCTCTCCACGACGAGTACGGGAGGCCGCCGGCCGCGACGTCCGGCGGGAGCACGAGAACGGTACCCGATGTGACACACACCACCGAGACGCCCACCAGGCCGAGAAAATCCACGGCGGTGTCGCCGCGAACGCGGACGGAATCCGAGGCGGCGGCGCGCAGTTCGGACGCGAGCACCGACTCGGCCTCGCGCAGTGTGCGTCGCGCGTCGGATGCGGCACGTGAGCGCCGCATGTAGCGCTCGGCGCCCGCGAGCGCCGCAACAGTTGCGGCCGACACGATCGCCGACAGGGTGAGCGCGACGATCATTTCCGCAAGTCCGGCGCCGCGCCGCGCCCTCAGTCGGGGCATGCGACGCGCGCCTCTATGACGAGCGGTGCGGCCGACCGGCGGAGCAGGAGCGAGTCCGTGAGATACCAGGCGAACTGCGAGGACGAGGCGCGCCAGCGCTCCGATCCCCATGCGGACGCGCTCGTACCGGATGCGTCCGACGAACAGGGGAGCGCCGCAAGCAGCTCGAGCCGCTCGCGCGCGCGATCGGCGGCGAACGCCTGCGCGGCGGCCAGCTCGCGCAGCCGCCGGTCGCCGGTGAGCGCGCCGACGAGGCCCGCGGCCGCGACGCCCATCAAGATGAGCGCGACGAGCACTTCGATGATCGTGAATGCGCGGCGTGCGCGGCGTGCGCGACTTCGATGCATGCTGCACAACGTGCGAGTCCGCGGCTTCGGAAGCGTCACCGCCGCAGTGCGCGGCGAAGCGAATCAGCGCGGCAGCCGTTCGTCGCTCGCGTGCACGGGGAGCACGATGTGAAACGCCGCGCCGCCCTCGCGGGAACGCTGGACCCACACGAGCCCGCCGATCGTGTTCACGATGCCGCGCACGATCGCGAGACCGAGGCCGGTGCCGTGCTCCGCCGCCCTTGTGGTCACGAACGGCTCGAAGATGCGCTCCTCGTGTCCCTGCTCCACACCGTGGCCGCTGTCGGCGACGACGATCTTCACCACCTGCGTCATCTCGTGCGACGCGAGCCAGCGCTCCAGGCGTTCATCGCGCCGGAAGGGAACGGGTGCCGGACCTTCCCCAGCGCGGCGAAGCGAGCCGTCGACGAGCGTCGTGCGCGGCAGCCGCCGGGTCCAGAGGGCGAGCTGTCCGCCCGCCGGCATGGCATCGACGGCGTTGAGGAGAAGATTCGCGAACGCCTGTTCGAGCTCGAGCGCCGTGCCCTTCACGGGGAGCGCGGCGGTGTCGAGGCGCTCGTCGATCGAGATGCGGCGGAGCACCCCCTGCTCGCCGAGGAAGCGCAGCGTGTCGCGCAATGCGGCGTTGACGTCGGCCCCGAGCGTGCCCGCCTCCCTGGGACCCGCGTAGTCGATCAGTCCGTCCATCATGCGCTGGATGCGCGAGACCTCGCGCTGCAGGGACTGCATCGTGGGCCGCAACTCGGGCGCGACCTTGTCCTCGAGCGAGTGCGCGTAGTTCGTGATGGCGCACAGCGGATTCCCCACTTCGTGCGCGAGGCCGGCCGCGACGCGTCCCGCACCGGCGAGGCGCTTGACCGCCTCACTCTCGGCGCGCGCCAGCCCGAGCTCAGACTCGAGCGAAGACACCCTGCCGCGAAGCCGGCGGCTGCGCAGCCAGCCGGCAGCCAGCACGACGGCCGCGGCTCCCGCGGCGGAGACGATCGACGTGCCGGCGGTGTTCATGTGCAGCGAATTACGACGCGGGCCGGGCAAGATCGCCCGGCCCGCGGTACATCAGACTGCGGTGTCGAAACGCTTACGGGGTGCAAATCGGATCACCTTCGACCGTCGAACCGCTGCCGAGCACGATCGAGCAGGTCCTCGCCGTCGAGTTGCTCACCGCGGTCGCAGCCCAACCGGTGTTCGTCACGCTGCCCAGCGTCACCGTGATGCCGCTCGACGCCTTGTAGTTCGAGCCGAGGTTGTTCGTGCTCGCCGCGTATGTGCTGTTGTTGTCCGAGAAGTAGGCTTCCTGCGCGGTAATGAGATTGCGGAGGTCCGACTTCATCGAGGCGATGTACGCCTTTTCCTTCGTGTTCGCGAACTTCGGAATCGCGATCGCGGCGAGAATGCCGATGATGACGACGACGATCAACAGCTCGATCAGGGTGAAACCCTTCCGGTTCTGCGGCATCGCGAGACTCCTGTTCAATGAGAAAAATCGTGCATACGGCGGGACATCGGTGGTCCAGACGACACGGTATAGTGCAAACCCCTTGCCAGAGCTTTCGGAACGAGCTTAGTGCAAGGGAAGGAACGATTTAGGCACGGCATCCTTCACCGCCGGGGGACCCGTCGGACGGTGGAGTGCGGGACTGATTGCAGATTGCCTTGTGAGGTCAGGACGACCGATTCGGGCATGTTGTCCGGAACTGCCATACCTCAGGGCTTCCGAGTGCGGTGCTTGCCGGTCCACTGGTTGATGCCGCCCCCGGAGTCCGTCGCGACCAGCGCGCTGTCGGCGATCTCGACCGTGAACTGGAATGCCCGCGGCGAGTAGCCCTCGGCTCGAGCCATCAGGGCCGCGAGCCGCGCCTTGCGGAACTGCGCGAGTTCCAGATAGCACGCAACGAGCCCGATGCGCGCGAGCGGGAGTGCCGGCTCGATCTCCAGCGCCTTGAGATAGAGGGGCACCGCCGCGACGCAGTGGTGGAGCTCCCGATACTTGTGCGCGAGATCCACGCGGACGGCATAGTAGTCCGGCATCAGCTTGATCGCGATGAGCCACTGGATTTCCGCTTCCCGCCCATGGTGCTCCTCAAACAGCATGCCGCCGTTCACGTAGTGCGCCTTGAAGCTGAGCGGCGCGTCGGCGACAAGCGTGTTGAACACGGTATCGCTGTCCTTCCAGCTGTAGGTGCGCTCCACACTCCGGCCGATGCCGAGCGTCAGCAGGAGCGCGAACGCGCCGGCGGCGGCGATGCGTACGATGCGCGCCTGCTTGTTCACGCGCTCGAGCACCCACGGCACCAGCATGCCGACCGCGAGCACCACGCCCACGCTCGGCACCAGCAGAGTCCGCTCCGCAATGAGTATCCCGCTCGGAATGAGGATATTGGCCACGGGCGAGATCGCGATCACGAGCCACGCGATCCCGAAGGCCACCACGGGGGCCCGGCGCCATGAAACGAACATGAGGATCGCGACGCATAGCAGCAGCACCGCGCCGGGAATCAGTCCCGCGTGCCAGCCGCCATACCCGGGAACCATCTGCGGCGAGTAGTCGGCCGAGAGATGATCGGGCCACACGAGCAGCCGCCCGAACTCGGGCACCAGGCCGAGCATCAGCAGCGAGCGCTGTCCCATCGAGAGATGGCTCAGCGCAGGGTGCTCCGTGTCGCCGCCGATCTCGCCGGTAACGCGCAGGCGCACCCAGAGGTACGCCATGGCGAACATCGTCATCCACAGGAGCAGGGTGAAGAGCTTGTCCGCGCGCTCGCGCCACGGGCGCGTGTCGTGCACGAGGAACAGCTCGGCAATGACCAGCAGTGCCGGAAGGACGATGGCGTTTTCCTTGATCAGCATCCCGGCGACGAACAGCGCGACGATCGCGATCGCGGATCCGCGCGGGATCGTCACGCCGCCCTGACGTTCGCGAACGTAGATCAGCACGGCGCTGAGCAGCACGAGGCCGGTCCACAACTCGGCCTGGCCCACGACGTTGGCGACCGCCTCCACGTGGACCGGATGCACGGCAAAGAGTGCCGCCGCGACCCATGCCCCGCTGCGCGGCAGGCACTGCAGTCCCAGCAGCAGCACCAGCACGGCATCCACCACGTAGAGCGACACGTTCACGAGATGGTACAGGAACGGCGCGCCGCCGCCGAACACCCACTGCGCGGCGTAGATCAGGATCGTGAGCGGGCGGTACAGGGAGGCGCCGCGGCTCGTCGGCCAGTACGTGGAGCCGAACAGCTCCCACGGCCTGTTCAGCGAGTGCGCGTTCGCATTCTGCACGATGATCCAGCGGTCGTCGTACGCGAATCCGTTATGGAGTCCGACGCCGGACGAGAGCAGCGCGAGCGCGGCGATGGTCAGTCCGAGCCACATCCATCCCCGCGGATCGTCGGCGCCGGCGTCGTACGGCCGCGGCGCGATGCTCACGCGAACAGGTTGAAGCGGAGGATGTGCCCGATGGCGGCGACGCCGTCCTTCCAGCCGATCTTCTTGCCCTCGGCGTACGTGCGGCCGGAGTACGAGATGGGCACCTCGAAGATGCGGAGCTTCGCCCGCGAGAGGCGCGCCGTGATCTCGGGCTCGAACCCGAAGCGGTCCGACGTGAGGCGGAGGGCGCGCGCGACGTCGCCGCGGATCGCCTTGTAGCACGTCTCCATGTCGGTGAGGTTCAGGTTCGTGAGCATGTTGCTGAACGTCGTGAGGCACAGGTTGCCGACGGAGTGCCAGAAGTAGAGCACGCGATGCGGGCCGCCGAG
>CABEBS010000027.1_pt1 | contig 7058 bp, 4 predicted proteins | sample 3132631 | NCBI WGS metagenome assembly CABEBS01 (sample SAMEA5534346, study PRJEB31848) | metagenome | biome: tundra; feature: field; material: soil | place: USA | collected 2013-05 | depth 0.45 m | reverse complement strand
GACGCCGTCTGCTTCGGGGGGAGTGACGCTCGTGGCGGGGGCGTCCAATGTTCGGGAGGTGAACGAGATTTTTGGGTTGTCGGTGCCGGAGGAGGATTACACGACGCTCGGGGGGTACGTGTTCGGCGTGCTCGGGCGGCTGCCTCTCGTTGGAGATCGGGTGACTGGGGGCGGGGCCACATTCATCGTGAGGGCCATGGATGGGAGACGGATCGAGACTTTGGCGCTCGAAAAAGCAAAGGGGACGAGCGACGGGTGAGGGGCTGGGCGAACGGCGATGAGCGACGGGTGAGGGGCTGGGCGAACGGCGCCGTTTTAGAACCCCTCACTCTTCCTTTCAGCGAACCGCGCGCACTGAAGGATCGCCTCGATCATGGATCCCGCATCCGCGCGATCCTGCCCCGCAATATCGATCGCCGTCCCATGATCCGGCGACGTGCGCGGGAACGGCAGCCCCAGCGTCACGTTCACCGCATGGCCGAAGCTCGCCACCTTGATGGCGGTCATCCCGACGTCGTGATACGGGGCGATCACGGCGTCGAACTCGCCGCGCATGGCGCGTACGAAGACGGTGTCTGCGGGAAACGGGCCGGACATGCCTTCGTCCCGCGCCACCGGACGCAGAATCCGGTCATCCTCGTCGCCGAAGCGGCCATGGTCGCCCGCGTGCGGATTCAGCGCGCAGAGCGCCAGCCGGGGCTCCGCAATTCCGTACCAGCGTCGCAGTCCCTCCCGCGTGAGCCGGGCGGCCCAGGCGAGGGCATCCGGCGTCACCGCGGCGGGAACGTCACGCAGGGCGATGTGCGTCGTGGCCAGCACCACGCGCAGGCGATCCGACGCGAGCATCATCGCGGTGCGCGAGCCCGTGAGCGCGGCGAGCATCTCGGTATGCCCGGGAAAGTCGTATCCGCCCGCGAGCAACGCAGCCTTGTCGATGGGTGCGGTGACGATGCCGTCGACTTCGCCGGCCGACGCCATCGCCACGGCACGTTCGATGGCGGCGCCGGCGATGCGGCCCGCATCGGCGATCTCGCCGGGCGAGCGCCAGGAACCCACGGAAATGTCGGGACGCACTTCGAGGCCGGAGGGACCGACGATCACGACCTCGCACGCCGCGGCGACGCGTGAATCGCCCAGCGCCTTGCGAACTATCTCCGCGCCAATGCCGCGGGGGTCGCCCAGCGTGATGGCGAGCCGCACGCGCGAGCCCATCACATCATGATCTTGACGAACTGTTCCCGTCGCAGCTGGTCGATCATGCGGTGAAACTGGCCTTCTTCGACGAGCTGCTGACGGATCTTGTCGCGAACATCCGCCACCGTGTATTCGCCGCCGTCGATACGGTCGGTGATGAGCACGATGACGATCTTCGGGAAGCCCGTCTGCGGATTCGGAATCTGAAACGGCTGCGTGAGCTGTCCTTTCTTCACGCCCTCGATGGCGTTCCGATACTCCGCCGGAACCGTGGTGTCGTTGGGAACCAAAGGCTGCGACTTCAGCTCGGCGTCGTCGTGATAGTACTTCACGAGCGAGTCATACGGCGTACCGGCGCGCCACTTGGTGATGACGGTGTCGGCAACGAGCTGCGCGCGTACAACGTCCGCCGAGTCCAGGTGCGGGATGATCAGGATGTGGCTCGATTTCACCTGCGAAGGCTGCACCCGATCGATGCGAATGATATGGAACCCGAACGTCGTCTCGACCACGACTGGATAGACCGTGCCGGGCGGCGCCCCCGAGAAGATCGCCCGGTCGAACGGCTCCACCATCAATCTGCGCCTGGTGAACGGCATCGCGCCGCCCTGATCGCGCGAGCTCGGGTCCATCGACTCCTTCTTCGCGATCGTCTCGAAGTCGCCTCCCTTCTGGATCACCACGAGCAGCGACTCGGCCTTCGCCTTCGCGGCGGCGCGCGCGGCCGGATTTGCTCTTGGCGCGACGACGATCTGTTTGAACGCGATCATCGCCGGACGCTTGCCGATCCTGCCCTTCGCCCTCTCGAACGCGGCCGTGACGTCGGCCTCCGTGACATTCACGGGCGCCGAGAGCTTTCCGTGCGCGGCCAGCGAGTCCTTCGCCATCACCTGCAGCAGGTCGCGGCGCCGGCGTTCGAGCAGCGAGGTTCGAAGCTCGGTCTCGGAGCCGAATCCTTCGGCTTTCAACTGGGCACGAAATTCGGCGTCCGACTTGAACCGGCCGTGCAGTTCCTTGAGACGCTTGTCGACGTCGGGCGCGATTTCCTTGTCGTCGACCTCCGACTTGTACTGCTTCGCGACGGCGATCAACACTTCCTGGTTGATCATGTCGCTGAGGACGGTATCGCGAGCATACGCCAGCAGGCCCGCGCTGTCCTGCGGGATCTGCACGCCTGCGCCCTGGAGGTAGAAGATCGCGTCCATGATCTCGCTCCAGAGGATCGGCTTCTGCCCGACGATCGCGACGATCCTGTCGATCGGAATCCCGATCGGTGCGAGCGCCGCTGACATCGCCGGCTTCGGCGCAACGGGCGCGGTGACAGATCCGGGCTGCTGCGCCGCGAGTGGAGCTGCGACGCAGATGCAGAGAACTGTTCGAACGAGCGCCCGCGTGCCTGTCATGCGACCTCCCTACGGTTTCTTGGCTGGTGCCGGGGCGGGACTCGCCGGGGCCGACGGAGCGGGTGCAGGCGCGCCGGGAGCCGGGACCGCCGACTGTGGCATGTTCTTCGCCTTGGCCGAGTCGGCCTTGGCGACCGCCTTCTGGGCCTCGGTGACCGCGCGGTCGATTCCCGCCGGCACCACACGAGCCTCGAACTTCGAGCGCAGGACCCTCGACACCGGCTCCGACACATCGACGAACTGCGCCGTGTTGCTGAGCAGCGCGTTCATGAACCTCTCGATTCGCGCGGCGGCGATCTTCTCGCGCGCCGACACGCTCTTGCCGCTGTCCGCGAGGGAGGCCGGCGCGATGCCAAGGCCGTTGAACGAATTCGACACCGAGGAGGTGAACACCTGGCGAAGGTTCGCCTTTTCGCTGGAGTCGAGCTCGATCTTCGCGCTGTCGGCCGCCTTCAGCATCAGTTCGTTGACGACGAGCTGCTTGGCGAAGAGTCCCATCACCGAATCGGGGAGCTGCTGGAGCTTTTCGCGGATCTGCGTCTGCGGCGGATACGCGGCCATCCACTTCGCGACCTTGGCGGCCGTCATGTCGACGCCCTTCGCGCTCGCGACTTCGGTGCGGTCATCGCGGAACGCGTCGAGATCCGCGGCAACCGCGCGGATGGTCTTGGCGGCGGCCGGCTTCACCTCGACCTTCGCGGCCTTCTCGAGGTTGGCGCCATAGGTGCTCTCGGCCGACTGCTGCGCGACCTGCGCATACGCCTTGATGAACTTGTCCTTCGCGTCTGCCCAGGTCTCGCGCATGATGATGTGGTACCCGAAATCCGACTGTACGGGTCCCGAGATCTCACCAGGCTTGAGCGCGAGGATACCGGCCTGGAACTCCGGCACCATCTGGCCCTTCGCGAAAACACCGAGCTCGCCGCCGGTTTCCTTCGAGCCGGGATCGGAGCTGTATTTCTTCGCCATCGCGGCAAAGTTGCCGGCGTTCAACTGTCTGGCGACGGATTCCGCCTGCTTCCGCGCGGCTTCGATCTCGGCCGGTTTCGCGACGTTCTTTTTCGCGGTGAACAGGATGTGGCGCGCGGCCAGCATGTCGCCGTCGTTGTAGTGCTTCTCGTAGCTCGCCGCGTCGGGCGCGGACGCGGCCTTGGAAACCGCGGCGAACAGCTTCTTGAGCCTGATCTGGGCCACCTGCGCCCACATGCCGTCGTCGATGAGCTTCTGGTCGGTCAGCGAGTCGCCGCGCGCGGCCGCCTCGCCGAGCAGCTGGTAGTTCACCCAGATGTTGGTGATCGCGAGCGCGACGTCCTTGCGGGCGGGCGCGTGCGCGGCGGCCATCATCTGCGAGAGCCGCTGGACCGTCAGCTCCTGTCCGCCGGCGCGCGCGACGGTGTCCGTGTGCCCGGTCAGCGCGTCCTTGAGCCCGGCGCAGGCGGTGAGGGCGAACATGGCGGCGAGCGCGGCTGCGCGGAAACGAATGCGAGGCATTTAACAGAGGGCAGAGGGCGGAAGACAGACGGCAGATAATACCGTCAGGGATGGACAATTGTTCGGAGCGCGCGAACCAAGCCCTCGAGAATGGGCGATCCGCCGAGTCGCGTGAGCTTCAGCGACAGAGGCTGCACGCGCCGCACGTCGACCTGGAATTGCACGTCCTTGAAGGAGGCCGCGAGTGGCTTCATGCGCGGCAACGCATCGTCTCGAAAGGTAACACGGGCTTCGTCTCCGCGCACCAGGATTCCCTCTACGCCCAGGGAGGCGCCGAGCACGCGCAGCTGGGCCACGTGGAAGAAGGCCTCGGCAGGGGCCGGGAGCGGGCCGAAGCGGTCGCGGATCTCGAGGCGGACGTCTTCGATCGCCGCCGATTAGGCGATGGCGGAGAGGCGGCGGTAGACGTCGAGCTTCGCGTCCTGGCTGGGGATGTAGTCGTCGGGCAGGAACGCGGGCTGGTCGAGCGACACGTCGGCCGGCGGCGGCGGGGGCGCGTTGTCGCCGCGCATGACGCGGCGCACCGTCTCGTCGAGCATGCGCAGGTACAGGTCGAAACCGACGGCCTGCACGAAGCCGGACTGCTCCGGACCGAGCAGGTTCCCCGCCCCGCGAAGCTCCATGTCCTTCAGGGCGACGCGGTAGCCGGCGCCGAGTTCGGTGTGATGTTCGAGCACTTTGAGGCGGCGTTCCGCGTCCTCGTCCACGGCGTCGGGCACCATCAGGTAGCAGTACGCGCGGCGATGCGAGCGGCCCACGCGTCCGCGAAGCTGGTAGAGCTGCGCGAGTCCGAGATGGTCGGCGCGGTTCACGAACATGGTGTTGGCGTTCGGCACGTCGAGGCCGCTCTCGACGATGAGCGTGGAGACGAGCACGTCCACTTCACCGCTCACGAACTGTTCCATCACTTTCTCGAGTGCACGCGCGTGCATCTGGCCGTGGCCCACGCCGACTCGTGCGCGCGGCACGACACGGCGCACGTGATCGGCGATCGCCTCGATCGTCTCGATGCGATTGTGCACGAAGAACACTTGTCCGCCGCGGTCGAGTTCGCGCGAGATGCCCTCGTCGATGAGTCCGTCGTCCCACGGCTCCACGAAGGTGAGCACGGGTGAGCGGTCGCGCGGCGGCGTCTGCATCAGCGTCATGTCGCGCAGGCCGGCGAGCGCGAGATGCAGGGTGCGCGGGATCGGTGTGGCCGTGAGTGTCAGCACGTCGGTCTCGAGCTTGAGCTGCTTGAGGCGCTCCTTGTGCTTCACGCCGAAGCGGTGTTCCTCGTCGACGATGATCAGCCCGAGCGTCGCGAAGACAACGTCTTTCGAGAGCAACCGGTGCGTCCCGATGACGATATCCACCTTGCCGGTCTTCAGCGCCGCGATGATCTCCTGCTGCGCCTTCGGCCCCTGAAAGCGGCTCATTACCTCGATGCGCACCGGGAAATCGGCGAAGCGCTCACCGAACACGCGGGCATGCTGCTCGGCGAGCACGGTGGTCGGCACGAGCACGGCCACCTGCCTCCCGCTCTGGACCGCCTTGAACGCGGCGCGCACGGCGATCTCGGTCTTGCCGTAGCCGACATCGCCGACGAGCAGGCGGTCCATGGGGCGCGTGCTCTCCATGTCCTTCTTGACGTCGTCGGTGGCCTTGCGCTGGTCGGGCGTGTCCTCGAACAGGAAACTCGACTCGAGCTGCCGCTGCCAGGCGGTGTCGGCGAAGTGCGGCGGCCGGCTGGCGACCTTGCGGCGCGCGTAGAGGTCGAGGAGCTCGACCGTCATCTCCTGGATCGCGCCGCGCGTACGATCGCGCTGGCGCGTCCATCTCGAACCGCCGAGCTGATGGAGGCGCGGCGGGGGCGCGTCCTCCGACACGTCGCCTACGGCGCGGAACCGCTCGACCTGGTCTATCCGGTACAACGGCACGTTCAGGCGATCGCCGCCCTCGTATTCGATGACGATCACCTCGATCGTCGATTCGCCGGCGAAGATCGTGCTCATGCCGCGGTAGATCCCGACGCCGTGTTCGAGGTGGACGACATAATCGCCGACCTTGAGCGCCGTGACCGCCTCGAGCGCGACGCCGGTGGCGTAGCGGCGCGAACGGCGAATGCGACGTTCGCGGCGGAAGATCTCGTGATCCGTGAGGACACGCAGTCCCGCCGTCGATCCACTCGATGGAATGACGAAGCCCCCGCCGAGCACGCCGATCGCGAGCGCGGCCGGGCTGGGCTCGCCGGGACGCGCCGCGAGCAGTTCATCGAGGCGCTCGGCCTGCCCCGCGTTGTCGCAGAGGATGATCGTCGGTATGCTCCCGCGCACGAGCGCGGCGAGCCGCTTCATGTCGCGGTCGATCGTCTCCGGCTCGCGCAGCGGGAAAGCGACGACGTCGTCGTCGCCGGCGGACCCGACGATCTCGAGAGACGGGAACGCGGACAACGACGCTATCGCGTCCTGCGGCGGCTGATAGAGCTCGTCGCGCGAGGCCGCATCCTCGCCGCGGCGGCGCGCGAGGTCGATGTGGTGCGCCGCCTCTTCCCACGTGCGCCGCATCTCGGGGTCGAGGTGCACACCGCGCGGCACGATCACGAGCGTCTCGGGGGGAAACAGCGCCGCGAGCGTGGTGCGCTCGAATCGCTCCTCGGCTTCCGCGTCGCCGCTCACGTCCACGGGGAGGACGAGCGCGACTTCCGCCGGTTTCGATGCGCGCTGCGACATGAGGTCGAAGTGGCGCAGCTCGACGATTTCGTCGCCCCAGAATTCGAGGCGCACGGGCTCGGTCATCCCGAATCCGTACACGTCGACGATGCCGCCGCGCACCGAGAACTGCGCGACGTCCTCGACCATCTCCACGCGCTCGAAGCCGACCGATTCGAGATGTGCCGCCAGCGCGTCGAGCCGCCAGACGTCGCCGCGCCTGAGCTCGAGACGGGCCGACGCGAGGGCCTTGGGCAGCCGCGTGCGCTCCAGCACGGCG
>CABEBS010000026.1_pt1 | contig 7062 bp, 6 predicted proteins | sample 3132631 | NCBI WGS metagenome assembly CABEBS01 (sample SAMEA5534346, study PRJEB31848) | metagenome | biome: tundra; feature: field; material: soil | place: USA | collected 2013-05 | depth 0.45 m | reverse complement strand
TCTTGAAGTGGCGGCTATCTATTTTCGTTGAGCGTCTTGGTCGACTTCCACCCGCCTGCTACTGCCACCGCGACGTCGCTCAGGTGTTGGCGTTCGATGGCCCCGAAGACCATAGTAAAGGCATTTCACTTCCATGTCCGACGCATCTGGTTCCGCAAGCTCTTTTGGCGGAGTCAGCGGCACCTCACGTGAGAGCCCTTTGCGGCGATGTTGGACTGCTTCCCACTCCTGACCCCTCGCATCACTCGTCCGCTCTTGCTCGACCACCCGGGAACCGGAGCGCATGACTGCGAATAAAAGCACCGCTGAAGCGGCTGCTGTCCCCATAGACGCCCGGCACGCTGAGGCTCTGCTGAAAACGGGGGCCCTCCAGAGCGCGATTTTCAATAGCGCCAACTTCTCGAGCATCGCCACCGACGCGAAGGGCGTCATTCAGATCTTCAACGTCGGCGCCGAGCGGATGTTGGGCTACACGGCCGCCGAGGTGATGAACAAGATCACGCCGGCCGACATCTCCGATTCCGAGGAAGTGATCGCGCGCGCCAAGGCGTTGAGCGTCGAGCTCGGGACGCCGATCACGCCGGGCTTCGAGGCGCTGGTATTCAAGGCCTCGCGCGGGATCGAGGACATCTACGAGCTGACCTACATTCGCAAGGACGGCAGTCGGTTCCCGGCGGTGGTGTCCGTCACGGCGCTGCGCGACGCCCAAAATACCATCATCGGCTACCTGCTGATCGGCACCGACAACACCGCGCGCAAGCAGGCCGAAGAAGAGCTGCTCAAGGCCGGAGCGCTCCAGCGGGCGATCTTCAACAGCGCGAACTTTTCGAGCATCGCCACCGACGCAAAGGGCGTCATCCAGATCTTCAACGTCGGCGCCGAGCGGATGCTGGGGTACGCGGCGGCCGACGTGGTGAACCAGATCACGCCGGCGGACATTTCCGATCCGCAGGAAGTGATCGCGCGTGCCAAGGCGCTGAGCGTGGAGCTCGGGACCCCGATCACGCCGGGCTTCGAGGCCTTGGTGTTCAAGGCCTCGCGCGGGATCGAGGACATCTACGAGCTGACCTACATCCGCAAGGACGGGAGCCGGTTTCCGGCGGTCGTGTCGGTTACGGCGCTGCGCGACGCACAGGATGCCATCATCGGCTATCTGTTGATCGGCACCGACAACACCGCGCGCCAGCAGGTGGAAGAGGAGCGCAAGAAGCTCGACCAGCGGCTGCGCGACCAGCACTTCTATACGCGCTCCCTCATCGAATCCAACATCGACGCGCTGATGGCCACCGATCCGCGCGGCATCATCACCGACGTCAACAAGCAGACGGAGGCGCTCACCGGATGCACGCGCGACGAACTGATCGGCGCGCCGTTCAAGAACTATTTCACGGATTCGAACCGTGCCGAGGCGTCGATCAGCCGGGTGCTCGCCGAAGGCAAGCTCACGAACTACGAACTCACCGCGCGTGCCAGGGATGGCAAGCTCACGGTCGTGTCGTACAACGCGACCACGTTCCACGACCGCGACAGGAGCCTGCAGGGTGTGATCGCGACGGCACGTGACATGACGGAGCTGAAGCGCATCGAGCAGGCACTCCAGCAGAAGAACACGGAACTCGAAGAAGCGAGCCGCATGAAGTCCGAGTTCCTCGCCAACATGTCGCACGAACTGAGAACGCCGCTGAACGCCATCATCGGATTCTCGGAAGTGCTGAGGGACGGCCTGATCGGTGAGTTGACCGAGCAGCAGCGCGGGTTCATCGGCGACATCTTCGGGAGCGGCACGCACCTCCTCTCCCTGATCAACGACATCCTCGACCTGTCCAAGGTGGAAGCCGGCAAGATGGTCCTCGACCTGGAGCCGGTGCACGTGTCGTCGTTGTTCGCCAACAGCCTCTCCATCATCAAGGAGAAGGCCGCAACCCACCATATCGCCTTGAGCATGGACGTCGCGGAAAACGTGGGGTTGATGCTGGCGGACACGCGCAAGGTGAAGCAGATCGTGTACAACCTGCTCTCGAACGCGGTGAAGTTCTCTGTCGACCACGGCCAGGTGACCTTGCACGCCGGCCGCGTTCCGCGTGCCGAAGTCGGCCGGCTGACCGGATCCTGGCCCGGCCGAAGCCTCCCGTTGGCTGACAACGAGTTCACGGAGTTTCTCGAGATCAGCGTCACCGACAGCGGCATCGGCATCACATCGGAGGGGTTCGAGCAGCTGTTCAAGCCTTTCAGCCAGATCGACGTCGGGCTGGCGCGAAAATTCGAGGGGACCGGTCTCGGGTTGGCAATGGTCAAACTCCTCGTCGAGTTGCATGGTGGCGCCCTGGCGATGGCGAGCGAGGTGGGTCAGGGCTCCTGCTTTACGGTGTGGCTGCCGCTCCGGACGGTTGGAGAAGAGGGGATCACTCCGGCCAGGGTGCCGGTCGCATCACAAGCGCCCGTGCCGGATGGAGCGCGCATCGCGCTGGTCGTGGAAAACGACTTCAAGGCGGCGGATCTGATCCGGGTGCAGCTCGAGGCGGAGGGATTCAAGGTGCTGCACGCGGCCTCCGCCGAGGCCGCGCTCGCGCTCGCGGTGCAACAGCCGGTGGCGTTGATCACCCTGGACGTCCTATTGCCCAACATGGACGGCTGGGAACTCCTGAGCCGCCTGAAGCAGACGCCGGCACTCGCGCACATTCCCGTCGTGATCATTTCGATCGTGGCGGATCGCAACAAGGGATTCGCGCTCGGCGCCGCGGCGGTCATGCAAAAGCCCATTTCCCGGCAGGAGCTGTACGAGACGCTGGTCGAGCTCGGGCTCTTTCCGGTGTTGCAGGGCAAGTCGCTCAAGGTCCTCATTGTCGACGATGATCCCATGGCGGTGGAGCTCATCGCGGTCCGCATGGCAGGCCTCGCCAACACAGTGTTGCGCTCGTACGGAGGCCGCGACGCGATCGATACCGTGCGGCGGGAGCTGCCGGACCTGATCGTGCTCGATCTGATGATGCCGGACGTGAACGGTTTCGATGTCGTGGCGGCGCTCAGCGAGCAGCCCAACACGTCTCACATCCCGATACTCGTAGTCACGGTCAAGCGGGTCACCGCCGAGGATCGTGCGAAATTGCAAGGCTCGGTGATGACCATCATCGAGAAGGCCGACTTCGACGCCGACCACTTCGTGGCTGAAGTGCGGCAAGCGATGTCTGGCCGCACGGCGGCGGCATGAGCAAAGTTCTCGTCATCGAAGACAACGCGGCCAACATGTCGTTGGCAACGTTCCTCCTCCAATCGGCGGGGCACACGGTGCTCGGCGCGACGAACGCGGAAGCCGGGCTGACCCTCGCGCGCGATGAACACCCGGACCTCATCCTGATGGACATTCAACTTCCCGGCATGGATGGCCTCCAGGCGACGGCGCTGCTCAAGAAGGACGAAGCGACCAAGGCCATTCCGATCATCGCGCTCACGGCACTGGCGATGAAGGGTGACGAGGAACGCATTCGAGCCGCGGGCTGCGACGGCTACATCGCGAAGCCGATGCGATATCGGGAGTTCCTCGCCACGATAGCGGCACAATTAACCCCGAAGTGAACCCGCCTCCCGGGGTTGCGGAACTCGTCGAGCGCCGGCAAACCCTTGGCGAAGAGATCGCCAACAGCGTCAGTCATGGCGTTGGACTCGCGGCGATGCTCGTGGCGAGCCCGCTGCTCATCGTCCACGCGGTGCGCGTCGGCAGCTCCGCATTCGTCGTCGGCGTCAGCATCTTCGTCGCGAGTGCCGTGGTGCTGTATCTCTCCTCCACGTTGTATCACGCGCTCCCGCACGGGGGAGGCAAGCGCGTATTCCGCGTCATCGAGCACAGCGCGATCTTCCTGCTGATCGCCGGCACGTATACCCCGTTCTTGTTGGGTGTTCTGCATGGGCCCTGGGGGTGGACGCTGGTCGTGCTCATCTGGGCGCTGGCCGTTCTCGGCGTCCTGCTGAAGACGGTGGGGAAGGAGGGCCATTCGACGCTCTCGATGGTCCTCTATCTCGGAATGGGCTGGCTCCTCGTCGTGGCGATTCGGCCACTCTGGCTCCACGTGTCTCTCGCCGGTCTGGCGCTCATCCTGGCCGGGGGCGTCGCTTACACGGCAGGCACCGCGTTCTTCGCGGCGGAGCGGCTGCGATACGCGCACTTCGTGTGGCACCTGTTCGTGCTCGCGGGAACCACCTGTCACCTGATCGCGATTTGGCGCTACGCTGCCTGAGGCTTGGTACGCCGCGTCCCGATTCGGGTCGGGACCTCGATGATGGCTCGCAGAATAGCCCGCTTTATTCAGGCGGCGGTGCCGTTCCTCCAGAGAGCCTCTACGTACGCTCGTTTGTCGCGGGAGCAAGCCACCCGGCCTTCGGGCGTCATCTCCTCCCAGTGGGTGCAGGCCTGACCAAGCCCGCAGTAGCAATCCTTGACGGCCTGACGCAGTGCGGTGAGTTGCTCTGCCGTCGAACACGTCGAATTGAGCGTGCGCGCGTTCTTATCTGCGGCATTATTGACCATATAGTCTCTTCGTCCTCATGAACATGATTCGCATCATAGGCTGAACCCTAGAGTCTTTTGCCGGACCTCGCAGTCGGGGATACGCTTAGGGGAATTACTGATAGGGGAATTACTGACGCTGGCCATTTGAGGCGCGACAAAATGGGAGTTCAGCCACGGTTCGTCCTGGGCATCCTCGCCCAGCTTCTTCTCGGTGGATGCGTGCTCGCCGGAAACCGCGATTCGGGCCTCGTCTATCAACGCGAACTCGGATCTTCGGGGTTTCCCCGTGGCGTGCGTCCGTCATTGCCTGATGGCGCGGCAGGGCGGAGTATCTGATGGTGAGAGAGACGGCGGGCGAGCGCCCGACCAACGGATCTCGGTTTCTTCAGCGCGGACTCGCTGAAACGGAAGCCGTGACAGCGTATTAGTCCTGAGGCTGCCCACAAGCGTGATATGAAGAAGCTTCCCGCCGATCTGCTCGACCGCCCAGCGCCCGAGGGAGCGCGGTGGTTCGCGCTCGCGAGGCTTCGCAGCCTGATCCTCGAGCGAAAGCGGCTCGACGATCCCGACGATACCGAGGCACTGCACGACTTTCGTGTCGCGCTCCGCAGGCTGCGCAGCGTCGTTCGCGCGTATGGAAGCGTACTCGACGACAGTGTTTCGCCGAAGATTCGCCGTCGCCTCTCCCGCATGGCGGACGCGGCTGGAGTGAGCCGCGACGCGGAGGTCCGTCTTCAATGGATCAAAGAGCGGCGGGATACGATTGAAGGAGCGGACCGAATCAGCATCGCGTGGGTGGAGCAGCACCTTCGTCGCGAACGGCGCGCGGGCGACCGGGATCTTCGGCGAGAACTGAAGCGTCACTACGCCGGCGTCACCGGGCAGCTGCAGCGCGGCCTCATGCGCTACCGCGTCTCGCTCGACACCGGCGAGCGCCGGGCGATGCCGGCTACCCGGGAATTGCTGTCGCAGACGCTGCTGGACATGACCAGCGTGATGCGCGAACGCCTGGATGCAGCGAAGCGGGTGGGTGCTGTGCGCGCCCTTCACCTCGCACGCATCGCAGCGAAGCGATTGCGCTACGCGCTCGAGCCGCTCGCGGAAGGACGCTTCGCCCCGCCGCGGGTCGTGCGGTCGGCCGGCGCCTCTGTTGTCCAGCTCGCATCGCTGCAGGACGAGCTTGGACGGATCCACGACGCGCATATCTTCAGGCGCTGGCTGCGTGAGCGCATTTCGGAAGGTTCGCCGCACCTCGCAAACCTGAATGGTCGCTTGCGGGGCGTGCAGCGCCTTCTTGGCGAGCAGGCGGCGGCGAGTTTCGAGATCGTGAATCGCCCGGCGAGCAGACGACGCGTGAATCGCCTGCTCCATGCGATCGAGGCTTCGGCGAACGCGCTGGTGGCGCGGCCGTCGCCGGGAGATACCTTCAGGACCTGACGAACCGTCGAGGCCCGCATGAAGGAAATGAAGAAGTACCGCATCGCCCACGGACACCGCTTCCGCTGGAACGATGTAGATCCGGACGACCATGGCTCTTTCGAGAGCGAGGCGGACGCGCTCCGCGAGACGCAGGAGTGGATCGGGAAGCTCGACCCGCTCCAGGAGCGCTTGTACGCTGAAGGAAAACGCTCCCTGCTGATCATCCTGCAGTCCATGGACACGGGCGGCAAGGACGGGACGATTCGTCACGTCATGCGAGAGCTCAATCCGCAGGGATGCCAGGTGACTTCGTTCAAGTTGCCGACGCCGGACGAGCGCGCCCACGACTTCCTGTGGCGCGTTCACCAGCACGTTCCCGCGAAGGGCCTCATCGGGGTCTTCAACCGCTCGCACTATGAGGACGTCCTGGTCACGCGGGTCCACCGCGACATTTCAGCCGAAGAGGCCGACGAGCGCTTCCGCGAGATCAACGACTTCGAGAGAATGCTCGTGCACAACGGCACGCAAGTCGTGAAATTCTACCTGTCGATCTCGAAGGACGAACAGCGGCGGCGGCTCCAGGCGCGACTCGACGATCCGCAGAAGCGGTGGAAGTTCAGCACCGACGACCTGACCGAGCGGGCCTACTGGGATCGTTACCCGAAGTTCTGCGGCGAGGCCATTTCCGCCACCAGCAGCAAGCACGCACCCTGGTACGTGATTCCCGCCAACCATAAATGGTACCGCAACTATCTTGTGGCGAAGATTCTGGTGGCGGCGCTCGAGAAGATGAATCCGCGCTTTCCAACCGTGAACGGGGTGCCCCGCGCGCGCATCCGATGAGCATCAGGAACACACGAGACCGATGATTCCAGCGCGTGAAGCACTCGAGCGATTGCAGGCGGGGAACGCGCGGTTCACGGCTCACCTGCGCAGCGCCGATGAGTTCGTGAGCCACACCCGGCGTCCCGCGCTCACGATGGTGCAGGAGCCGTTCGCGATCATACTCGGATGTTCCGACGCGCGCGTGCCGGCGGAGCTGGTGTTCGATCAGGGGCTCGGCGATCTGTTCGTCATTCGCGTGGCCGGCAACATCGTCGCGCGGTCGCAGGTCGGCAGCGTCGAGTTCGCCGCGGAGC
>CABEBS010000022.1_pt1 | contig 7159 bp, 5 predicted proteins | sample 3132631 | NCBI WGS metagenome assembly CABEBS01 (sample SAMEA5534346, study PRJEB31848) | metagenome | biome: tundra; feature: field; material: soil | place: USA | collected 2013-05 | depth 0.45 m | reverse complement strand
ATCTCGCCTTCTTCGATCGACGCGAGGGTGCCGTTGTACATATCCATCATCTGCTCGTACTCGTCGGACGTGTACTCGTCCTCCTCGTAGAGCTCGGGACGGCGATTGGCGAGCGGGCGCAGCTGCGCCTTCTGCAGGTCGCGCTTCTCGCGTTGCGAGAGCGGCGAGACGCCGGCGATGTCGGGTGCTTCGATGGTGTTCGTGTCGGGGGTCATGAACTGCTCCTGAATCGCGGAGGGGATCGGCTCGCCGCGACGGCGAGGATACGGGGTGAACCAACAGTGGTCCCGGCCGAAATACCGGAGCCATTTAACATAGTGGGACGGAACGACTTGGTCAATACGGCAGAGATGAGATGGGAAGGTAGATGGGAGGGGCGAGATGGATCCGGGATTCGGGATTTCGACCCGATGCAGAGTGCGGAAGAGGAATGCGGGATGCGGGAATGAGATGAGTGGCGAGTTTGGATGCGGGATGCGACAAGGGTGCGGCCTCGAGAGGTCGCACCCTTCCTAATATCTCCCCACTATCTCGCCGCTCCCCTCTCCGCCCAGCATCCCGGATTCCTCTTCCGCACTCTGCATCGGGTCGAAACTCCACTTCCTGGATCCATCTCGCCCCTCCCATCTGATCTCGCCCCTCGCCCCTGCCGTTCACTCGTGAGCGAGCGCCGCCTGCGCCGCCGCCAGCCTCGCGATCGGCACCCGGAACGGCGAGCACGAGACGTAATCCAGCCCGATCTCGTGGAAGAACTTGACCGACTGCGGCTCGCCCCCGTGCTCGCCGCAGACTCCCATCTTCAGTGTCCCTCGCACGCGGCGACCCTTCTCCACGGCCATCGCGATCAGCTGCCCCACTCCATCCTGGTCGAGCACACGGAACGGGTCCTCGGGGAGGATCCCCTTCTCCACATACATGGGGAGAAACCGTCCCGCATCGTCGCGGGAGAGGCCGAGCGTCGTCTGCGTGAGGTCGTTCGTGCCGAATGAAAAGAAATCGGCGCGTTCGGCGATACGTTCGGCGGTCAGCGCGGCGCGCGGCAACTCGATCATCGTGCCCACGAGGTACGGCACGTCGGCCCCCATGCCCGAAAATACGTCTCGCGCCACGGCATCCACGATCCGCCGCTGGTGGTCGAACTCCTTCACCGTCGCGACGAGCGGAATCATGACCTCGGGAATCACGACAATTCCGCGCCGGTTCACCTGCGCGGCGGCCTCGAAGATCGCGCGCGCCTGCATTTCCGTGATCTCGGGATACGTGATGCCGAGCCGGCATCCGCGGTGCCCGAGCATCGGGTTCGTCTCGCGGAGCGAGTCCACCAGCCGGTTCAAGTCGGGGCGCGTGATGCCGAGCGTGCGCGCGAGCAGCTTGGTCTCCTCGCCGCCATGCGGCAGGAACTCGTGGAGCGGCGGATCGAGGAGGCGGATCGTGACGGGACAGCCGGCCATCGCCTCGAAGATTCCCTCGAAGTCGGAGCGCTGCATGGGGAGCAGCTTCTCGAGTGCGCGGCGGCGTCCGGGTTCGTCGTGCGCGAGGATCATCTCGCGCATCGGCGTGATGCGCTCGCCCTCGAAGAACATGTGCTCGGTGCGGCAGAGCCCGATGCCTTCCGCGCCGAAGCTGCGCGCCATGCGGGCGTCGTTCGGGGTGTCCGCGTTCGCGCGCACCCGCAGCCGGCGCGCGTCATCCGCCCACGAGAGGAGTTCGTCGTACGAGCGGAACACCGGTGCGTCATTGGCCGGGAGCGTCCCGCCGATCACGCGCATGACCTCGCTCGGCACGGTGGGCAGGTCGCCGGGAAAGACCTGTCCGGTTCCGCCGTCGAGCGTGATCCACTCCCCTTCCTCGATCGTGGTGTCGCCCACCGTGAAGCGGCGATGGCCGACGTCGACATCCATCGTGTGGCATCCGACGATCGCGCACTTTCCCATGCCGCGGGCGACGACGGCGGCGTGGCTCGTCATGCCGCCGCGAGCCGTCAAGACGGCGCGCGCGGCCACGATGCCGTGAAAGTCTTCCGGCGTGGTCTCCTCGCGCACGAGAATGACTCGGTCGCCGAGCGCGGCGCGGCGCTCGGCCTCGTCGGCGTCGAACACGACCATCCCGCTGGCCGCGCCCGGGCTCGCCGGCAACCCTTCGCAGAGTGACTTCGCTGCCGAGTCCGGATCGAGAACCGGATGAAGCAACTGGTCGAGTTGCGCGGGATGGACGCGGAGCACGGCCTCCTCGCGCGTGATGAGCCCCTCGCCGACCATCTCATGGGCGATCCTCACCGCGGCGGCCACGGTGCGCTTGCCGGCGCGCGTCTGCAGCATGTACAGCTTGCCACGCTCGACCGTGAACTCGAGATCCTGCATGTCGCGCAAGTGATTCTCGAGCAGGTCCTGCACACGAATCAGTTCTCCGAACGCCGCCGGCAGCTTGGTCTCCATTTCCGCGATGGGGAGTGGCGTGCGGGTACCTGCGACCACGTCCTCGCCCTGCGCGTTCACGAGGAACTCCCCGTAGAAGCGCCGCTCGCCGGTTGATGGGTTCCGCGTGAATGCCACGCCCGTGCCGGAATCGTCACCGAGATTCCCGAACACCATGGCCATCACGTTCACCGCGGTGCCGGGCGTCTCGGATATCCGGTTGACGCGCCGGTAATCCACCGCCCTCTTGATCATCCACGATCGCCAGACGGCCTCGATCGCCCCCCAGAGCTGCTCCGTCGGATCCATCGGCAAGTCATGCCCGGTCGTGTGCCGAACCAGGGCCTTGTATTCGGCGACGAGCCCTCGCAACGCGTCGACCGGAATTTCGGCGTCGCTGTTTGCGCCGCACAGCATGCGCTTGTTGGCGAGGAGCGACTCGAACCGGTGCGTGGGCACGCCAAGCACGACGTCGCCGTACATCTGCAGGAACCGGCGGTACGAATCGAACGCGAAGCGCGGATTCATGCTCTGCGCCGAGAGACCTTCCACCGCCTCATCGTTGAGGCCGAGGTTGAGGATCGTCTCCATCATGCCCGGCATCGAGACACGCGCACCGGAGCGGACGGAAACGAGCAGCGGATTCTTCGCATCACCGAACCGGCGTCCCGCGGCGGCCTCGAGCCGGCGCAGCGCCGCATCGACCTCGGCCCGCAGCGACGGCGGAAAACTGCCCTCGCGAAGGAACGTGTCGCAGAGTGAGGTGGCGAGCGTGAAGCCGGGCGGCACCGGTATCCCCATGTTCGTCATCTCATGGAGATTCCCGCCCTTTCCGCCGAGCAGGTCGCGCCATTCCTGCGAACCTTCGGCGGTCCCGTTTCCAAAGAAAAAAACCGACTGCGTCATTGCGGCTCCTGATCGATCAGATTCCACCCGGGCCGTCGTTCACCGGGAGACCCGTGCCCGGACCGCCATCTCGACGATCCGCTCCACCTGCTCTTCCTGCGTGAGATGCGTCGTGTCTATCACCACCGCATCGGGCGCCTGCTGTGTCTGCGCCGCATCCTTCGCGTCGCGCTGCGTCAGCGCCTCCGTTTCCGCGGCGATTTCTTCGTCCAGCGGCGTCCTGTCCAAGCGCTGCAGCAGCCGGCGGCGCGCGCGCTCCCTGGGGCTCGCCACGAGAAAGATCTTGAGCTGCGCCGCCGGGAACACCGCCGTGCCCATGTCGCGTCCGTCCACCACGATCGCGCCTTCACGCGCGCAGCGGCGCATCTGCCCGTTCACCCACGACCGCACCGGCTGCATCTTCGCGACGAGACTCACGAGCATGGTGACCGCGGCTTCGTGCAGCTCCCGCCCCAGCGGCGAGTCGTCCAGCCTGACTTCGAAACTCGCATCATGCCTGGGCATCGTCACGCGTGCGGCAGCCGACAGCACCGACTCGGGAGTCCACTGTTCCGGCGCACCGTCCAGCGTCAGCCGCGCCACCGTCGCCGCCCGGTAGAGCGCCCCCGAATCGGCGTGATGGATCCCGAGCCGCTCCGCCACGCGCTTCGCGGTCGACGATTTCCCCGATGCCGCAGGGCCGTCGATGGCGATGACGAATTCGTGCTCAGCGGCTGACACGCGCGAGGTCGCTCCAGAAACCGGGGTACGAAACGCTCACACAATCTCGATCATCGAGCTCGATCGCGTTGCCATCCAGCGCGCCGAGCACGCCGAACGCCATCGCGATGCGATGATCGCCGTGCGTGCGCACGCGACCACGGTACGGCCGGTCGCTGCCGCGCACCACGAATCCATCCGGCAGTTCCTCCGCGTCGGCGCCGATCGCCTTCAGGTTCTGCACGACGACCGCGATGCGATCGCTCTCCTTCACGCGCAGCTCCGCGGCGCCGGTCACCCGCGTCTCGCCCTCCGCCCGCGCCGCGACGCACGCGATCACCGGCAGCTCGTCGATCAGCGACGGCACGACGCCGGGCTCGATCGTGACCCCGCGCAGCAGGCGCGGACTCACGACGAGCCGGGCGACCGGCTCGCCGCCGTCTTCGTCTGCATCCTCGTATCCGATGAGCGCGCCCATGTCGGAGAGCACCGTGAAGGCACCCGTTCGCGACGGGTTCGCGCACACGTGCTCCATGCGCAGTGTGCCACCGCCGGCCATCGCGGCGAGCGCCACGAAGAACGCGGCAGACGACGGATCGCCGGGCACGTCCGTGTCGGCCGCATCGAGGCGTGCCGCGGGAACCAGCGTGACGACCGTTCCCTCGCTCCGCACGTCCACTCCCCGCGCGCGAAGCATTCGCTCCGTGTGATCCCGCGTCGCGGCCGGCTCGTGCACTTCGACCGGCACGTCGGCCACGAGGCCGGCGAGGAGGATCGCGCTCTTCACCTGGGCGCTCGCCGTCTCGCTGAACCAGGTCACGCCGCGCAGCTGCCCGCCGTGCACGGTCATGGGCAGGCCATCGCCGACGGAGAACTCGAACGAGGCGCCCATCGCCTCCAGCGGCCTCGCGACGCGCTTCATGGGCCGCTTGCTCAGGCTCGCGTCGCCGGTCACCCGGGAATCGAAGGGAATCGCCGCGAGCACGCCCGTCATCAGGCGGGCCGTCGTGCCGCTGTTGCCGCAATCGAGATCCCCCGCGCTCTCGCGCAATCCCCGAAGGCCGCGGCCCCGCACGGTGAACTCGGCCGGCGTGACCTCGGGAATCGACGCGCCGAGCGCGCGCAGCACGCCCGCGGTCGAGTTGACGTCGGCCGAGCACAGCAGGCCGCGCACGCGGGACTCTCCCTTGCCGAGCGCGGCGAGCATCAAGGCTCGGTGCGATATCGATTTATCGCCCGGCACGCGCAGAACGCCGTCGACTTTCATCAACTCTGCACTAGCGAAGCCAGGCCTCGAGCGCCGTCGCGAGATCGGTCTTCTCGTCCCGGTACTTCACGATCACGGGCGTCTGGAGCGAGAGCCCCTCGCCCGCACCCCATCCGCCTTTCACCGCGCGCGCTCCGGGAACGACCACGGCGCCGGGCGGAATCTCGAGCGGCGCCTCGCCCCTCGCGCGGTAGACGCTCTCGCGAACGAGATCGTAGACCGGCGTGCCGCGCGTGAGCACGACGCCGGCGGCGAGCACCGCTCGCGCCCGCACTACGGTGCCCTCGTAGACGCCGCAGTTCCCGCCGACGATCACGTCGTCCTCGATGATCACCGGCGACGCGTTGACCGGCTCGAGCACGCCGCCGATCTGCGCGGCGGCACTGATGTGGCAGCGCGCGCCGAGCTGCGCGCACGATCCCACCAGGGCGTGAGAATCGATCATCGTGCCCGCGCCGATGTACGAGCCGACGTTCACGAACATCGGCGGCATGCAGACGACACCGGGCGCGACGTAGACGCCCCGCCGGATCGTCGAGCCGCCCGGCACGATCCGCACGCCGTGCTCGAGACCGAAGCGCTGCGGTGGAATGGTGTCCTTGTCCACGAACGAGAACGCGTCGCCGCCCGGTGACAAATCCGCCAGCTTGCCGAAACGGAACGCGACGAGAATCCCGCGCTTCACCCATGGCACGGCGCGCCAGGTGCCGTCGTCTCCCCGCACAGCCGAACGCACTGTGCCCGACTCGAGCAGCTCGAGCAGCTGGTTGACGACGCGCCCCGCGTCGCGCGGCGTCTCCGTCCCTTGGGGGAGCGCGAACAGTTCGTCCAGACGCGCCTCGAGCGCGGCGACCCCGATTCCGGCGAGGCTCACGTGGCGAGTGCTCCGGCCTCGACGAGGCTCGCGCGCAGTTTCGCGTCGTGTTTCGCGTCCATCGGCACGAGCGGCAGCCGCAGCCGGTTCTGGATCCGGCCCATCATCGCGAGCGCGGCCTTCACGGGAATCGGGTTCGACTCACAGAACGCCGTCTGCATGAACGCGTGCAACTGGAGGTGCAGCGCACGGGCGGCTTCCATCTCTCCCTCGAGCGCGCGGCGGCAGAGGTCGGCCATGTTGCGCGGCACGGCGTTCGACACGACGGACACCACCCCCTGCCCGCCCGCGGCGATGACGCCGAGCGTGATGGAGTCATCGCCCGAGAGCACGCTGAAGCCCTTGGGCGCGTGGCGGATCACCTCGGAGATCTGCGCCGGATTGCCCGACGCTTCCTTCACCGCCACGATGTTCGGATGCTCCGCGAGCGCGAGCGTCGTCTCGGCTTCGATGTTGCTCGCGGTGCGGCCGGGAACGTTGTACACGACGACCGGAAGCGGCGACGCGTCCGCGATCGCGCGAAAGTGCGCGAGGATCCCGCGCTGAGGCGGCTTGCTGTACATCGGAGAGACGTGCAGCAGGTGTGTGGCGCCGGTGCCTCCCATCGCCTTCGACGTTTCGATGGCGACGCGGGTGTCGTTTCCGCCGGCGCCCGCGATCACGGGCACGCGGCCGGCGGCGCGCTCGGCGCACAGCCGTACCACGCCAACGCGTTCCTCGAGCGTCATGGTCGCAGCCTCGCCGGTGGAACCCACCGGCACGAGTCCGTGAATCCGTTCCACGAGCTGCCAGTCGACGAGTTTCGCGAACGCATCGGAATCGACGGCGCCGCTCGCGTCGAACGGCGTGACGAGTGCGGTGAAGCAGCCGGTCAGCATGGTCTGTGTCATTCGGAGGTCCCGAGCATGTGGTCGAGCGTGAAGACGCCGTGCCGGCCCACGAGCCAGCGTGCCGCGGTGAGGGCGCCCGTCGCGAACACCCGGCGGTCGCGGGCAACGT
>CABEBS010000020.1_pt1 | contig 7211 bp, 5 predicted proteins | sample 3132631 | NCBI WGS metagenome assembly CABEBS01 (sample SAMEA5534346, study PRJEB31848) | metagenome | biome: tundra; feature: field; material: soil | place: USA | collected 2013-05 | depth 0.45 m | reverse complement strand
GCCCGTGATGGACTACGTCCTCGACGACGTCCGCAAGGCGGGCGACATCGACGAAGTCATCTACATCACCGGCCACCTGAAGGAAGCCGTCGAGCTGCACGCCAGGAGCGCGTATCCCGACATGAAGGCGTCGTTCATCGAGCAGCAGGTGCAGGACGGCACGGCGGGCGCCGTCGGCCTCGCGCGCTCGCACGTGGACCAGCCGGTGCTGATCATCTTCGTCGACACGATCTTCGACGCCGACCTCTCGGTGATCAAGACGTGCACGGACGACGGCATCCTCTGGACGAAGGTGGTCGACGACTGGCAGCGCTACGGCGTGATCGTCGCCGACGAGGCCGGCTACATGACGCAGATCGTCGAGAAGCCGTCGACGCCAATTTCGAAACGGGCGAACATCGGGCTGCAATACATCCGCAACTACAAGCTGCTCTTCGAGGGGATCGACCACGTGATGCGGCAGCCGAAGAACAAGGGCGAGTACTACCTCACCGACGCGTTCCAGTACATGGCGTCGCACGGCGCGAAGTTGAAAGTCGCCGAGGCCGCCGGATGGTACGACGCGGGGCAGGTGGACACGATCATCTCGACCAACCGCGTGATGCTCGAGAAGGGGCGCGCGAGAAAGCCGGTCGGACTGACGGACTGCACGATCATCGATCCTGTGTACATCGAGGACGACGTCACGCTCACCGGCTCGACCATCGGCCCGAACGTCTCGATCTCCGAGGGAACGACCATCCTGAACTCCAGCGTGCGCGACTCGATCGTGGGCCGGCTCGCGAAGATCGAGAGCTGCGTGCTCGGCGGATCGCTCGTCGGCGATCACGCCGTGATCTCGCGCGTGAAGGGCACGGTCTCGATGGGCGAATACTCCGAAGCCAGGGGAAGCGAATGAGCGACATCACGCGGCGCGACCTCTCCCGTCGCGATCTACTGAAGGGCGCGGCGCTTGCGGGCGCGGCACTGGCGACGAGCGGCGCGTTCCATCCCGCCATCGCGGAGAACGTCGACGCGATCGCGCACCCCGATCTCGCGCCGCCGGCGCCCGCGCGCCGCCAGACGATGCGCGCGGTTCCGTTCGAGCGGCACGAGACCGTCCGCATCGGGATCGTCGGCACGGGACTCCGCGGCCGCTCGGTGCTGAGCGAGCTGCTCGCCATCGACAACGTGAAGATCGTCGCGATCAGCGACGTCGTCGCCGACAAGATGGCGAAGGCTGTGAAGATGATCACGGACGCCGGGCATCCCGCGCCCGCGACGTACGGCAGCGGCGATCACGCGTTCGAAGAACTCGTGAAGCGCGAGGACATCGACTTCGTCTACACGGCCACGCCCTGGGAATGGCACGTCCCCGTGATGCTCGCCGCGCTCAACGCCGGCAAGCACTGCGGCAGCGAGTGCCCGATCGGAACGACGCTCAAGGATCTGTGGGCGCTGGTCGACGCATCGGAGAAGGCCCGCAAGCATTGCCTGCACCTCGAGAACTGCTGCTACGGCGAGGCCGAGATGCTCGTGAACCGCATGGTGCACGCGGGCGTGTTCGGCGAGCTGCTGCACGCGGAGGCCGCGTACCTGCACGACCTGCGCGAGATCCTGTTTGAAACGCGCGACGAAGGGCTGTGGCGCCGCGCATGGCACACGCGCGCGAACGCGAACCTCTATCCCACGCACGGGCTCGGCCCGGTGGCGTGGTATCTCGACATCCATGCGGGCGATCGCTTCGACTATATCGCGTCGGTCGCGGGCCCGGAGCGCGGGCTCGAGGTGTATCGCGAGGCGACGGTGAAGGACCACACCGATCTCAAGTGGCAAGAGAAGTACATCACCGGTGATCACAACACGTCGATCATTCGCACGGTGAAGGGAAAGACGATCATGCTCCAGCACGACGTCTCGAATCCGCGCCCGTACACCCGGCACAATCGGGTGCAGGGCACGAAAGGCGCGTTCGAGGATTATCCGCCGCGCGTGTACGTGGAGGGACAGAAGGGCGGGGAGTCGTGGGCCACTGTCGAGTCGTGGAAGGCGACGCACACGCATCCGCTCTGGGCGAACATCGGCGAGCTCGCGCGAAAGAAGGGCGGGCACGGCGGCATGGACTTCGTGATGGCGTACCGTCTGGTGCAGTGCCTGCACGACGGGCTCGTGCCCGACTACGACGTGTACGACGCCGCGGCGTGGAGCGCGCCCTTCCCGCTCACCGAGATGTCGGTGGCGAAGGGTTCGGCTCCCATGAAGTTCCCCGACTTCACGCGAGGAGAGTGGGAGAAGGCGCGCGTTTGAGAAGGAGAAACTACAACTGCTTTTCCACGGATTTCGCAGATGACCGCGGATTGAACAACCCTTTGAATTGTTTGTTCGATCCGCGGTCATCTGTGAAATCCGTGGAAAAAGCTGTTTGCCGTTCCCTCTAGACCGCGGTCCATGAATAGCGGCTTTCATTTCGCGCCGGCGGACTGGGCGATCATCTCCGCCAGCATCCTCGTCTCGTTCCTCCCCGCGATCTTCTTCGCGAAGCGGGCGGGGCAGAGCACGTCCGAGTTCTTCACCTCCGGCCGCGCCGCGCCCTGGTGGCTCGTCGGCGTCTCGATGGTCGCGACGACGTTCAGCACCGACACGCCAAATCTTGTCACCAACATGGTGCGCGAGCGAGGCGTCGCCGAAAACTGGCTCTGGTGGTCGTTCCTGCTGACGGGAATGCTCACCGTGTTCTTCTACGCACGGCTCTGGCGCCGCTCGGGCGTGCTCACCGATCTCGAGTTCTACGAGATCAGATACTCCGGTCGAGCTGCGACGTTCCTGCGCGGATTCCGCGCGGTGTACCTCGGGCTCTTCTTCAACTGCGTCATCATGGCCACCGTGAACCTCGCGGCGGCCAAGATCGCGAACGTCGTGCTCGGCTGGCCGATGGGGCGCACGCTCGCGGTGTGCGGCGTGATGACGGTCTTCTTCGCATCGGTCAGCGGCCTCTGGGGCGTGCTCGTCACCGACTCGATCCAGTTCATGATCACGATGAGCGGGACGTTCGCGGTGACCTGGTTTGCGCTCAAGCAGCCGGCGGTCGGCGGAATGTCGGGCCTGCTCACGAAGATCCCCGCGCGAACGCTCGCGCTCCTGCCGGACTTCGGCGACTGGTCCGTCGCGCTCGCGGTGTTCGTGATTCCGCTCACCGTGCAGTGGTGGTCGGTCTGGTATCCCGGTGCCGAGCCCGGAGGCGGGAGCTACATCGCACAGCGGATGCTCGCGTCGCGCTCCGAGAAGGACGCCGTGACCGGCACTCTGCTGTTCAATGTGATGCACTACGCGCTGCGGCCGTGGCCCTGGATTCTCACCGCGCTCGCGTCCACGCTCGTCTTCCCGACGCTGCACGACATCGCGGTCGCGTTTCCGTATGTGGATTCGTCGCTGATCGGCAACGACGTCGCGTATCCCGCGATGATGCGCTTTCTCCCGGCGGGATTCCTCGGACTGGTGGTGGCGGGCACGCTTGCCGCATACCGCTCGACCATCGAGACGCATCTCAACTGGGGCACGTCGTATCTGGTGCACGATTTCTACCGGCGCTTCTTGAGAAAGGGTGAGACCGAGAAGCATTACGTGCTCGTGGGGCGGCTGACGACGGCGGGCCTCATGATCTGCGCCGGCTTCCTCACCTACGCGCTCGGAACGGCGAAGGAAGCGTTCGACCTGATCCTGTCAGTCGGCGCAGGAACGGGCCTGATCTACCTGCTCCGCTGGTTCTGGTGGCGCGTGAACGCGTGGAGCGAGATCGCGGCGATGGCCAGCTCGTTCATCGTTGCGATCGGGTTTTTCATAGCGCGCAAGAACGGGCTCGACGTGGCATCGCACATCTCGCTGCTCGTCACTGTCGGCGTCACGACGGTGGTATGGGTGGCCGCCACCCTGCTCGCGCCTCCAACAGACCGCGCGACGCTCATACGCTTCTACGAGCTCGTGCGCCCGTCGGGCGCGGGATGGGCGGCGGTTCGCAAGGAGTCTGCCGCAACGCCCGCACCGGACTCGCTCGCACAGGGCGTGCTCGGCTGGGTCTGCGGCTGCTCTTTCGTCTACTCGGCGCTCTTCGGCACCGGCTCGCTCCTCTACGGCCGCATGCCGCAGTTCTATGCGTGGCTCGCCGTGTTCGTGATCAGCGGGCTCGGCATGTGGCGCACCCTGCGCGGGTTCTGGCCGGTGGCCAAATGAGCGGGCAGCGCGCCGAAACGCGGGAGTATTTCGTACCCGGCCGTGTTGAACTCGTCGGGAAACATGTGGACTACGCCGGCGGCCGCTCGCTCACGATCGCGACGGAACTCGCGATACACGCGCGTGCCACGACGATCGACAAGCCGGTCATTCGCCTCCGCCGCGCAGCGGGTGAGGTTGCCATGGACGTCTCGCTCTCGCCGAACACCACGGCCACCGGCCTTCGCTCGAGCGCGTACGTCACCGCCGTGGCGCGCCGATTCGCGCGCGACTTTCCGCAGGCGGGGAGGGGCGTCGCCGTCGAGCTGCAGAGCAACCTTCCCACATCGGCGGGACTGAGCAGCTCCACCGCACTCGTCGTCACGCTCGCGATGGCGTTCGTCGACGCGAACGATCTCGCGAACGACGAACACTGGCGCGCCGCGGTTCCCACGCCGATCGCGTTCGCCGAGTACGTCGCGGCGATCGAGACCGGCGAGGCGTTTGGCGACTTTCCCATCGACGGCGGCGTCGGTGTCCGTGGCGGCGCGCAGGATCACGTCGCGATCGTGTGCGCGGAGGAGGGAAGCGCGGGGCAGTTCAAGTATTTGCCTGCGCAGCTAGAGCGTCGCGTGCCGTGGCCGGAAGACTATGTGATCGCGATAGGCGTCAGCGGCGTGCATGCGACCAAGACGGGAAATGCGCAGGTGGCGTATAACCGGCTCGCAGATGCGATGCGGCCGGAAGCCGGATCGAGGATGGAAGATGGAAGATCGAAGACCGAGGTGCTGTCGCCGGAGGTGATCGAGCGCCGCGAACAGTTTCGTGAGGAGACGGAGGTGATCGTCCCCGGCGTGGGCGACGCGATTCGCGACCGCGACTGGAACGCGCTCGGCGCGCTCGTCGATCGGTCGCAGTCACTCGCCGAGTTGGTGCTGCGCAATCAAGTTCCGGAGACAATCCATCTCGCCCACGAAGCTCGCGCGGAGGGCGCCATCGCGGCATCCGCGTTCGGTGCGGGATTCGGCGGCGCCGTGTGGGCGATGATTCCGCGCGACGACGCGGACCGCTTCATGGCTGCGTGGCGAGCGGGCTACGAGCGCGCGTTTCCAGGCCGCCGAGCGCGTGCGAAGTGGTCGCTCACGCGCCCGGCGGGTCCGGCGCGCCGCGTGTCGTGACAGAAGTGTGCTCGCCCGGTCGGGCTCGAGGAACTCGCTGCGGCGGGCTACGCTCGTAACGCTTCGAGCCGCGCGCGTTCGCGCGCGAATCTCTCGCTACTCGCTAACCCCGCCTTCGCGAGTTCCTCGATCCCTCCCTCACGAACTGCGAGTCGCTATCGGGTGATCGCGATGACCGCTGGGACATGATCGATTGCAGGCAGTGGTTCAGACGAACCATCTGATCCAATCGGAGAGGCTTCACCCACCACGAAGTACGTGCCGGGTGTCAGCATCTGCAGCGGCGTACCGCGCCCGTTCCCGGACGCCGTGCCGTTCCACGACTGGGTCGACGAGTACTGCTCACCCGGCGCCAACGTCTTCATGATCAATATCATGCTGCACAGGAGGCCGTCGGGGCCGACAACCGAGCCATCCTGAGTGGTGACCTCGAACCTCAAGAAGCCGCAGCCGTCTCCCCCAATCGTCTGTGGCTGGCCACTGCGGTTGAAGACGGTCATGAACACGGTCACCGTATCACCGGCGCGGAACGACTCCCGCGAGACACTCGCCGTCACGAGCAAAGCCGTAGTCGGCGCCGTGATGTCACGACTGCACGCCGCCAACAGCAGCACTCCATAGAGGATACGACGCATCGACGCGCTCCTGGTCCGAGAGACCTCTACTCGGACTACCCCGCCTGCGACCCTTCGGTCACCGCCGTCCGCCCGAACTTGAGAATCATGTAGGGAGGGCCCGGACATCTCGCGGAGCCCGACGCAGCGAGATGCCCGGGCCCGACCGTGCGCGCAGATCTGGAAAAAGCCTAGCAGCAGCGCGATCCGGGAGTCGAATAGCGCGCCGTGAGCTGCTCGTCGAGAAACTCCTTCTCGGTGAGCGGCTTGCACTCCGGATGGCGCACGGTGACGTGCCGGAGATACGCCGAGTAGTCCGGCGCACCGATGATGCGCCGGATTATCGCGTTCACCCGCTCGAGCAGCGATCCTCGAGCGAGTGTGGCAGCAGCTGAGCTCATTGTTTCGCCTTGCTCCCGTTCGGACCGATCGTCGTCTCCCACAACTTGAAGATTCGCTGATACTCGTCCGTCCAGCTCGCCGGACGCACGAACCCGTGGTTCTCCACCGGGTATGCCGCGAGATCCCATCCCGTCTTGCCGAGCTCGATCAGGCGCTCGGTGAGCCGCACGATGTCCTGGAAGTTCACGTTCGTGTCCACCATGCCGTGCATCATGAGGAGCGGATCCTCGAGGCCCTCCGCGTGGAAGATCGGCGACGAGCGCTGATACGCGATGCTGTCGTTCTGCGGGAGATTCAGGATTTGTCCCGTGTAGCCGTGATTGTAGTGCGCCCAGTCGGTCACGCTGCGGATCGCGGCGCCCGCGCCGAAATACTTCGGGGCCGTGAACAGCGCCATCAGCGTCATGAACCCGCCGTACGACCCGCCGTACATACCGATACGCTCGGGATGGATGCCGAAGTTCTTGGTGAGATACTTCGAGCCGTCAACCTGGTCGGCAAGATCGCGGCCGCCCATGAAGCGATAGATGGCGGTGCGCCAGTCGCGGCCGTAGCCCGCGCTCGCGCGGTAGTCGATGTCGAGCACCACGTAGCCCTTCGACGCGAGGTAGTGATTGAACATGTACTCGCGCGGATATCCGTTCTTCCAGAAGTGCCCGACGTTGTGCAGGTAGCCTGCGCCGTGCACGAAGATCACGGCCGCGCCGTTGGGCTTCGCGCCCATGTCCTTCGGGCGATAGATGTGCGCGGGGACCATCACGCCGTCGGACGCCGGCACCATCACGATTTCCGGCTTGATCCAATTGAACGCGAGCCACTCGGCCGTCGGCGA
>CABEBS010000016.1_pt1 | contig 7305 bp, 8 predicted proteins | sample 3132631 | NCBI WGS metagenome assembly CABEBS01 (sample SAMEA5534346, study PRJEB31848) | metagenome | biome: tundra; feature: field; material: soil | place: USA | collected 2013-05 | depth 0.45 m | reverse complement strand
GCGCCGTCGGGAAGCGCCGTCTCGAAGGTCGGCTTCTCCGGCGTGCCGGCGACCCGCGTCAGTGACGTGTCGTTCGAGAGTTCGAACACCTCGATCACCAGGCGACCCTTGCCGGTGTCGGGCGCGGTGACGATCACGTGCCGTCCGCGAACGCTGACCGGGATCGGCGCGCTCGTGGTATCGTACACCAGGAGATCCGCGTCGCCGCCGCCGGCGACGGGCTTTCGGAGCGGCGGCGTGAAGTACGCGATGCCGTCGTAACTCGCCGCGATGAAATAGAGCGCGCTCGTGTCGCCGGTCGCGCGGTACCGGAACACGAAGTGCCCGCTCGCGTCGGTGCGCATCGAATCGATCGGCGCGGCCACGTCGCTGCCGACACGATGCAGCACCACCCACGCGCGGGGAAGCGGCACCTCCCCCTTGGCGACGATGCGCTGGACGAGCCCGCGCGCCTCGCGCACCGGTGCGGGTTCCCCAGCGGCAGCCTTGGTACCCCTGGTGCGGTGCGGCGCCTGCGCGAGGAGCGCCGCTGCCGCCAGAGAAAGCAGCGCCGCGGTGACCAGTGCCCTGCCGATGCACACCCGGGCGCTAAAGCGTGAACTTCCCAAAATCTTCCGGACGAAGCTGTTCGAGATAGCGCTTGAGCTGCTCGGCGCCGCGCACGTGTGCGTCGAGCGACGACGCGCTGAGGTCCGGCCCGCTGTCGGTCCCGGGCTCGGGCGCGGCTTCGTCGGACGCGGCTTCGTCCGGCCCGGCGGCCGGCGCCTCGTATTCCGCGAGCAGCTCCTCGGCGGCGAAGATCGGCGCGTCGAGACGCACCGCGATCGCGATGCTGTCCGAGGGACGCGCGTCCACCACATGCAACACGTGGTCCCGTTCGAGATGCATCTCCGCGAAGAACGTGCCGTCCTCCACGCGCGTGACGTTCACACGCTGGAGCTCGCCGCCCAGTGCGAGGATCAGCGAGCGGACCAGGTCGTGCGTCATCGGGCGCTCGCGCTGCACACCGTCGAGATGTGCCGCGATCGACTCGGCTTCCGCCCGGCCGATCCAGATGGGCAGGATCCGATCGCCGCCCTTTTCCTGCAGGATGACGACGAACGAGTTCGACCCGCTGTCGAGCCCGAGACGCGAAACGATGACCTCGACCACGAGCCCTCCAGATGACTTCAGGCGCGGCGCGTACGTTGCCGCTACGCGCGCACGGCCTTCTTCAGTTCCGCCACGCGGTCGGTGCGTTCCCACGTGAAGAGCGTGACCTTCTTTCCGTGCCGCACGGCACGCTCGCACGAGCGCCCGAAGTGACCGTACGCCGCGGTGTCGCTGTAGATCGGCTTGCGCAGGTCGAGGGCGTCGATGATCCCCTTCGGCGTGAGGTCGAACACCTGCTCGACGGCCTTGATGATCTTCCCCTCGTCCACGGTGGCGGTGCCGAAGGTGTCCACCATCACCGACACCGGCTTCACCACGCCGATGGCGTACGCGACCTGCACCTCGCACTTCGTCGCCAGCTTCGCCGCGACGATGTTCTTCGCGACCCACCGCGCCGCGTACGACGCGGAGCGGTCGACCTTCGACGGATCCTTGCCGCTGAACGCGCCGCCGCCGTGGCGCCCCATTCCGCCGTAGGTGTCGACGATGATCTTCCGCCCGGTGAGCCCCGCATCGCCCTGGGGACCGCCGATCACGAACCGGCCCGTCGGGTTGATGTGCAGCGTCATCGACTTCGCGCGCAGTTCCTTCGGAATCGTCGCGTCGATGATCTCGCGCTTCACCGCCTCGGTGATCGTCTTGTTGTTGACGCTGTCGCTGTGCTGCGTCGAGATCACGACCGTGTCGACCGACACCGGCCGGCCGTTCTCGTAGATCACCGAGACCTGCGACTTGCCGTCGGGACGCAGCCACGGCAGCGTGCCGTCCTTTCTCCGGTCCGCGAGCGCGCGCGTGAGGCGGTGCGCGAGGGTGATCGGAAGCGGCATCAGCTCCTCGGTCTCGTCGCACGCGAAGCCGAACATCATCCCCTGGTCGCCGGCGCCGCCGGTGTCCACGCCCATCGCGATGTCCTTCGACTGCTGGTCGATCGTGGACATCACCGCGCAGGTGTGCGCGTCGAAGCCGTACCCGGCCTCCGTGTATCCGATGCGTGCGATCGTTTCGCGCACGAGCGCGGGAAGGTGCACGTACGCTTCGGTCGTGATTTCGCCGAAGATCGTCGCCAGTCCGGTGGTGACCATCGTCTCGCACGCGACACGCGACGCAGGGTCTTTCGCGAGCAGCGCGTCGACGACGGCGTCGGAGATCTGGTCGGCCACCTTGTCCGGGTGGCCCTCGGTGACGGATTCTGAGGTGAAGAGGTGGCGACGAAGCACGGTTTTATCGAGTGGTATGAGAGGCAGGCTGGTCTGCTGTTGGTCCATCAATGTTAAGGGCGCGGGGCGCTGAACGACAGCGGTGAGGCTAGTGGGAGTGGGAGTTAGTGGGAGGATCGAGTAGCGATGAGAGTTGAGTACGAGAGCGAGGGATGAGTTGGAGAAGGTAGATCCGAGCTCGAGCGGCGAGCGTGAGTGGGAGTAGAGGGAGAGGGAGTCGGAGGTGAACGCGACTGTGTTGCCCGTATCGCTCGCACTCTCTCCCACTCCCTCCCACTCCCATTACTCACTCTCCCACTCCCACTACTCCCTCTCAGACTCAGATCTACTTTCTCAAACGCATCCCTCGCTCTCGTACTCAGCTCTCATCGCTATCCGTCAGGATAGCTCCGCGTTCAGGCGCTCCCGGAAGATCTGCTCGGCCGCATGTGCCGTGCCCGCGTCAAGGGCGGACGTCGCCGCTTCCGCGGCGGCGCTGGCGTGAATGCCACGCACGATCTGCTTCACGCGCGCGACCGAGCGCGGTGCGACGCTCAGCGTGCGCAGCCCCAGACCGATCAGCGCGAACGCCATCAGCGGCTCGGACGCCATCTCGCCGCAGACGCTCACGTCGAGGCCGTTCGCGCGCCCCGCCTCCAGGGTGCGGTGAATGAGCCGCAGTACCGCGGGATGCAGCGGCGTGAACCGCGTCGCGAGGCGCGCGTTCCCGCGATCCACCGCCAGCGTGTACTGCACGAGGTCGTTCGTTCCGATGCTGAAGAACGCCACCTCCTTCGCCAGCGAATCCGCGGTGATCACCGCCGCGGGCGTCTCGATCATGACGCCGAGCGGAACGTCGGCGCGATGCGCCACACCGCGGTCCTCGAGCTCGCGCGCCGCCTCTGCCAGCAGGGCCCTGGCCTCACGCACTTCGTCGATGGTGACGACGAGCGGCAGCATGATGCGCACGTTGCCGTGCACCGCGGCGCGCATGAGCGCGCGCAGCTGCGTCCGGAAGAGATCCGGCTCGTCGAGGCACATGCGAATCGCGCGCCAGCCGAGGAACGGATTCGGCTCGTGCGGATACCCCCCGACCGGGAGCTTGTCGCCGCCCACGTCGAAAGTGCGGATCACCACGGGCTGTCCGTCGAACGCCTTGATGACGTTCGTGTAGGCCTGGTACTGCTCCTCCTCGTCCGGCATCGACGCGCGGCCGATGACGAGGAACTCGGTGCGCATCAAGCCGACGCCCTCGGCGCCGCTCAACGCGGCGCCCGCGGCCTCCTCCGGCAAGTCCACGTTCACGAGGAGCTGGATCCGAACGCCGTCCACCGTGATCGCCTCCTCGCCGGTGAGCCGGGCCAGCACCTCGCCCTCGCGCCGCTCGCGGCGCGCCCGCGCCGCCGCGTCCTTGAGCTCGGCGGCCGTCGGACGCACGACGAGCACGCCGGCCGTGGCGTCGAGGATCACTTTCTCACCGCTCGTGAGGCGCGAGGTCGCGTCGAGGAGCCCGACGACCGCGGGAAGCCCGAGCGAGCGCGCGAGGATGGCGACGTGCGAGGTGCGGGTGCCCGCGTCCGTCGCGATGCCCGCGATGCACTCGCGATCGAGCTGCAGCGTGAGGCTCGGCGTGAGGTCGTGCGTGACGAGGATCGCGTTGGAGCCCTTCGGCAGGTCCACCGGATCGTAGTCGGGGAGGTCGAGCAGGATGGAGAGCACGCGGATGTGCACGTCCATCAGGTCGCCCACGCGCTCGCGCATCATCGCGTGCGCCGATCGCGCGAAGTGCTCGCGCCATTCGAGCATCACCACGTCGAACGCGCGTTCCGCTGAAAAGTTCTGGCGGATCACGTCCTCCACGCGGCGGCGCAGATCGGCGTCCTCGATGATCGAGACCTGCACGTCGAAGATCGCGGCCTCGGCGGGACCCGCGTGCCTCTCGGCGCGCACGCGCACACCGCGGAGGCGCTCCACCGCGCGGTCGTACGCGTGCCGCAGCCGCTCGAGTTCGCGCGGCACGGCGGATTCGTCGATCGCCCGCTCCGGAACCTCCGGCACCTCCCAGCGGAGCAGATGGACGGGGCCCACGACGATTCCCGGCGAGGCCGAAATGCCGGTGAGCATCGAGGGGGTCATGGGCGGCTCACTGCTCCCCGAACCTGCTCGTGATCAATTCTGCCAACGCGTCGACAGCGGCATCGGCGTCGGCGCCCTCGGCGCGAATGATCACCTCGGACCCGCACTCCGCCGCGAGCATCATGACGCCCATGATGCTCTTGCCGTTCACCTCGAGGCCGTCCTTCTCGAGCTTGATGCTCGACGAGAATCGGGCCGCCGTCTTCACGATTTCGGCCGCCGGCCGCGCGTGGATGCCGTGAGCGTTCACGACCGTCACCCGACGTTCGACCATCAGCGCACCACCGCGAAGAGTATGAACAGGACGAGCCCCACCACGGCGAGGCGCCACCCCTCGACGCGGCCATGGAAGCGCGCGAGGGCCACCGCGCCGACGGCGGCGGCGGCGAACACGATTTCGAGGGCCCCGCGTGCAGGCCCGATCACCCCGCGCACGGCGAGCGGAATCGCAATGCCCGCCAGCAGCGCCGATGCCCTCGCCACCTGCGCGGGTCCCTTCCGGAGCAGCGGCGCTCCGAGCGCGGATGCGACTCGCAGTCCATCCCGGTACCCCGCACGCAGCCCCCAGGCCCGCAGCGCCATCGTGCCGAGGTTGAATGATCCCAGAAAGAGCAGCACGACGCCAGCCGGACCCAGGCCGAGGCCAAACGCAACCAGCGCCAGCAACGAACACGCCGGCAGCCAGCCCGCCCACACGAGGCGGTCACCCACGCTCCCCAGCGGACCGCAACACGCCGTATGGAACCGCTCGATCCGGTCCGTCGCCTCGCCCGAGAGCTCGGCGTTCGCGAGCGCGCCGACGGCAATGCCCGCGAGATACGGGTTCGCATTGAAGTACCCGTTCTGCCGGGCCATGGCTGCCCGGTACGCCTCGCCGTTCCGTCCGCCCGGCAGCAGGCGCAGCGCCGGCTCAACCGCGAAGGCGATGCCGTTGCCCATCAGCGTCTCGTAATTCCACGCGCCTTGCACGGCGAGCAGCCGGAGAAACATCGCCGCGCGCGTACGCACGGGCAGCCGGGGTGCGGTCACGGTCACGTCACGAGGAGCAGGAGCGAACCGACCGCCAGGCCGCCGACCAGAAACCACGGTGCGCCCTTCGTGTTGTGCACGATCTTCCAGATCGCGCCGCCGGCGACCGCGCCGGCGCAGATCACGACCGCCGCGCGCGACTGGGCTCCGGTGAAGCTCCACTGCCCGAGTATCCCGCGCTCGAGCGGAACGAGCACCATGAGCGCGGTCCAGGTGAGCAGGCCGCCGCGCGCCGCGTCGGACGTGAGCCCTCGAAGCTGGAGCGCGGTGACCGCATCGCACGAGCCTGACGTGAGCGCGCCGCGCATCCCCGCCGCCCAGCGCGCGATAAGGCGGCGATGCCACACCATCGTCCATCCGCCGATCGATGCCGTGACGAGCGCCGCGCACACGGCGACAATGAGCGCGCCCCGGCTTCCGATGGGCTGCACGGCGTAGAGCGCACCGCCCACCACACTCGCCGATCCCCACTCGGGATAGCGGCTCGCGCCGAACGGCAGCGTCTCGAGCGCGAAGAGTTCGAGCACGGCGCCCGCGATGAGTCCGTGCCCGGGCCGGCCGACGAGCGCGCCGGCAAGCGTGGCGGCCACGAGCGGGCGGGAGATCATCGCCTGCGGGAAACTCACGACGTCGAGGCCGAGCAACGCGCCGAGCAGCGCGAGCGGGATGAGGCCGAGCGCGAGCGGCATCAGTCGCCGGTCCTCGCGAGAACCTGCTCGAGCGGGACCGGCGGCGTCGCGGGGACGTCCTGCGCGGTGATCGTCACGCCGCCCGCCGCCAGCTCCCGCAGCGACGTCTCCTCTTCGGGCGTGAGGAAGATGTAGCGCAGGTGGGCGGTACGACCGCTTCGATGATGGATGCCGCCGAGGTTCACCTGCCGGATGGTGCCGGTGCGCTCGACGAGCCGCCGCATGGTCTCCACGTCCCCGGCGAGCAGGATGCCGTGCCCCGGCCGCGACTGGTACTCGGCAAGGTGCGCGAGCGCGCTGCCCACCGACTCGAACGTCACGGTCATCTCCGGCGGCGCGCCCATGCGATACAGCTCCTGCTCCCAGTCGCTCGTCGCGATCGCGTCGTCCACGAGCACCACGAAGGTCACGTTGAGCGGCTGTCCCCAGCCGACCACGACCTGACCGTGCACCAGTCGATCGTCGATGCGGTACAGCTCAATGGGCACCGCCGCCCTCCGTCTGCACGATGGCCGGCAGCACCGCCATCGCGCCGCGGCCACGTTCGAGTGCATGTTCACAGGCGGCGACGCCGTCGTCCGAACCGAGCGCCCAGCTCAGCAAGACGGAGAGATTCGCACCGGTGACGACGATCACTCCCGTGAGGTCGCGCGCGACGCGCCGCGCCGCGATCGTGCAGCTCCCGGCTGGAAGGTCGGTGAAGATCACCTGCACCTCGTGCGCACCGACGGTCGCGCGCAGGAGCTGCTCGATCGCGACCGCGCTGAGATCGCGACTGCTCACGGCGCGAAAGGTGTCGCCCTTTCCGCTGATCTGCTGCACCGCGGAAATCATGCCCGCCGCGAAGTCGCCGTGTCCGGCAACCACCGCGCGCCGGACGACCGCCGCATCGGGAGCGCTACTCGTCATCGTCCTGCAGGTACCGGCCGAGGTCGGCCTTCTTCTGCATCGAGTCCTTCAGCCGCTCGTTGAAGCTCTCGGCCGCGTGCACCCCGCTGAAGCGCAGCAGGTGGTTCATCGCGATCACCTCGGCGATCACCGTGATGTTCTTGCCCGGATTGAGCGGCACGGTGATCTTCGGGAGCTGCACGTCGAGGATCGTC
>CABEBS010000015.1_pt1 | contig 7399 bp, 6 predicted proteins | sample 3132631 | NCBI WGS metagenome assembly CABEBS01 (sample SAMEA5534346, study PRJEB31848) | metagenome | biome: tundra; feature: field; material: soil | place: USA | collected 2013-05 | depth 0.45 m | reverse complement strand
CTTCCACATCCACGCCCCGCTCGCGGCAGAGCGCGACGAGCCGATCGAGGTCAACCGCGCCGTCCGGTCGCCGCGCCGCACGGAGTATTCGTGCCCCAGCAGCTCGGCGCATCCACTCCGACAAGGACAGCCCCGCTTCGTCCGCGCAGAGCTTCCACGCGGCGAGTTCCTTCTTGGTCGCAACTAGCGCGACACGTTCGGATTTCGTGATCATCGTGTACGGCATCCTCCGCGCAGTAGAGACTCCCGATGCGCCAGAGTCTAGCAGTTGACTTACGCAATAGTCTACGGTATTTTTGGGGTATGTTACCTACCCAACACAAAAAATCCCGGAAACGCGGACGGAAGGCACTGACCGCACACGAAAGGGAGGCAGCCGCATTTCAGCGGCGCGCAGACGGCGCGCGACTAAACGCGGCGCTTCAACGCTTGAAGCTGAGTGAGGCGAAAGCTGCCCGTCTCTCCGGCATCCGGCAGCAATGGCTCAACGGAATCGTGAACGGGGATCGCGCGATTGGCCGCGAGGACCTGCGTGCACTCGCATCGACTCACAACATTTCGGCAGACTATCTGCTCGGTGTTCCCGGTGCGCTGATGTTCGTCGGCGAGAAGTTCAACCAAGGACTTGAGGAGGCGCTCGCCGAGCGAGTCGCGCGAGAGGCGATCAGAGAGAGCATTCTGCCCGAGCGTTGGATACGCGAAGAGCTGTCGAGTGTGATCGACGGCAAGGCCATCCTGACGAAGTTGATGCAACTGGTTCAGGAAGATGTGCTCATGGCGGTCAGTTACCTCCGACGACTCGACCTCTTGTCGTCGAATGTTACCCAGCGTTTGGACGTACCCGACCGGCAGACGCTTGCTGCCATCTTCGAAGCGCTATCACCGGTATTGGACATCACTCCCCAAACAACCATTCTCGACATATCGGGAGTCAGGCTCTCCGCAGGACTTTGGGAGTATTTCGAGGGCCGCAGTGAAGCGAAGGAAGCTGATCGTTCAAAGAGGAGGAAGTAGTCATGTCGCGCGCGAACGCATCACGTTCACCACGGAGGACGCCATGAGAGGACAGGGCCGAATATTCCGGCCAAAGGTGGGGGGTCGCGAAAGTCAGGTCTGGTGGCTCGACTACTCGATCCGCACCAAGCGGCATCGCGAGTCTAGCCGCACGACGAGCAAACGCGAGGCGCTCGACCTGCTGCGCGAGCGCATAGGGAAGCGGAAGGACGGCACACTTACCGGACGACCGGAGCGCGTGACACTTTCCGACCTGAAGGCCGCTCTTGAACAACGTTATACGATCAAGGGTCGGTCGTCATGGGAGCGCGCCGAGCAAGCGTTCGCGCACCTCTCCCGGTTCTTCGGCGACAAAGCTCGCGTGCTCGACATCACTGCCGCGCGTGTCGCTGAGTTCCAGGAGGCGCGCCTCAATGCGGGTGCCGCTCGTAACACAGTGAAATACGAGACGGGAATCTTGAACGCTGCGTTCACTGCCGCGTTTGAGAAGAAGATCCTCGCAATGCGTTTTCTTTTCGCGAATCTTCCCGACGACGAGGACGCCGTGCGGGAGGGCTTCTTTGGGGCGAGCGACTTTTCGGCCTTAGTGGTCGAACTCCCGCGCGACTTGGCGGATCTTGTGCGCTTCCTCCGTCTGACGGGTTGGCGCCGCGGAGAAGCAAGCGGACTATTGTGGGCACAGGTGGATTGGGACGACGCCGACTACCCCGGCACGCACGACGAGCCGGTTCCCGGCCCCAACGCTGGCGTGCGCTTGAGCAAGGCACGGACGAAAGGGAGCGACGCGCGACGGTTTCCGATCGCGAATGCTCCGGCACTGCGTGAACTGCTCCTCGCCCGTTGGCGCGTGCGGGATGGGCTCAACGTGTTTCACCGGCACGGCAAGCCGATTGGTAACTTTCAGCGGGCTTGGAGTCGGGCCTGTCGTGCTGCGGGCGTTCCTGGCCGACTCGTGCATGACCTACGGCGCACGGCTGCGCGCGACTTTGTCGAAGCGGGCGTAAGTGAGGGCCGCATCATGAGGCTGTGCGGATGGAAGACTCGTGCTATGTTTGACCGGTACAACATCACCAACCAGGAAGACCTGAACGATGCCGTCGCCCAGCGGTTCAACGGCAAACAAGTGGCAAACAAAGCGGCAGAGCCGGAGCAGGTCACTTAGCTAAGTTGTTGCAGGATAACGTGGGAGCGGTGGCCGAGAGGCTGAAGGCACCGGTTTGCTAAACCGGCATACGGGGTCAACCTGTATCGAGGGTTCGAATCCCTCCCGCTCCGTGATTTACAGACGGCAGAACGCAGACGGCGGACGGCAGATTCACGCAGCTGACGGGAGACGGTAGTCACGTCTCCCGTTTCCGCTTCCGCTGGTTCCCGTTTCCCGCATTCCTCTTCCGCATTCCGCATCGGGTCGAAGTTCCGCATCGCGCATTCCACCCCGCATCCCGCATCGCCGTTAAATGTCAGTCCGCGTCCGATTTGCCCCCAGTCCCACCGGTTACCTCCACGTCGGCGGCGCCCGCACCGCGCTCTTCAACTGGCTCTACGCCCGCAAGCACGGCGGCCAGTTCCTCCTGCGCATCGAGGACACCGACAAGGCGCGCAGCACCGATGAGTCCACGCGCGCGATCTTCGACGGACTGAACTGGCTGGGCCTCAACTGGGATGAAGAGGTCGTCTATCAGGGCGCGAATCTCGGGCGGCACCAGGCCGACGCGCGGCGGATGCTCGACGCGGGGGCCGCGTACCGCTGCTTCTGCACACCGGATGAGCTCGAACAGCGCCGCAAACTCGCCGCGGCCAGCAAGGATGCGTTCAAGTACGACCGCCGCTGCGATCGTCTCGCGGCCGATGAGGTGCAGCAGCGCGTGGCGGCAGGGACGCCGTTCGTCATTCGCTTTCGCGTTCCCGAGGGCGTGACGTCGTGGGACGACATCGTCCACGAGACGATCAGCTTTCCCAGCAAGGACATCGAGGATTTCGTCATCCTCCGCTCGGACGGCACGCCGATCTACAACATGGCCGTCGTCTCCGACGACATCGCGATGCGCATCACCCACGTCATGCGCGGCGACGACCACATCTCGAACACGCCGAAGCAGATCCTGCTCTATCGCGCGCTCGGGGCGGAACTGCCGCGCTTCGCGCACTTTCCGATGATCCACGGACTGGACGGCAAGAAGCTTTCCAAGCGGCACGGCGCGACCGCCGTAAGCGACTATCAGCACCTCGGCATCCTGCCGCAGGCGATGAACAACTTCCTCGTCCTGCTCGGCTGGAGTCCGGGAGGCGATCGCGAGGTGATGTCGATGGACGAGATGCTGCAGCTCTTCTCCGAGAAGGGGCTACTGAAGAAGGCCGCGGTGTTCGACACCAAGAAACTCGAGTGGATGAACGGGCAGCATCTCTCGCGGCTCCCCGCGGCGGAGCTCGCTCCGCTCGCGGTGCCGACGTTCGTGCAGGAAGGCCTGTTCAAGAGTGGCGATCCGTTTGCGACGTCACCCGAGTTCTACAAGATCCTCGATTTCGTGAAAGAACGCTGCCGGACGCTCAGCGATCTCGCGCGGCTCGCGAAACCGTATTTCACGACCACGACGACGACCATGGCGCCGCCTCCGTTCGTGATCGACCAAGCACTCATTGACGCGCATCTGCGCAAAGACGCGGCGGTGACGAAGGCGCTGCTCACCGACGCCACGTCTGCGCTCGAAGCGCTCACCGACTGGACCGCGGAAGCGATGGAGCCGGCCGTGCGCGCGGTCGCCGAGCGGCACGGCGTCGCAGCCGGTAAAGTCTTCCAGCCGATGCGCATCGCGCTCACCGCGAGCACCGTCAGCCCGGGGATCTTCGAGGTGCTCGGGCAACTGGGCCGCGACGTGTCGGTGAAACGGCTCAAAGAGGCGGCGGCGCTCGCCACGTGACGCGCGCCCCGCTCTCGCCGGTCGAGCAGCAGGTCTACCACTTCCTGCTCGACTTCCTCTCGGAGCACACCTTCCAGCCGAGCGTGCGCGAGATCGCGAAGCAGCTGAAGATTCCATCCACGAAATCGGTCGCCGACCTTCTCGCGTCGCTCGAGAAGAAGGGATACGTGGAGCGCGAGGCCGGCCGATCGCGCGGCGTGACCATCGTGGGGTTCGCCGGCGGGGCCGGCACGATCCCCGTGCCCGTGATGCGCGCGGAAGCCGGACACGCGGAGCTGCGGACGGAGGATCACATCACACTCGACCGGCGGCTCGTGCCGGCCGACGATGCCTTCCTCGTGCGCGCCACGCGCGAAGCCGCGCCCGCGCATGGCGTGCGACTCGGCGACCTCGTGCTCGTGCACCCGTCGTCACGCGCGAAGGACGGTGACGTCGTGATCGTGCGCGCGGCGAACGCGGTGGTCGTGCGGGCGATGACGCGCAGGGGCGCCACCCTGCACCTCGCGGCACCAGGCCAGGGCGAGGACTTCGAACTCGGCCAGGGCGATGACTACGTCGTGCTTGGCGTGCTGGCGGGAGTGTTCAGAACTGCGGACGGCGGACGGCAGAGGGCGGACGGCAGCGACCGGAACCCCGATCACGCATCGGACTCGAAATGACTTGGGGCAAGCGGAAGAGGAATGCGGGGTGGAGAGCGGAGTGATGAGATTCGACCCGATGCAGGATGCAGAAGAGGAATGCGGGGTGCGGGGCGGAGAGGGAGTGGCGAGTGAGCGGGGAGCGATGAGAAGGGCGCGACCTCTCGAGGACGCGCCCTTTCCGCATTCCGCATCCGAACTCACGTCTCATCTCTACTCGCGTCTCATCTTTCGACCCCGCATCCCGTATTCCTCTTCTGCATTCTGCATCGGGTCGAATCTCGCCACTCGCCTCTCACGTCCGCCTCACGGAATGATCCGGACGGGTGGCGCCTCGGGGAGCGTTTGATCCGCTTTCGCCTTGTCGGCGCGCTCCTTCTGCTTGCGGTCGCGCAGTTCCCGCACCGCCTGATTGAAGTCGTTGTCGCGCGCCGAGCGGGCCGACTGCTCGAGAATCTCGGCGCGGATGGCGCCGATTCGCCTGGCCTCCCCATACGTCGACGGATTGCCCTGCACGTTGAGCGGTAGCAGCGCGAGCAGCGCCGTGGGAATCGAGAACGGCCCCAGATGGATGTACTTCTGGTCGATGCCGTACTTCTTGCCGTCCTTGCCGGTCCACGACCAGTCCCCGTCCGCGCGCTGAGGGCCGAGCGCCCGGAGCGAATCCTCGAGGTGGTGCACGCGCGACGCGATCGCGCTGTCGAGTCGTTCCGTTGGCGTCTTGGGCCTGATCGGCAGGGGGTCGGTCGGCGCCCAGAGACGCGGATCGGTGAACGCCGGCGTCACTCCTCGCGTGGGTCCGCCGCCGCCGATGACCGGCCCCGTGCCGCCCTCCGCCTGCGCGGCCGGTGCCGCGGTCTTCGGCGGCTCGGGCGGCAGCGCCGACGGGACAGCGGACGGCGCCACGAGCGGCGCAGCCTCGGGAGTGTTCGTGACGCGGCGGTTGTCTCCACCGGCGCGCTGGTCCTTGGCGGAATCGGCGGCCGTGCGCACGTAGTCTACGTGCGTCGCCTCGGGTTCCGCAGTCCGCGGCGCTTCGAGCCAGCTGAATGGCACGATGGCAATGCGCACGAGGATCGCGATCGCGACCAGGTGGATCGCGACCGAGACGAGAATGCTCGCCGGCCCGCGACGGGCGGGATCAACCCGCTCGCCGGGCGTGCTGATGGCGCGACGACGCTCTCCGCTCACTGCGGCAGCACTCTCACGAGAGCGCCACCACGGGGCTGCGCACCTGCGAATGCCCCACGATCTCTACCTCCACCACATCGTTCGCTGCGAGCGGCCCCACGCCGGCCGGCGTCCCTGTCAACACCAGATCGTTCGGATACAGCGTAATATATCGCGAAATGAACGACAGGAGCGTCGGGATGGGGAACACGAGGTCGGCCGTCGTCGCCCGCTGGCGTTCCACGCCGTTCACACGCGTCACGAGGGTCAGCGCCGCGAGATCGTGCGGCTTCCGCGACTCCTCTCCCAGCGGAAGAAAGGTGTCGGTTCCCTTCGCGCGGGCCCACTGACCGTCGTTCTTCTGCCACTCGCGCGCCGAGACGTCGTTCGCGGCGACGATGCCCCGCACCGCCGCCGCGCATTGTGCCTCGCTCGCTTTCGTCAGCTTCGCGCCGATCACCACGGCAACTTCGCCCTCGAAATCCACGCGGCCGGCATCCGCCGGCAGCTCGATCGGGGCGCCGTTCGCGATCACGCAGGACGGCGGCTTGAAGAACAGGAGCGGCTCGGCCGGCACCTCGTTCCCGAGCTCCTTCGCGTGCTCGCGATAGTTGCGTCCCACGCAGACGATTTTTCCCGGACGTTCCATAGCCTGAATCTACCCCGAAGTGTGTGAAATGGATTCCGCGTAGAAGCGTGACAATTCGGCCCTCAACGTCGCCCACTCTCCAGTCAGCCGCCGCGCCGGCGGCAGTCCGCTCAGCAGTGCGCGTCCGTACGACTTCCGGAGCACTCTCGGGTCACAGAGCACCACGGCGCCGCGGTCCGTCGCCGTCCTGATGAGCCTGCCGAACCCCTGCTTGAGGCGCAATGCTGCATGGGGCACCATGTACTCGGCGAACGCGTCGCCGCCCGCGGCCTCGATCGCCTCGCACTGCGCGGCCGTAACCGGCTCCGTGGGCACGCGAAACGGAATCCGCGAGAGCAGCAACCCGCGCAGGGCGCGTCCCGGCACGTCCACGCCCTCCCAGAACGAGGCCGTTCCCACGAGCACCGCGTCTCCCTGCTCACGAAAGCGCCGCAGCAGCACGTCGCGCGACGCCTCGCCGTGGACGAGCAGCGGCCAGCGCCCCTCGGCTCCGAGTGCGCGCAGCACCTGCGCGGCCTCGCGCACGTCGCGGTGGCTCGTGAACAAGAGAAATACGCCGCCGCCCGCCGCTTCGATGAGATCGGCGCCGGCCTGCACCGTTCTCCTGAAGTGGAGCGGCCCGTCCTCGTTCGGAGCGGGAAAGTCGGACGGGATCGCGAGCACGGCCTGCCGCGCATAATCGAACGGCGACGGCAGCACGGCCGTCACGGGCTCGACGTCATTCTGGTCGAGACCGAGGCGTCCCTCGATGAACGCAAACCCGTCGCCGACCGCCAGCGTCGCACTCGTTACGACGCAGGTTTCGACGCGACGGAACAGGTCTTCGCGGAGGATCGGCGCGAGATCGAGCGGCACCGAGGCGACGCTCACGTTGCGGCTCTCGGCACCCCCTTCGCGGGCTCCTCCAACGGCTTCGATCCAGCGCACGCGTTTGCTCGCCTCCACGCCCGGCCGGAGCGCGCTGCGCAGCGCATCCGACGCGTTCGCGAGGCGCCGCGACACGCCGCTCA
>CABEBS010000012.1_pt1 | contig 7632 bp, 3 predicted proteins | sample 3132631 | NCBI WGS metagenome assembly CABEBS01 (sample SAMEA5534346, study PRJEB31848) | metagenome | biome: tundra; feature: field; material: soil | place: USA | collected 2013-05 | depth 0.45 m | reverse complement strand
TGCTCGGATTGGTCGACCACACCCGGCGGCGAGTCGTACACGAGGCCGCTCGTGGAGTCCTTGTCGGCGGTGCCGATCGTGGATGCGGCGACGACGCCGATCGAGGTGCGCTCGCCCGCCACACCGGCCAGCGACTGCTGCGAGCGCTTCAGCCAGCTCGCGCCGGTGAACTTGAATCGTGCGATCGGCATCTGCGTGAACTCGTTGTCGGCGGCGGCGGCGCCGGAGATCATCGTCATGCGCACCGCGCGAACGCGCTGAAGGTTCGGCCCGCCGCTGATGGTGTCGAGCGGCGTGCCGAACGGAATGCGCACGAGCACCCAGCACTTGCGCTCGCCCGCGACGCCGAGCGAGTCGGTTGGCGACGCCGCGCAGCCGCCCACGCGCACGTAGCTCTTCGGGTCGCTCAGGTCCACGGAGTAGCGCAGCAGCCGTTCCTGTTCGCGCTGTGCCGAGCCGAAGTTGAGCACGTTGTCGCCGTCGAGGTCCCATTCGTCGAGGCGGCCGTTGTTCACCGTGCAATTCGTCTTCGTGTCGCCGATCTGGCGCAGCTGTGTATTGCCCTTTGAACAGATCTTGAAGTTCCTGATCGTGCCCACCGAGTCCGGCGCCGTGAATGCGAGATTGGGTATGACGTCGCCCGGAAGGCCGGTGTCGTTCTTCGATTGGTCGAACGCGCGTGAGAACGGATCGCGTTCCGACTGGAGCGTGTCGCGCCCATAGATCGCGCGACCGCTGTAGGTGGAATCTGGCCCCGTGCTCCCGCGGGAGACCGCGAGGTTCGTGGGTCCGACCGCGACGGTGTTCTCCGAAATGTCACCGACGTCGATCACGAGCACCGGATTGTGCTGGCGGCGCGCGAGCGCGGTGTCGACGAGCGCCCACATCTCGATGTTCTGCGCGTGCGAGAGGTCGGTGCCGGATGTGCTGAGCGACTGGCGAATCGAGCGCCAGCGCCGCCCCGCCGGTGCGCCCGGCGTGAGCCACTGATAGCGCTTCGCCTGGTCGTTGTACGCACCGCCGATGCCGAGCGGATAGAGCGTCATCCAGAGCACGGGCTCCGGCTGCTGCAGGCCGGCGCCGACGATGTCGGTGAGCGGGTCGATCTGCTGGAGCGTGAACGTCACGGACTGCCCGGCGGGATTCAAGCCGTTGTTCTGCCACGCCATCGAGGACGCTCGATTGAGATCCAATGTGGTCGCTCCGCCGATCAGCGATGTGAGCCTGTTGCCGAGCGCCGGCTGGCTCGAGAAGTACCAATTGGGGTCGGACAGCGGGATCGTGATGCCGCCGTTTCCCTCGAACGTCTCGAGGTATGCCTGCGACGATCCGCCGATCTGCGGCCGGCTCGTGGCGAACTCGAAGATCGTCCGCAGGCGCGCGGGCGCGTTGGGATTCGCGCCGGGGAGCTTGTCGACCCAGTGCGCGACCCGATCCGCGTTGAACGTGAAGTTGCCGTTGATGCCCGCGATCAGCGACGACTGCGCCTCGTAGCCAAGCGGCGGCCTCGTGAACGTGGTGTTCTGCGACTGCCCGAGCGCGATGAAGTTGATGTCGCCGAACCTGAGCGGCAGCGTCGAGGCGAGTCCGAAGATCGACGTCGGCGCCGTGACGAAGAGCGGATTCTCCTCGTAGCGCACGGTCACGTTGCGCGGCTGCGCGAAGAGTGTGTCCGGGTGGAGGAACGTCACGCGGCCGAGATCGTAGTCCATGGCGTAGTCGACGTCGCGCTTGAGCAGCGTGCCGTCGTCGAGCGTGAGGCGTTCCGAGAGCGGACGCAGCTGGTTCGCGCCGAGCGTGATGCCGGTGCCGTCGCCGCTTCCGTCGGACTGGTACTTCAGGTGAATGCGAAAGACCGGCTGCGGATGCTGCGGCGAATACAGGTAGATATCGGGCGTGGTGTAGATCGCGTCGTTCGCGGGATTCCCCGCCGGCTGGGCGAGCCCGGCGCGCGCGAACGGCAGCAGCGACGGGAACACGAGGAACTGGTCGGTCGCGCCGGTGGCCGATGAAACAGTGCCGGCGCCGGAGATCGGCGCGAGGCTGAACCCGGGATCTCCCGGCCGCGGCCAGAGCCGGTTGTCGGTGTCGAACGATCCCGGATTCCCCGGCTGGGCGACGCCGAAGAGCTGGAGGAAGGTGGCCGCGATGCCGACGGCCGGCTTCTCCTGGTCGAACGTCGTGCCGGTGACGATGGTGATGCCGACCGAGCCGCGCTGCACGTCGGACCCGCCGACGCGGTACACATTGCGCAGCTCGCGGAACGACGAAGGGTCACCAGGCTGGACCTGCGGATCCCAGAGGAGGTTCGCGTACTGCGGTCGCGACGCGACGTAGGTCATGTCGGGCGTGCCGCCGGTGCGAGGGTTGGTCGCCTCGACGCCGGCCGCGCGAACGGTGTACGCGACCACGAGCCGCTCGTTGTTCACGTTCAGCGGCTGCGTGAGCTTCACCCACAACTGCGAGGGATCGACGATGTAGTCGACGTTCTCGCGCAGCACCTCGTACACCTGTCCGCGGCGCGAGTTCGGATCGCCGACGAGCTGGAACTGCGGCCCGTTGGGATTCGGCGGCTGCCCGCCGATCAGCAGCCGGTAGAGCACGATGTGAACGGGACGGATCGAATCGGGCAGCGACGCGGCCAGCGACCGCATCTGCACCTTGTTGAGGATATCGATGTTCGGATATCCGCCGAGCGCTCGCGGATCGACGGTGAAGAAGAACCGCCGCGCCTCGATCTGGTAGTCGTCGATGTCGCGCGTGACCTGGGCTTGCGTCTGCGACCCGCCGCCGACGGTGAACACCTTGTTGGCGACCACGTTTCCCTTCTGCTGCGCGGCGATCGCGCGGAGTGTGAGCGAGCCGAACTGCGCGATCGCCTGCACTCCGTAGTTGCCCTGCGGAATTCCCGTCGTGATGTAGCGCGAGACCGGCACGGCGAAGGTGACGTTGCCCACGTCCACGCGCTGGAGCCAGTCACCCTTCTTCCCTTCGTAGTACAGCGAGATGTTGTTCGACGCGTCGAACTCGCGCGTGGAATTGTAGTCCACGTTGACGTGCACGCGGTCGGCGAAGGTGCCGCCGGTCTTCACGCCGAACTGAAAATCGAACACCGGCTGGAACGACGCGTTGCACTGCGCGGCGACGCTGAAGAACTGGCTCGAGACGCAGCGCTCGTTCTGGGTCTTCTCGAGCTTGGACTCGAACCGGCCGTTGAACTGGAACCCGAGGTCGGTCTTCTGGCCGAAGAGGTCGGTGACCCGGCCCGTGTCGGACCGTGACTTGGCGGAGTCCGCGCGAGTCTTCAGGGAGTCGGGTTTGGCTCGCGACGTGTCGGCACCGACCTGCGCCGCGGCGAGCGCGGGAGCGGCGGCGATCACGACGCGGAGAGCGAATGGGAGCCAGGGAAGTCGCAGTGGGCGCACCCAAACTCGAAAACGGGGGTATTATCGACCTTGCCTTCGAGCGGTCGCGGGGTGGAATATACGAGCGACCCAAGACCCTACAACCCTATGTGGCGCGCGGATTTCCTCCGACAAGGACAATCCGGACGCGCGCCCCGGGCCGAGCGTAAGAAAAACCGGTGAAGATCCTCACGAAGTACATACTCAAGGAGCACTTCGCGCCGCTGATGTTCGCGCTTTCCGCGCTGACGTCGCTGCTGTTGCTGAACTACATCGCGAAGCAGTTCGGCCAGCTGGTGGGCAAGGGTCTTCCGTGGCACGTGATCGCCGAGTTCATGCTGCTCTCGGTGCCCTTCACGGTGGCCATGACGCTGCCAATGGCCGTGCTCGTCTCCACGCTGCACGCCTTCAGCCGGATGGCGTCGGAGAACGAGATCACGGCGTTCAAGGCGAGCGGGATCGCACTGCAGCGGCTGATGGTGCCCGTGATCATCGCCGCGAGCGTCCTGACGATCACGATGGTCTGGTTCAACGACCAGGTGCTCCCGGCCGCGAACCACCGGCTCACGACGCTCACGAACGACATCGCGCGCAAGAAGCCGACGTTCGCGCTGAAGGAACAGGTCATCAACGAGATATCCCCCGGCCGACTCTTCTTGCGGACCGCGCGACTGTTCTCCAACAACCGGATGCGGGACGTCGCGATCTTCGACATGAGCGATCCGCAGACGCGCACGACGATTCGTGCCGACAGCGGGCTGCTCGAGATGTTGCCCAACCAGCGGGACCTGCTCCTCACGCTGTTTCATGGGTCGTGGACGGTGCTGAAACCGGAGGACCCGACGCGCCTGCAGCGGGTGTTCTTCAACACGGATTTCGTGAAGGTGCGCAACGTCGGCAACACGCTCGAGATCGACACCGTCGGCGGCGGGGAGAAGAGCGACCGCGAGATGACGGTGTGCGAACTGCAGCGGCGCGTCACGCGCCTCGTCCGCGCGCGTGACAGCGTCTACCGCGTCCTGAAGGCGATCGACAGCAACGTCGCGAAGACGGTGCGGGCGAGCGGCGTTTCGAGCGGGCTTGGCGGCCTGTACTGCCACCGCCTCTCCGGCATGTCGGTGGTGCGGACGGCGAGCGCGATGGAGGTGCGGGACCAGCAACCACCGCAGCAACCACCCCAGCAAGGCCGTGTGCTGACGCCGCTCCCGGAAGCGCCGACGACGAACCCCGGCATGCGGGCCGCCCAGGCCGAGCAGCTGAAGATGCAGATCGGCCTCTCACAGAACACGATCGACGGCGACCAGGTCGAGATCGAGAAGAAATTCGCGATCGCGGCCGCGTGCGTGATCTTCGTGCTGCTCGGCGCGCCGGTCGCGCTGCGCTTTCCCCGCGGCGGCGTCGGTCTGACGATCGGGGTCAGCCTCGGCGTGTTCGGGCTCTATTACACCGGGCTCACCGTCGGCGAGACGCTCGCGCGCGGCAACCTGATCCGGCCGTTCTGGGCGATGTGGTCGGCGAATTTTCTCCTGCTCGTCATCGGGCTCGCGCTGACCTCGCGGCTCGGCCGCGAGGGCGCGACGTCGCGCGGTAGCGAGACGTCCGAGTTCTTCGTGCGGGTGCGGGAGTGGTTCGCGCGGCGCGGGAGAAAGGCATGAGAGCCCGCCTGCTGCGACCGCTCGACTGGTACGTGCTGAGCGAGTTCCTCAAGATCCTCACGGCGACCGCGATCGGTTTTCCGATCCTCGTGATCGTCATCGACGTCACGGAGAGCCTGCAGAAGTACATGCTCAGGAATCTGCCGGCGATGGACATCGCGAAAGCGTACGTGTACGGCGTGCCCGAGACGATGTTCCAGGTGCTGCCGGCGGCGGTGCTGTTCGCGACGGTGTTCTCGATCGGCGGCTTCACGCGTCACTCGGAGATCAGCGCGGCGAAGGCCACCGGGATCAGCTTCTACCGCTTCATCGCGCCCATCTTCTGGGGCGCGGCGATCGCGACGGTGCTGGGGCTGCTGCTCGGCGCGGCGATGCCGGTGGCGAACTCGCGGCGCGACGTGCTGCTGCAGGAGAAGCGGTCGGGCGAGGGAGTCACGCGCTCGAACTTCACGTTCGCGACCGAGGACGGACGCGTGTACAAGATCGCGTCCGCCGACGCGAGCACGGGTTCCCTCGACCGGGTGGAGATCGATCGCAAGGGCTACTGGCCCGGCTATCCGGGCTATGTGATCTTCGCGCGCAACGGCAAATGGTCGCAGCGGAAGGGCTGGATGCTGAAGAACGGCGTGGTGCACGTGCTCACAGGCGACTCGTCGAACTTCACGGTGAGTTTCGATTCGTTGCGCGACCGGCATCTCACCGAACCCCCGAAGAACCTGCTGGCGAACCAGAAGGCGCCCGAGGAAATGGGCTTCGTGGACCTGGGCAAGTACATCGAGTCCATGGAACTCTCGGGAACGGACGTGAACCAGCTGCGCGTGGAGCGCATGCTGAAAATCGCGATTCCGGCGACGTGCATGATCATCATGCTCTTCGGCGCGCCGCTCGCGACGAGCAGCCAGCGCGGCGGTGCGGCGTACGGTGTGGGCGTGAGCCTCGGGACGACCGTTATATTCCTGATGCTCGTGCAGCTTACGCAGGCCGTCGGCGGCAAGGGGCTCGTGAACCCGGAGCTGGCGGCGTGGTTGCCGGGGATACTGTTTCTCGCGGTAGGCGCCGCCTTGCTGGCTCGCGTCCGCACGTAGGCCGAATGGAAACACCCGGCAACACCCTGAACCTGCGCACCCGGCACGCGAATTGACCGACGAGATCTCCTACCAGCCCACCGAGACTTTTCCGATCGTTGCGCGCGGCACCATCCGGTTCTTCCGGCGGATGTCGCGGGCGACGATCGGCACGTTCAGGGGCGTGGGACAGCGCGTCCTTTTTCTCCGCGACATCCGCCGTGCCCTGCGCGAGCCGCAGACGTACCTGCCCCTCGTCATCCCGCAGATGCGTGCCATCGGCGTGGACTCCGTGCCGCTCGCGATCATGGTGGCCGCGTTCATCGGCGGCGTCATCTCGATACAGATACGCTACCAGATGTTCCAGGGGATCCAGCTTTCGATCGTCGGCCTCTCGGTGAGGCAGATCGTGATCCTCGAGACGGGACCGCTGCTCACGGGCTTGGTCCTGGCCGGGCGAGTCGGTGCGAAGATGACCGCTGAAATAGGAACGATGCGCGTGACAGAGCAGATCGACGCGCTCGAGACGCTGGCGTACGACCCGGTGGCGTATCTCGTGGTGCCGCGCATCATCGCGTCGATCGTCATGCTCCCGATTCTCGTCGTGTTCGCGGACGTGTCCGGTGTGGTCGCGGGGATGCTGGCGGCGGTGCTGGTGGCCGACGTGCAGATGTCCCAGTTCATGGAGGGCGTCAAGCTCGGCTTCGACAACTTCCAGGTGACGTACAGCCTCATCAAGGCCACATTATTCGGGGCGGCCATTGCGTACCTCTGCACGTACGAGGGGTACCACACCAGTGCCGGCGCCGAAGGCGTGGGCAAGGCCACGGCAAAGGCGGTGGTCATTTCGTCGATCTGGATTCTCGTGCTCGACGCGCTCACGGCCCTACTTCTCGCACCCTACTTGCAAGGATGAAGCGAAGCAACGAAGTCCTCGTGGGAATCACGGCGACGGCCGCGCTGATCCTCGCGGTCATCGGGTCGCTCTACCTCGCGCGCGGGGGGCTGCAGCCGGGCTACAAACTGTTCGCGAAGTTCACCTGGGGCGCTGGGCTCAAGGAGGGGCAGCCCGTGCTGCTCTCCGGGGTGAACGTCGGATTCGTGAACGGGGTGGAGATCCGCCCGGACGGACTGTTGATCGTGCAGCTGCGCGTGCGGAAGCAGTACCGCATCCCGCGCGGCACGACGGCGACGATCGAGCCGAACGGATTTTTCGGCGACCAGCTCGTGGCGCTGCACCCCGACAAGCCGAACCCCCAGACGTACTCGCCCGGCGACACGCTCCTCTCGGGGCACGCGACGCCGTCGATCGGCGACGTGCTCGCCCGCGTCGATACGATCGCGGCGAACATCTCGGTGATCACGATATCGCTGAAGAAAGAACTCGTGGAGACGAACGGGCTCGCCGATCTGCGCCACGCCGTGAAGACCGCCGACGCATTCATGGCGGACATTTCGAGGCTCGCCGAACAACAGAACATCGAGCTCACGAAGACGCAGGTGGCACTG
>CABEBS010000010.1_pt1 | contig 7640 bp, 9 predicted proteins | sample 3132631 | NCBI WGS metagenome assembly CABEBS01 (sample SAMEA5534346, study PRJEB31848) | metagenome | biome: tundra; feature: field; material: soil | place: USA | collected 2013-05 | depth 0.45 m | reverse complement strand
CCGCTCTCCACCCCAGCACCCCGAACAGCTTCTTCATAACCTTCCGCAGTTCAGTTGTCCCGCCTGCCCTTTGCGAATCGCAGCAGCAGCGACAGCGCCAGCAGGCCGATGCCTGTCCAGCGCAGCGTGGAGTTGTCGGCTCGTGCTCCCAGGCCCCAAACTACGATCCCGGCGACCACGAGCGCGAGCCGTGCGATCAACACGGGATTCATCGCGATGCCTCCGCGGAAACGGTCACGTCCTCTCGCTCCGAACCCGCCATCTCGAGAATGAAATCGGCGCCGAAGGCCAGCGAGGGCGTCTGGAATCCCGGCTTCGCACCTCCCGCGAGCACCTTCTCGGCGGCCGCGACGGAGGTCAGCGCCGTGAGCGTGTACCCATCGGCGGTGCGCAGCCGGGACTGCACCCTGCGGCCGTCGTCGTCCCAGGCCTCACCCCAAAGCTGCGCCGCCGCGCCCGCGCGCGTTGCATCGGACGGGCCGGGAGCCCCCGCCTGGATCCGCCCCTTGAGAAATGACTGCGCCGGCGGAGTCGCCAGCAGCCACCCGAGATAGCGCGACAGGATCATCCCGCGGACCGCCGATGCGGGCGCCGCCGTATACACGTCGATGTTCGGAATGCCCGTGCTGTGAAACGCGGTGGACACGTCGCCCCACGGGAGCGTGACGACATGCCGCACCCGGTCGCCGAAGTCGATGTCACGCTGCTTCCAGGCCGCAGGCACGCGCGTGATCTTGCCGGCTCGCCGCACGGCGCCGCCGCGCTGGATGTTCTCGACCATCGTCGTCGCCGTGCCGCGCGAGAGCCCGGTGCCGCCGGCGAACGCGAGCGTCAGCCAGGTCGCGCTCGGGAGCCGCCGGTGCAGGTGCGCGGCGAGGCAATCGCTCGGCACCACGTCGAAGCCGGATCCGGGGAGCAGCATCACCCCCGCATCTCGCGCCTGGCCGGAGCGTGCTTTGGAAGCGAGCGTCTCGAGCACGGCAATTTCGCCGGTAATGTCGAGGTAGTGCACCTGATTGCGAATGCATGCATCGACCATCGGCGTGGACGTTCGAGAGAACGGCCCGGCCGCATGGATCACCACACCGCATCCTGCGAGGGCGGCGTCGAGCGCGCCCGCGTCGTCGAGCGACGCCGGCCGGGACTCGAGGCCGTGCTCGCGCGCGAGCGCCCCGACGTCGGCTGCATTGCGACCGGAGAGGATGGGGCGCAGTCCGCGCGCGACCGCCTGCCTGACGATGAGGCGGCCGGTGTAGCCGTTCGCCCCGTAGATGAGCAGCGCCGCGCCGGACACGCTCACTGCGACGGCTCGGACTCTCGCGTGTGGCTGAGGATCCCCGTGCGGAACGCCTCGGTCTGCCGCGCCTCGACGTTCGACGCGACGCCCTCGGCGATGCCGTCGCGAAAGGAGAGCAGGTCGAGGCGATAGAACAGCCGCTTGGTCAGCCCCATCGACGACATCGGATGGCTCGCGAGCCCGAGCACGTACCGCTCGACCTCCGATTCAAAGTGCGCCGCCGACAGCACGCGGCTGACGAGTCCGATGCGTTCGGCTTCCGTCGCGTTGATGATCCGTCCCGACGCGACCAGATCGAACGCGTGCTTCTCGCCGACGGAGCGGCGGAGCATGTTCATCACCATCGCCGGAATGAAGCCGATGCGGACTTCCGGGTAGCCGAACTGCGCGTCGTCGCGGGCGAGCAGCACGTCGCACGCGGTGGCCAGTCCGAAGCCTCCGGCAAGCGCGCGTCCCTGCACCGCGGCGACGATCGGCTTCTGCATCCCGCGCATGGTGAGAAACACCCGGCCGAGATCGGCGGCATCGCGGCGGTGCGCTTCCGGCGACGCGTCGAGCAGTTCCGCCAGCGCATCGAGATCCACACCCGAGCAGAAATCGTCGCCGTCGGCCTTGAGAAGCACGGCGCGCACGGCGTCGTCACCCTCGAACTCCATCAGCGCATCGACGAGCTCGTGTACGGTCTGTGAATCGAGCGCATTCTTCTTTTCGGGTCGCGCCAACGTCACGCGCCCGACCGCCCCGGCGATGTCAACGCGAATTCGTGCGGTCATGAAATGTCCGTCGCGCGCGGAAGCCCGAGCGCAACCGCCTCCTCGTCGGGGATCTCCACGACCATGCGAAGCAACGCCGTCGAAAAGACCTTTCCTTGCGCATCGGTCTTGAGGGAAAGTGTCCCGCCGCCGTCGAGGGCGCCATGCAGCAGAAAGTTCAGCGCGCGCAGGTTCGGCAGCTCGTACCGCTCCACGCCACCGGTGATGACGCCCGTGAAGTGCGCGGCCACACGGTCGCGCGTCACGTATTTGGCGAGCGTCGCATACCACTCGGGCCTGAGTGCAATGAGGCCGACGTTGGCCGTGTCGCCCTTGTCGCCGGAGCGCGCGTGCGCGATGTCGAGGAGGCGGACTTTCATTGGAGCACCGTCACGCGAGTCTCGACGACGGTCTTGTCGACGAGTGCGGGCCAGTACGCGACGATTTCCTCGGTCTTCGGCCGTCCGCCGGCGAATCCGGTGACGCTCGGCGGTCCGTTGAGGACCAGCGGAACGATCTCGCGCGTGAATCGCTCGACTTTCTTGCGGTCGGCGTCGCGGACACCGATGCGGTACTGCACTTCGGGAGCGTGCCTGCCCGCCTCCGCTCCGGCGAGAGGTCCGTGCGTGGCGTTGGCTCCGACGAATTCCGAGAGCACGTGCTCGAAGTGCAGGCCGAGCCGGTCGAGGCGCTCGCGCAGCACACGATCGGCGAGCTGCGCCTTCTCGAGCGCGTCGGGCCACGCGTACACGAGCGAGCCGACGGCCTTGTAGCCCGACCGGTACGCGATGGACACCTTGAGCTTGTCGGTCGCCGGCTTTCCCTCGATGCCGAAGACGCGCACGCGATTGGTTCCGTCAGGCTCGAGATGAATCGACGTGAAGTCGGCGACCACGTCGGGCGTGATGTACGCGTGCGGATCGCCCATCTCGTAGACGAGCTGTTCCGTGACGGTCTGCACGGATACCCGCCCTCCGGTGTTCGGGTGCTTGGTCACCACGAAGGTGCCGTCGGCCTGCGCCTCGACGATCGGATATCCGACGTCGGCGAGATTCTCGATCGACCGCCACTCGTAGAGACAATTCCCGCCCGAACACTGCGCTCCGCACTCAATAATGTGGCCCGCAATAATTCCCGCCGCGAGCTTGTTCCAGTCCGTCGCTCCCCATCCGAACTCGTAGCGGAGCGGCGCCATGGTGAGCGCGGTGTCCGTCGACCGTCCCGTGATCACGACGTTCGCGCCCTTCGCGAGCGCCTCGACGATCGGTACGCTGCCGATGTACGCGTTCGCCGCGATCACGCGGTCGCGAACGATCGACAGGGGTTCGCCGGTTTCCATGTTCTTCAGCGGGTGACCGGAGGCGAGCAGCTCGTCGATGCGCGGCAGGAGATTGTCGCCCGTCACCACGCCGACGCGCAGCTTGCCGCCCGCGCCTCGCGCGCGTGCCATCTCGAGCACCGCGGCGGCGCATGCCTCGGGATTCACGCCGCCGGCGTTTGCGATGACCTTGATGCCGCGCTCGGCGACGCCGCCCAGCACCGATTCCATCGCGCCCACGAAATCCTTCGCGTACCCCGCCGCCGGATCACGTTCCTTCTGCTTCTGCAGAATGGACATCGTGACTTCGGCGAGGTAATCGAGCATGAGATAGTCCACCGGCCCGCCCTCGGCCTGGCGGCGCGGCGCCTCGAGCCAGTCGCCCCAGAAACCCTGGGCGCCGGCGACGCGCACGATCTTCTTCGCGGTCATTCTGTTGCCGCCTCCATGCGCGCGGGAAGGACGAACGCGCCGAGGTGCGGTCCGGGATTCTGCAGCGCACTGCGCAGCACCATGCCGAGCGCGGTGCGCGTGTCTTCGGGATACACGATCGCGTCCACGAAACCGCGCGCGGCCGCGTAGCGCGCGTCGAGTTGTTCTTCGTAGTCGGCCCGCATCTCCGCGGCCGAATTGCTGACGGCGCGCGAGACCGTCGCGCCGGCCTTCTTCGCGGCGTCCATCGCCGGGCCGTGCACGGCCTGCACCGCGGCCTCTCCCTCCATGACGCCCATCCGGCCGGACGGCCATGAGAGGATGAAATCGGGATCGAATCCCTGGCCCGCCATCGCATAGTATCCCGCGCCCGATGCGTGATTCACGGTGAGGACGATCTTCGGCGACAGCGCCGTGGCCATCGCCTCGACGAACCGCGCGCCCGAACGAATGATCCCCGACTGCTCGGCTTCCGGCCCGACCATGAAGCCGGAGACATCCTGCACGAATAGGATCGGCGTGCCCGCGCGGCTGCAGCGATCGATGAAGTACGCCGCCTTTTCGGCGCTCTCGGCATAGATGATCCCGCCGAACCGCGGCTTCTCGCCCGCGCGCCCCTTGATGAGCCCGCGCTGATTCGCGACGATCCCGACCTGAATCCCCTCGATCCGCGCATCCGCGCAGATCATCTCCTTCGCGAGATTCTGCTGGAATTCGTCGAGCGATCCCGCGTCCACGATGCACGAGAGGATCGCGTGCATGTCGTACGACATGCGATGATCCGACGGCAGCATGTCGTAGAGCGCGCTCGGGTCGGTCGCCGGGGCCGTTGTCTGAGAGCTATCAGCCGACAGCTGTGAGCTGGCAGCGTGCGGTTTCGGCAGTCGCCCAACGAGATCCCGAATCTTCCGCAGGCACTCCGCGTCATTCTCCACGGCGTAGTGCGCCACGCCGCTCACCTCGGTGTGCGTGATCGCCCCACCGAGCGTCTCCGCATCGATCGTCTCTCCCGTCGCCCCCTTCACCAGATTCGGCCCCGCGAGCCCCATGAACGAGGTGCCCTTCACCATGAGGATCACGTCCGAGAGCGCGGGCAGATACGCCCCACCGGCAACGCACTGGCCCATGACGGCTGCGATCTGCGGGATCCGCAGATACCGCCGCATGAGCGAGTTGTAATAGAAGATCCGCGACGCCCCGTACTGTCCCGGAAACACCCCGCCCTGATATGGAAGATTCACGCCGGCGGAATCGACCAGATAGATGATCGGGATGCGGCAACGCATCGCGAGTTCCTGTGCGCGCAGGATCTTGGTGATCGTCTCGGGCCACCACGACCCGGCCTTCACGGTCGCGTCGTTCGCGACCACCACGCACTCGCGGCCGGCGACCATCGCGATTCCCGTGATCACACCGGCGCCAGGCGCCTGCCCCTCGTACTGGTCGTAGGCGACGAGCAGCCCGATCTCGAGGAAATGCGCATCCGTGTCCGTGAGCTGCGTGACGCGCTCGCGGGCGGTGAGTTTTCCCTGTTTGTGCTGTCTGGACGCCTTGTCCGGGCCTCCGCCCTCACGGAGCCGGGCCTCGAGCTCGCGCGTGGCTACGCTGAGCTCTCGCAGTCGCGAACTCACACTTCCTGTGCGCGCCGCGCTTCGTGCTGAGCGAACCAGTCCCTGATGTATTGCACGAGGTCGGCGGTGGAAGTCCCAGGGCCAAAAAGCTTTCCGACGCCGAGAGTTTGCAGCTTCTCCATGTCTTCCTTGGGGATGATGCCGCCGCCGGTCACGAGGATGTCGCCCCGGCCCTCGGCCTTGAGCAACTCGCGCACGCGTGGAAAGAGCGTCATGTGCGCGCCGGAAAGAATCGAGAGCCCGACGACGTCGACGTCTTCCTGCACCGCTGCGCTTGCGATCATCTCCGGCGTCTGGTGGAGGCCCGTGTAGATGACCTCCATGCCGGCGTCACGGAGCGCGGCCGCGACGACCTTCGCGCCGCGGTCGTGACCGTCGAGGCCGGGCTTGGCGACGAGCACTCGGATGGGGCGTGTCATCCATTGAATTTGACTGTGCGTACGGATGCGGGCAACTGCAGGGCGATCTCGTCGAGTCGTTTCCCGAGCGTGACGCGCTGAATTTTGTCGATAGGAAGCGCGAGCATCAGGTCGATCCGCCTGGCGATCAGCGCGCGGGCCGCCCTGAACGCCTGAGACTTTACGGCGTCACTCCCTTCGACCTCCGCGGGATCTTCCATTCCCCAGTGGGCGTGGATCGGATGTCCGGGCAGGATGGGGCACGCCTCCTTCGCGTTGTCGCAGACCGTTATTACGAAATCGAACTTGTCCCGTATCAGCGTGTCGACGCTTCGCGGCGTGCGCCCGGTCCAGTCGATACCGACGTCGCGCAGTGCCTGAATCGCGAAGGGATTTACGCGCTGCGCGGGACGCGATCCGGCGCTTTCGGCCGAGAACTTTCCGCGCGCTTTCACGTTCATCAGTGCCTCGGCCATCTGACTCCGCGCCGAGTTGCCGGTGCAGAGAAAAAGCACTCGCACGGGATCTTTCACGTTTACCCCTGAGGTTCTGGTGTGAAGCCGAAGTAGCGCCGCCCGGCCCAGAGCGAGACATAGACGAGTCCCACGAGTGCCGGCACTTCCACCAGCGGTCCGACGACGGCCGCGAGCGCCTCCCCGGACGAGATGCCGAACGTCGCGACGGCGACGGCGATCGCCAGCTCGAAGTTGTTGCCGGCGGCGGTGAACGAGAGCGCGGCCGTCCGTTGATAGTCGAAGCCGAGCTTCTTCGAGAGTGTGAACGCGAGCCCGAACATCACGGCGAAGTACACGAGAAGTGGCAGCGCGATCCGGAGCACATCCAGCGGCAACCGTATGATGCGGTCACCTTGCATCGCGAACATGAGCACGATGGTGTAGAGCAGTCCGATCAGCGCCAGCGGTCCGATTCGCGGCACGAACACGTGCTCATACCACGTCTCGCCCCGGCGGGCCGTGAGAGCGCGGCGAGTCAGGTATCCGGCGAGCAGCGGAATGCCGAGGAATATCAGCACGCTCTTCGCGATGGCCCACATCGTCACGTGCACGACCGCCGTCTCTGCTCCGAACCACCCGGGCACAACCGTGAGGAAAAACCAACCGAGCACGCTGTACGTCAGGATCTGGAATACGGAGTTGAGCGCGACGAGAACGGCGGCAAGCTCGCCCGAGCCGCAGGCGAGCGAATTCCAGATGAGCACCATCGCGATGCAGCGGGCCAGCCCGATCAGGACGAGCCCGTTGCGATACGCCGGGAGATCGGGCAGGAACAGCCAGGCCAGCGCGAGCATGACGACGGGCCCGATCACCCAGTTGAGCAGCAGCGAGGTGCCGATGAGCTTCCGGTCGGCCACGTGCTGTCCGATGGTCTCGTATTTCACCTTGGCGAGCACGGGATACATCATCGCGAGCAGGCCGATCGCGATCGGCACCGAGACGTCGGCAATCCGAACGCTGTCCAGAACTGCGCCGAGGCCGGGAAGCGCCCGGCCGAGAATCAAGCCGAGCGCCATCGCCGCGAAAATCCAGATCGGAAGGAACCGATCGAGCGTCGAAAGCTGCTTGACGACCGGCGCCCCGGTCACCCGAGCGGTCACGTTTTGGAGCAGCCGCAGTCGGGACCGCAGCAGGATTCCTTCGCGGTCGGCAACGCGCGTGACGACGTGGCGGCACCGGGCTTGGTCCCGCGCACGAACGCGCTGATGAACTTGCCCTCGATTTGGGGTGCGATTGCGGCGACGTCGAGTCCGGTGCCCGCGAGAAACGCGGCCGCGTCTTTCGCTTCGTACACACG
>CABEBS010000008.1_pt1 | contig 7792 bp, 4 predicted proteins | sample 3132631 | NCBI WGS metagenome assembly CABEBS01 (sample SAMEA5534346, study PRJEB31848) | metagenome | biome: tundra; feature: field; material: soil | place: USA | collected 2013-05 | depth 0.45 m | reverse complement strand
CCGGATGCGGCGACGAGGAGAACGACGGCAACACCGAGCGAGACGGCACGACGGGAAGTGGAAGAGCGCATCGGTCCGGGCGGGTGACGGGGGACGGGATCAGCGATCGGTGAACCGGGAGAATCTAATCAGGCGCGGTCCAGCACCTCACGAACCCGGCGCGCCAGCACGTCGGGCGTGAAGGGCTTCGATAGGAGAGTCGAGCGGCCCCCGTCGAAGTCGCCGAGCTTATCGGTTTCTTCGGAGTACCCGGACATGAACAGCACGCGGAGCCCGGGACGCTGGGACCGGAGGCGCTCGGCCGTCACCCGTCCGTTCACGCCTCCCATGACGAGGTCGGTGAGGAGGAGGTCCACCCGACCCGCGTGCGCGGCGCTCAGCGCGATGGCTTCCTCGCCCGAGGAGGCGACGAGCACGGTAAATCCCAAACGAGAGAGAACGCGCGTGGCGAGCTTTCGAACGGCGGGCTCGTCCTCCGCCAGCAGGATCGTCGCCGACCGCGTGTCGGACGCGGGCCGATCCGGGAGCGGAGCGACGACGGCGGCTTCGGCATGGTGCTGCGGGAGCAGGACGCGAAACACCGTTCCCTTACCCTCCTTGCTGTCCACGAGCACGCGTCCGCCGATCCGGCCGACAATCCCGTACACGGTGGAAAGTCCGAGGCCGGTGCCCTTCCCCAGCCCTTTCGTCGTAAAGAATGGCTCGAACACGCGAGCGAGCACGTCCGGCGGCATGCCGTGGCCGTTGTCCCCGAACCTGATCTCGACGTAATCACCCACGGGCACGCCGCGAGCCGCGCGCCAGCCGCCGGCGCGTACGTGCTTGCGGATCGCGCCGATCGCGATGAGGCCGCCCTCCGGCATCGCGTCGCGAGCGTTGACCGCGAGGTTGACGAGCACCTGCGTGAGCTGGCCGCGATCCACGAACACGTTCGGCAGGTCGGCGGCCATGTTCGTCTCGAGGCGCACGCGCTCGCCGATCAGCCGCTGCAACAGTCCCTCGATTTCGCGCACCACGCTGCCCACGTCGAGCGCCTCGGGGCGGGCGACCTGCTTTCGGCTGAAGGCGAGCAGCTGGTTGGTCACGACCGCGGCGTGCTGGGAGGCGCGAAGGATCTCCTCCACGTCCAGCCGGATGGCGGCGATATCCTCGCTCTCGCCACGCGCCTTCGCAAAATCGTTCGTGCGGTCGAGCGCGAGGCCGCCGAACCCGATGATCGCGGTGAGGACGTTGTTGAAGTCGTGCGCGATGCCGCCCGCGAGCGTTCCCACAGCCTCCATCTTCTGCGCGTGGAGAAGCTGTTCCTCCTGCCGGCGCAGCGCCGCTTCGGTCTCGAGCCGGACCTGCACTTCGCGGCCAAGCTCCGCGTTGGCGAGCTGCAGTTCCCGCGTCCGCTCTTCCACGGCAGCGGTGAGGCGAGACTGCCGCTCAATGATGAGATAGATCAATCCCGCGAAGAGGAAAACGATCGTGAGGCCCGCGGCGCGAACCGCCAGCAGCGTGGCGGCGACGGCCGCGTTCCATCCGCCGATCGGCGACGCCACCAGCGTGAAGTGTCCGTCCGGCGTCACGACGCTGACCTGCACGGGATTGGGCGGCACCGGCGCCCTCAATGACCCCATTCGTGCGCCGCTCCGGTCGAGCAGGGCGACATCCAGGCTCGGAACGCCGTTGAGCATCCCGGCGACGGCGAGCAGCGAATCCACGTCGACGACCACGGTCACCGCATCGGGCAGCGACGGATTGCCGGTGTGCAGCCGCTCACGTGCGATCAGCCCGACGCCGCCCGGCACGAGCACCAGCGGACCCGTGATGACGATCGAATCGGTTTGCTCCATCCGGCGCATGTCCTCCCTGATCTCGGCGCGCGGGTCATGGATGAGGTCGAGATCCAGCGCCTTTTCGTTCCCCGCCAGCGGATAGACCCAGCGCACCCGGCCCTTCTTGAGGAGGACGAGCGCACGAACTCCCGACGCGCCCTGCAGCAGTCCGGCCGCGAGGACCGGGAACTCGCGGTTCACCTCGTCGATGCTATGTGCGCTCTCGACGAATCCCTTCAGTCCGTTCAGCCGCTCGAGCCGCCGCTTGAGTCCAACCGAGATCGAGTTCGCATACGGGACGAGCCGAAGCTGGATGTCCTGGCGCTGGCGCTCGACGAGCCGCGCCCGGGTCCAGAGATCGACGCCGTATCCAATGGCAAGCAGCACGAACAGCACCGCGAGCGCCACGCCGACGGGGGCGAATCGGCCCGGACCATTCGGGAATCTCGAAGGAACGTCGGGCTCGGAGATCGCGACACCTTGGGGGAAGTGGACCCTTCAAGCATAGCGCGATTCGCTGGTGGGGTGCAAAGGACAGACAGCGACGAGCGACGCGTGAGGGGCGATCTGGCGAAGAGCGAAGAGCGACGGGTGAGGGGCAATCTGGCGAAACGCGACGCGTGAGGAGTGTGGAGAACGTCTCCTCGCTGCTCACGCGTCGCTCTTCACCAATTCGCCCCTCACTCGTCGCTCTTCGCTCTTCGCAATCCCCTCACGCGTCGCTCGTCCTTCTGCGAAGGGTTCCCCCTCAGCCGACCCGAAACAGCTCCAGCGCCCGTCCGTAGCGCTTGCGCAGCACGTCGTGCAGCGGCTTGTTGGCCTTGCTGGCCAGGCCGGGATCGCTCCCGAGCAAGCGCGCCGCGCCGTCGCGCGCCACCTCGCTCAGCTCGCGGTCGCGAATCGGGTCGGCCACGCGAAAGGTCGGCTCGCCGCTCTGCCGCTCGCCGAACAGATCGCCCATTCCCCGCAGTTGCAGGTCGGCCTCCGCGATCCGGAAGCCGTCGTCGGTGCTCACGAAGATCTCGAGACGCTCGGCGACCTCGGGGCTCACGTCGCCGAGCAGGATGCAGAAGCTCTCCTCGGCGCCGCGGCCCACGCGGCCGCGCAGCTGGTGGAGCTGCGAAAGGCCGAAGCGTTCGGGATGCTCGATGAGCATCACGGTCGCGTTCGCGACGTCGATGCCGACCTCGATCACCGTCGTCGAAATGAGGATGTCGATCTCGCCGTCGCGGAATCGGCGCATGGTATCGTCCTTCGCGGCCGCGTCGAGGCGGCCGTGCAGGAGCGCCACTCTACGATGCGCAAAGCGACCGGTGCGCAGATCCTCGTATTCCTTCGTCGCGGCACGGAGTGCGATCTTGTCGCTCTCATCGATCAGCGGCAGCACGATGTACGCCTGACGGCCTTTCGCGACCTGCGCGTCGATGAAGTCGAACACCTTCGCACGCGCCTTCTCCGGACGCCTCGCCGTCGTCACGGGCTGGCGGCCCGGCGGACGCTCGTCGAGCACACTCACGTCGAGGTCGCCGTACAGCGTGAGCGCGAGCGACCGGGGAATCGGCGTGGCGCTCATCAGCAGCACGTCGGGACGCGCGCCCTTCTTGCCAAGCGCGAGGCGCTGCTCCACGCCGAACCGATGCTGTTCGTCCACCACAGCGAGGCCGAGTCTCGCGAACTGCGTTCCCTCCTGCGTGAGCGCGTGGGTGCCGACGACGATCAGCGGCTCGCTGCTCGCGAGCCGCGTCGCCGCGGCCTTTCGCTCGCGGGCCGTGAGCGATCCGGTGACGAGCAGCGGAGAAAGTCCGAGGGGGGCGAGGAGTGAGGAGAACGTTCGTGCGTGCTGCTCGGCGAGCAGTTCGGTCGGCGCCATCACCGCGGCCTGGTAGTCGTTCTCGACCGCGAGCAGCGCGGCGAACAGGGCGACGATCGTCTTGCCGCTGCCCACGTCGCCCTGCAGCAGGCGGTGCATGCGTTGCGGGCTCGTCATGTCCTTCACGATCTCGCGCGTGGCGCGCACCTGCGCGCCGGTGAGCTCGAACGGCAGGATCGACTTCAGTTTCGAGGTCAACATGCGCTTGTTCACGAACCGGATTCCCGCGCGGGTCTCGCGGGCGAGCGTCTTGGCGCGCAGCTGCAGGATGTGCACGCACAGCAGTTCCTCGAACGCGAGGCGCGCGCGGCCCGCATGCGCCTCGGCGAGGGTGCGCGGACGGTGCACGGCGCGCAGCGCGTCCGGGAGAGTCGGAACGGATGCGGAATGCAGAATGTCGGTGGGGATGTATTCCTTGAACAGCGGCAGGTACTCATCGAGATGCTTGTCGATCAGTGCGCGCAGCTGCTTGAACGAGAATCCCTCGGTCGCCGGATACACGGAGAGCACGCGACCCCCGCTCGTGCCGTTTGCCGAGTCCTCCGGCCCCAGGTTCACGAACTCGCGCGGCGCCAGCACGCGACCGTGGAAGAAGCGCACCGGGCCGGTGAGCAACAGCACATCGCCCTTCTTGATGGCGCGGTCGAGGAAGGGCTGGCCCGGCCACGATGCCTCGATGAGCCCGCTCGAGTCCTGCACCACGGCCTGAAACACGCGAAGACCCTTTCGCGTGGGAATCACGCCCTTCGAGATCACGGTGCCGATGACCGTGGCGTCGTCACCGATACGCAGTTTCGCGATGGCGGACACCGTGCTCGCGTCCTCGTACCGGTGCGGAATGTGCAGGAAGAGGTCGCGCGCCGTGAAAATACCGAGCCGCCGGAGCGCGTCGGCGCGCGCGGGCCCGACGCCGGTGAGGTACGTGACCGCGGTGTCGAGCGATCGCCCCGCGCTGCGGGCCGCGCGTTGGGCTGTCACTTTGCGGTCACCTCACTCCTCACCGGTCGAAGAGCTCTCTCGCGAACTGCGCGGGATCGAATGACCGCAGGTCGGCGGCTTGCTCACCCACGCCGACGAACTTCACGGGAACATCCAGCGCCTCATGCACGGCGACGATCACGCCACCCTTCGACGTGCCGTCGAGCTTCGTGACGACGAGGCCCGTCACCGGCACCGACGCGGCGAACGCGGCCGCCTGCGCGATCGCGTTCTGCCCGATCGTGCCGTCGAGGACGAGCAACGACTCGTGCGGCGCTCCGGGGAGGCGCTTCGCGATCACGCGCGCAACTTTGCGGAGTTCTTCCATGAGATCATCGCTCGTGTGCAGCCGGCCGGCCGTATCGATGATGATCACATCGGCACCGCGCGTCACACCGGCGTCAATCGCGCTGAACGCGACCGCGGCCGGATCGCCGCCGCTCGAGCCGGAGACGAAATCGACGCCGGCGCGTTCCGCCCACACGCGCAGCTGGTCCACCGCCCCCGCGCGAAACGTGTCGCCGGCGGCGACGAGCACGCGCTTCCCCTCTCCCTTCAGGCGCGTCGCGAGCTTGCCGATGAACGTCGTCTTCCCCGCGCCGTTCACACCGAGCACGAGTATCACCGTCGGCCCCGCGGCGGCGTGCCTGAGGGACGGATCACTGTTTCCGCTCGTCAGCGCGTGCGCGACGGCGTCGCGGAGCGCGCCCTCGAAGTCATCCCGCGTCTTGATGTCCCCCCTGCGCGCGAGCCGCTCCATGTCCGCCACCAGCCTCGCGGACACGCGAACGCCGAAATCCGATTCGATCAGCAGCGTCTCGAGCCGCTCGAGCGAGCCGGCGTCCACGCCGCCGCGCGCGAAGACCGTGACGTCGGTGAGCGCGACGTCCTTGATGCGCTGCCAGAGACTCTTCCTGGGCCCCGTCACGGGCCCGCGGCCGCTCGTCGCGCTCATCGCAGCCCGACCTTGCGACGCATGACCCACTCCGTGCAGAGGCAGACGAGCGCGATCGCGTACAGCCACCAGAGCGTGCGGGCACGCGGCGCGCGATCCGCCGCCGGCGCCGACCCCACGGCACCTGAGTGAACCATCGGCCGCCGTGGGAGCCATTCAGCCGACGCGTTGACGGCGAGCAGGCCATCGCCCCCTGCCGTGTGCGTGTCGTACACGCCCGCGGCGAGCGGCGGTGTGTCGGCCACGCCGGTCTCACCGGCGAATCGCAGCTGCAGCGTGTCGGCCCGTTTCCCCTCGCTGGCGCGAATGACCACGACGGCCATGGAGTCGCGCGCACTGCCGCGACGCCAGCGCACCGGCTCGCCGGAGCGCACCCACGCCGTTGCCGGGTGCGCCGCGCGCGCGTCGGTGGCGTCGCCCGTGAGCCAGTCGAAGATCGATCCCCAGAGCGCCGTGAACGCATCCGCGCTTCGGCCGCCGCGGAACTTCCAGCGCCAGAGGCCCGCCACGCTCACCACCACCACGCGGCGCGGCTTCGAGCTCCCGGACACCAGCGGCCGTTCGTCCATCCGGCGCGCGCGACGAGACGTCACCGCGACCCACTCGGCGTCTCGCGGGGCCGCCCCGGGCTCCACCGGCGGCAGCGAATCCCACGGAAGCCCACCGAGCGCGGGGAGCAACGGTGACGGCGGCGCGCCGACCGCGTAGAAGTCGTCGCCCTTCTGCGCCGGCGGCGCGATCAGGGCCAGCGCGCCCCGGGTGAACTCGCGGGGCGCGCCGAAAATCGCAGTATCGCCGTGCAGCACCGCGAGCGGCGCCTCGGCGACGCTGCGGCGAACCTCGTCTTCGCTGACGACGATGAGCGAGCCATCCTGCACCCACCGTCCGGGCGCCACGCGGAAATACCCGCGCGTCGGCACGGCGAGCGTGCCGCGCAGCACGTCGAGCGCGTAGCGCGCGTCTTCGTCCGGCGCCGTGGACGCGAACACGGCCGACGCCCCGCGGGCGACGTCGAGCACGAAACTGAGCGTGTCGTTGGCGGCGAGCGCATCGCCGTCCGTCGCGAGGACGAGCTTGAGCAGCCGCGGACCGGGTGCGCCGCCGACCTGCGTGCGAAGGCGCACCGTGCGCTCGGCGTACGACGCGAGCGAATCGACCGGTGACGCGACGAGCGTCACGGCGCCCTGCATCAGCACGATCCTGCCGGCATGCGAACCAGCGCCACCGGCCGCGATCACCGCGTTGAACTCCACCGTGTCGCCGGCCACCGCGGCGGCTGGGCCGTCCACGGAGACCACCGCTGCATCGAGCCGCGACTCGCCCTCTAGCGCGACGACGCGTGACCCGGACGGCAGATCGGCGAGGCGCTCAGGATCGTCCACGCGGCCATCCGTCACGAACACGGCGGCACGCCCGGAGCCGAGCGCGCGTTCGACGAGCGGTGCGACTCGCGTGGCGCGATCGGCCGGCGTCTTGGGAGCGGTGCCGGCCCGGACGGAGTCGCCGAGCAGGAGCAGCGTGTCGGCTCCGACCGAATCCGCGCTTCGAACGGCGCGCCGCCACAGCGTGGTGTCGCCGGAGGAGATCCAGCTGACGGACGCGTCGAGCGCCGCGTACGGCCGCACGCGGCGGGAGGGGCCGCCGGGAGCGTCGAGGAGCAGCGCGAGGACGATGGTGAGCGCCAGCGCGCGCAGGGCGAGCGGCACCGTGGCGCGCGACGCGCCGCCGAATCGGTACTGCACGAACGCGAGCGCCGATCCGGCGGCAATGGCGAAGAGCCAGATGAGCATCGGATAAAACTACGCGCTTCCTCGCATAATCGCGGGGACTCGACCCTGATAACTGCAGTTTTGGGTTTTGGGTTATCGCAACTAAAGGGATGAGTTAACGGGCTTCGGTCTTTGGTATCGAACTAACAGCGACGGGACAGGTCTTGCGGAAAAATGACTTGAGGGGCGTTCGGGCGATGGTGCGAAGTCGGAGGAGCCGCGTAGGTTGGGCGTCCATGCAAGACTTCAAACGACTGGAGGTTTGGCGGCTCGGACACGCGCTCGCGCTCAATACGCATCGGCTGAGCGCCTCAATTCCGCGGAAGGATAACTCGGGGCTCATCAGTCAGATGAGGCGCGCGGCGACATCGATTTCGGCGAATATTGCCGAGGGGGCTGC
>CABEBS010000002.1_pt1 | contig 8043 bp, 6 predicted proteins | sample 3132631 | NCBI WGS metagenome assembly CABEBS01 (sample SAMEA5534346, study PRJEB31848) | metagenome | biome: tundra; feature: field; material: soil | place: USA | collected 2013-05 | depth 0.45 m | reverse complement strand
CATCGAAGTGAACATGAGCGGCGGCTACGACCCGACCGAGACCGCGCCCGATTCGAAGCTCATCAAGGCGCAGATCGCGACCTATCGCAAGGCGGGAATCGAACCGCTCCTCTGGCCGCGGCTCGCGGGCTCCTGGCCGGGCGTCACCTTCACCGGTGCGCCGCTGAAGTTGCCGGCGGGGCAGTTCGGCCTGGGACACGGCGCCGGGGCGCATGCGCCGGATGAGTACTTCCTCATCGATTCCGCCAACGCGAAGGTCGCCGGCCTCGATGGCGCGGTGAAATCGTACGTCGATCTCTTCTACGCTCTGGCCTGACCGGGACGCCGTTCGACCGACTCACTTCGGTAGGCGGCGAAAAGGCATTCGCAGATCACACTTCGGACTGCGGGTGCGGCAGGCCCTCTGCACCCGCAGCCCCGCACAGCGTCCTAGCAGCCGGTAACGGCAGTGCCCGTGATCGTCACGTCGGCTTTCGATGAGGCGTGCCCGTTGAACGTGCCACCGGTCAGCGTGATGCCGGCCCCGGCAAGGATATTCCCGTGAAAGGTCGAGGTCGTCATGGCCGCCGCTTGAGCGACCCGCCACGTTACGTTGCATGCCTGAGCGCCGCCGGCCATGACCACCGAGAAATTGGTGCCCGTGAGTGCGCCGGTCCCGCCGGTCCCGATGTTGAAAGTCCAGCTCCCCTTGCCGTTGAGCGTCAACACGCCCGTCACCGTAGCCGCGCCAGTGAAGCAGTAGGCGCCGGGCGACAGCGTGATGCCAGCGAGGGTACCCGTCAACGTCTTGCAGACGTTCCCCGCCTTGGGCGCGAGCGCGGCGTACGTGTTCAGGAAGTCATTGAAAGCCTGCTTCGCGGCCGCATCCCCCACGTGAACCGTCCCCGTGATGGGGCAACTGCTCTTTGTGACCGAGCCGGTGGGCGCGGCGAGGAAGGTGCCCACGTCTCCGGTGATCGTCCCGTTCGTGCAGGTCACACTCGCGTTGGCGAGCACCACGAAAGTCGACGCCGCTGACGACGGGCTGCCGCTCATGCCGGAGCGGAGCGTTGACGAATTGACTGCGGACGCGGAGTCGCCGCTCGCCGCGGAGAGCAGCGCCAAGGTGACGAGGGCCCCGGCGGCAAATCTGGCCTGACCAAGAGCCCGAAATAGATGCATTGGAAGATTGTGCGTGTGCATGTGTGGATCTCCGTGGGTTCGGGTGGTTGTCAGTCAGCTCATGCCGCGTTTCAAGGAGTTCATCCGTTTGATTCCAGGCCGCGGTCGGCCTCCATCGGCCGCAACAGCGGGAAATTACACCCGATTGAGTGCGGCGAGTATCGGCCGAAGGGGTGAGAAGAGACGTACTGCATGCGACGTAACCCGAGGTCGAATTCATGCGCGAGGGCGACCTGCGGGCAGCGTAGCTAACGCGGACGCTCGCAGAACGCCTAGCGCTTCTTCCTTCCGCCGCGCGGACGCGGACGGCGCGCCGGCTCGGGTTCCGGCGCGCCGTCCAGATACGGTGAAGGCTCGTCGCTGTACGGCGACGCACCGAAATGTTCGTCGGGCCGGAATACGTGACGCGCCCTCCGGCGCGGCACCGGCGGGGCAACCGGCGGGAGCGCGGTCGCATTCCCTGCCATGGGCCGGAGGATGTCGAGGATTCCGGCGCTGAGGTGCTGTCCGTACACGTAGAGATGACGAGCCCGCGTCTTGTGCCCCAGCACCCAGGCGAGGAACGATTTGTCGGCCTTCGCAGTGTTGCACGTCTTGCACGCCAGCACGAGGTTGTCGCGGCGGTCGTAGGCGGACTGGCCTCGGCGCGGCGTCACGTGGTCGAGCGTCAACGTGCGAGCGGTGAAGGTGCGGCCGCAGTAGGCGCACACCGGGCCGTGCGTGTCGAGCAGCCACCGCCGCGTCTCGGCATACGCCGCTCGGCCGGTGGACACGGATGTCTCCTGCTCGTGGGCGCCGCCGTGGCGGGAATGACGGCGGCGCTTGCGGGGAGTCGCCATACCAAAAGATACAGGACGCGCGCCCGAAGCTCACCTGACCGACGTTCTAGCGCCGCGCTTCGGCAGCGATAGCGCGAAGATCCGGAAGGATTCCACCGATCGCGACCGGATCTGATTCCGGAGCACCAAGCGAGAAATAGAGCGACCGCCAGTGCGCGAACAAGCGATCGTAGCGCGCCTTCACCGCGCGATCCGGCTGCACCGTGCGATACGGCGGGCACAGCGCCTTCTGCGCCTCTTCGATGGTCTTGAACGTCCCCGCCGCCAGGAACGCGAAGATCGCCGATCCCAGACTCGTGATCGACCGCTCCGGCACGAGCACCGGCTTGTCGAGCACGTTCGCGTAGACCTGGTTCAGCACTGCGTTCTTCTGCGGGATTCCGCCGGCGTGGATCACTCTACGGATCGGCACGCCATGCTCGGCCATGCGTTCGAGAATCACGCGCGTGTGAAAAGCCGTCCCCTCGATCGCGGCGAACAGATGATCCTGTGCCGTTGAGTTCAGATTCCAGCCAAGCGTGACGCCGCCGAGGTTCGGGTTCACGAGTACCGTGCGATCGCCGTTGTCCCACGAGATGTGCAACAGTCCAGTCTGCCCCGCCCGGAACGAATCCATTCCCTGTGAGAGCTCGGCAACACTTTTCCCACTGCGGGCTGCGAGCGCCTCGAACAGATATCCGGTGGCCGAGAGACCGGCTTCGATGCCGACGTACGCCGGATGGATCGAGCCCTTCACCACGCCGCACAGCCCCGGAATGCGGCCGGTCTCCTTCGCGATCGCCATGATGCACGTCGCCGTGCCGACCACGTTCACGACGTCACCCACGGCTATGCCGGCGCCGATCGCGTCCCAGTGCGCATCGAACGCGCCGACGGGAATCGGAATCCCTTCGCGAAGGCCGAGCTTCTTCGCCCAGGCCGTTGAAAGTGTCCCAGCCAGCTGTTCGGAGGTGAGATAGCGTCCGCGCAGCAGATCGCGCGCGCCGGCGAGCAGCGGGTCAACCTTCGCAAGAAACTCCGTTGGCGGAAGGTCGCCGTCCCACAACCATTTGTGCCCCATCGCGCAGATGCTGCGCGGCACTTGATCGGGATCGGTGATGCCGCAGAGCACGGCGGCGACCATGTCGCAATGCTCCAGAGCGGCGACGAGCGATCCGCGTTTGTCCGGATTGTGCCGCAGCCAGTGCAGCAGCTTGGCGAATCCCCATTCCGACGAATAGACGCCACCGCACGCGTCGATCGCCCCGAGGCATTCCGCCTTCGCGACTCGCGTGATCAGCGCCGCCTCTTCGTATGCGCGATGATCGCACCAGAGATAGTAGTCGTCGAGCGGAACGAGTCCCTTCCCCACCGGGATCACCGTGGAGCCCGTGGTGTCGAGCGCGATCGCCTCGATGCTCGCGCCGGCCAGCTTCGATGCCTCGAGCGCGGCCTTCATTGCCGCCACGAGCGCATTCATGTGCGCCTCGTGCGACTGCGTCGCGAAGTCCGGATCGTTGCGGTCGCGCTTCACCGGATACTCGGAGACGCCCCACCCGAGCGAGCCGCGCACGCTGTCCACGATGGACACGCGCACGCTCTGCGTGCCGAAATCGACTCCCGCGACTATCGCCATCTGCAGGATGCTGCTCGTCTGCCGTCCGCCGTCTGCGGTCTGCCGTCTTGCTTCATCGGTGCCGCAGCACGTCCCAGCCGAGATAGCGCGTCGTGGCCTCGTGCACGGCATCGGCGACCGACCCGAAATTGCCGGCGACGTGATGCTCGAAACCGGTCGCGCAGATGTGCCGCAACAAATCCTGCAGCCGCGGGATCTCGACGACGCCGGCGCCGCCGAACGTCGAGAGCGGATCGTTGGTGAACCGCCCCTCGCCCACGTAGCCGCGGATCCGTCCGGTGCGCTCGTCGGTCGAGAATCGCGCGAAGCTCATCGGGCCGGCTTTCACGCGTCCGACCATCGTGCCGAACGTGTTCTCCTTCCCCACCGTTCCCGCGATGATCGCCTGATAGTCCATCTTCACGTCTTCGAAGAACGCCTTCGGCAGGTTGCTGCAGTGGAAACAGACGGCCTTGTCGGGATCTTCACCGTAATTGTTGTTCCAGTCGAGCAGCGCACTCGGCGTTCCCGACGCGAGCGTCAGCGCATACATGCTCACCGTGCCGCACACGTCCACTTCGCACGCGCTCGGCAGCAGCTCGTTGCTCATCATCGACATGATCGTGCACGGCACCACGCCGAAGAACTCCTCCAGCGACGTCCAGCATTGCACCGCGCTGATCGTCACGTCGGCCTCGGCCATCCAGCCGTCGATGACGGCGCCGAGCTTGGCCATCTTGAGCAGCGCCGACTGCGGAATCCCCTCCGTGGGGACGTACTCCAGCATCTGCTCGAGCTTGTGCTTCGTCGCGGCGTCGTTGTCTTTCAGCCGGTCGACTCGCCCGAGAATTTCCGACAAGTCGATCGGCTCAACCGAGATCCCGCTCGCCTCGAGGATCTTCTCGCTGTAGCGCACCGTCTTGAACGCCGCGGGTCGCGCGCCGATCGCTCCGATGCGCGCGGTGCGCAACCCGCGCACCACACGGCAGACGCCCGCGAACCACTCGAGATCGCGCGCGAATGCGGCGGAGTTCGGGTGCTCGGTGTGCAGCGACGTCAGCGAGTACCGAATTCCGTACTGCGTAAGCACGTTGCACGCCGACATCTTTCCGCAGAACGAATCGCGGCGGTGCGCGATGTCCATCTTCTTCGTCTCGTCCGCCCAGGCGTGGACGAGCACGGGAACGTCGAGACCGGCAAGCCGAAGCGTGTCTCCGATCGCGGCCTCGTCACCGAAGTTCGGCAGCGTCACGATCACGCCGGCGATTTTGCCTCGGTTCACCTTGAACAGTTCCGCACATTTCTTTGCGTCGGCACGCGTCTGAACGGCGCCATGCGTGGTGTCACCGGGGCCGAGCACGACCACGTCGTATCCCGCGTTCGTGAGACGCGTCGTCATCTCCTCGCGACCGGTGCTGGCGAGATGACCGGGGAAGAACCCCCTGCTGCCCACGAGCAGCCCGAGCGTCAGCCGCTCCCTCGGACGCGGAGGCGGCGCGGGCTTCGCGCGTTTTGCCTTGGCGGCTTTTGCCGCGGCCTTGGACTGGATCTGATGGAGGGGCATGCGAGTGCGATAAGTTGGGTGGGTGCCGGAGCTAAAACATAGGTGCGGAACTCCCAAACAGCGACGAGTGACGGGTGAGGGGCGATCTGGCGAAGAGCGACGTGCGAGAAGTGAGGAGAATGTCTCCGCGCTCCTCACGCGTCGCTCGTCACCAGATCGCCCCTCACCCGTCGCTCATTGCTCTTCGCCAGATCGCCCCTCACCCGTCGCTCGTCGCCGTTCGTCTGCGTTGACTCCCCATCTCACGGACTCTACTCTTGCTCACGTGACCGCCCCGCCCTCTTGCCGCCACTAGCCGACCGCCTGCGCCGCGCCGCAAGCGCGCTCGCGCGCTCGCCGCAAGCCGGCCTCGCCCTGGTCATCCTCGTCGCGGGCGCCGGCCTCGCGATCGCCGGCGGCTCGCACACCGACCCCGCCAGCGGCGCGACGATCAACAACTTTCTCAACGCGCACACGCTGTTCCAGATGGCGACCGACGCGAGCGGGTTCGCGATCATGGGCGTCGGTGCGACCATCGTCATCATCGCCGGCGGCATCGATCTCTCGGCCGGCGCCGTGTACGCGCTGGCCGGCGTCGTCATGGCCATGGTGCTTCGCGCGGCGGGACCGCTCGATCCCATCGTCGCCGTGGCGCTCGGGCTCGGCACGTGCATCGCGGTCAGCCTCGCCTGCGGCGTCGCGAACGGCGTGATGGTCGTGGGCCTTCAGGTCCACCCCTTCATCATCACGCTCGGCACCATGTGGATGCTGCGCGGGATCGCGTTCGTCGCGAGCCACGCCGAGAGCATTCCCGTGCCGGCGGCGCTCACGCACGTCGCGAAGGCGTCGCTCGGACTCGGCGCGACGCTCTCGCCGGTCCCCTTGCTCTCGATGCTCGCTGTCACTTTAACCGGATCGGTCTATCTCTCTCGCACCGTGATGGGACGGCACATCTTCGCGGTCGGCGGCAATCCCGAGGCGAGCCGGTTCGCCGGTCTCGCCGTGCAGCGCATCCGGCTCGGCGTGTTCGTGCTATCGAGCCTCACGGCGGGCGCCGCGGCATTCCTCGGCGCGAGTTTCTACGGATCGGCCAGTTCGTCCGACGCGAACGGCTACGAGTTATACGTCATCGCATCTGCGGTGGTCGGCGGCGCGAGCCTCACCGGCGGAAAAGGGAGCGCCGTGAGCGCGATGCTCGGCGCGCTGCTGATCGTGCTGATCCGGCAGGCAATCCGTACCTTGCATCTGGACCAGAACTACGAGTGGATCATCATCGGCGGCGCGATGATCATCGCCGTCGTACTCGACCAGGGCGGCACGAAGCTGGTCGCGCGCCGCGTGGCGGCCGCGGCCGGCCGCCGTCCATCTTCACCGACCGACCCGAACCCCGCACCGGAGTCCCGTTGATGCGCATCAGGATCCAGTCCGTATCGATACTCCTCACCGCCTCACTCCTCGCCGCGTGCGGTGGTTCGAAGGACAAGGCCGCCGGCGGCGCGGCTGCTCCGGGCAAGCCGTTCGTGATCACGATGATCGCGAAGAGCTCGACGAACCCGGTGTTCCTCTCCGCGCGCACGGGGGCCGAGACGGCCGCGACTGAGCTGTCGAAGCAACTCGGCATCGACGTGAAGATCGACTGGCGCACGCCGCCGAGCGAAGACGGAACGGTTCAGGCGCAGCGCATCGCCGAGGCGGTGAACGACGGCGTGCAGGCGCTGCTCGTCTCGACGAGCGACGCAGGAAAGGTGACGGGTGCAATCGATGAAGCCGTGGCGCGCGGCGTGCCGGTCATGATGTTCGACAGCGACGCGCCGAACTCGAAACGATTCTCCTTCTACGGTGGCGACGATGTCGCCATGGGCCACCAGGTGATGGCCGAGCTCGCCACGCAGATGGGCGGCAAGGGAAAGATCGCGATCCTCGCCGGCAACCAGAACGCGCCGAACCTCCAGAACCGCGTGAAGGGCGTGAAGGAGGAGGCCGCGAAGTATCCCGGCATCACGATCCTCAACACGTTCTATCACGCCGAGACGCCGCAGGACGCGGCCGCCGAAGTGCTGCGCGCGCAGAATGCGTATCCCGACATCCAGGGGTGGGCGATGATCGGTGGCTGGGCGCTGTTCACCAAGGCGCTGCTGACCGACCTCAATCCCGCGAAGGTCAAGATCGTCTCGGTCGACGCGCTCCCCGACGAGCTGCCGTACGTCGAGCTGGGCCTCGCGCCCGTCCTGCTCGCGCAGCCGTGCTACATGTGGGGCTACGTCTCGGTGAAGACGATCGTGGATCACGTCTATGCGAAAAAGGAAGTCCCCGCGCACGTGAACATGGAGCTGGTTCGCGTCAGCAAGGAGAACCTCGGCACGTGGGCGCGACAGCTGCGCGACTGGGGCTTCACCAACGTGGATCCGAAGTACCTCGCGCTGCCGAAATAGCACGCGATGGCGCCCGCCGTTCGCTTCAGCGGAGTCACCAAGCGCTTTCCCGGTGTAGTCGCGCTTCGGGGAATTTCGTTCGAAGTCGCGCGGGGGAGCTGTCACGCGGTCTGCGGCGAGAATGGCGCCGGCAAGAGCACGCTCGGCAAGCTGCTCTCCGGCCTCGATTGTCCGGACGAAGGCACGATCGAACTGGACGGCCACGCGGTGCGATTCAGCAACCCGGCCGAGGCGCTCGCCGCCGGCGTGGCGATGGTGCATCAGGAGCTCGCGAGCTGCGCCAATCTTTCGGTGGCGGAGAACCTCTGCCTCGGGCGCCTGCCGTCGCGCTGGACGATCGTCGACCGCGCCGCGATGCGCGCGCGCGCGACCGAACTGCTCGCCGAGATCGGCGCCGAGATTGACTCGTCGAAGCCGATGTCGTCGCTGAGCGTAGCGGAACAGCAACTCGTGCAGATCGCATCGGCCGTCGGC
>CABEBS010000527.1_pt1 | contig 8867 bp, 9 predicted proteins | sample 3132631 | NCBI WGS metagenome assembly CABEBS01 (sample SAMEA5534346, study PRJEB31848) | metagenome | biome: tundra; feature: field; material: soil | place: USA | collected 2013-05 | depth 0.45 m | reverse complement strand
GCGTGCTTCACGATCCGGTCCTCCCCCGAGTGATAGGCGATCACCGCGATGACGCCCGCCGGGGCCAGACGGTCACGCAGCGCAGGGAGCGCTCGAGTGAGCGCGTCGAGTTCGCCGTTGACGGCGATGCGCAGCGCCTGGAAGAGCCGCGCGAAGTCGCCGGGGCCGGAGCGCGGCCCGAGGACGGCGCGGATGGCGCCGACGAAGTCGTCGCTCGTAACGAAAGGGCGGTTCCCTCGACGGCGAACAATCTCGCGGGCGAGGCGCCCGCCCTTGGGTTCGTCGCCGAACTCCTTGAAGATCGTCTTAAGCTCTTCCTCGTCCGCAGTGTTCAGCATCTCGGCAGCCGTCTGCCCTCGGTCGTCCGTCGCCTGTCGTCTTTCGTCTGCCCACATCCTCATGTCCAACACTGCACCTTCGCGGAAAGAGAAGCCGCGCGATTCGTCGTCGAACTGGTGCGAGGAAACACCGAGGTCGAGCACGATGCCGTCGAATGCGACGCCGTCGAGCTCGCGGATCTTATCGAGGTCGGCGAAGTTCGACTCGATGGCGCGGAAGCGGCCCTCCGATTCGAACGGCGCGAGCCGCGCGCGCGCGGCGGCAATCGCTTCGGGATCGCGATCGAGGCCGGTGACGTCGGCGCCAGCCTCGAGGAGCGCGAGCGAGTGGCCGCCGCCGCCGAGCGTGCCGTCGAGCATGCGCCGCGCGCCGGGCTGCAAACGCAGCGCCTCGAGGACTTCTGCGACGAGCACCGGCGCGTGGTACGCGGAATCGAAGCGGGTGGCGGGCACGGGGGAAAGATAGATGGAAGATGGAAGATGGAAGATGGAAGATGGAAGACCGACGACCGAAGACGGACGGGACTGATAGGCAAAGGCCCGCCGCTCGTGGTGAGCGGCGGGCCTTTGCAGTTCTTCCGGCTGCCGGCTTACGGCTTCTGGCCTTTCGCTTCCGGCTTCTTCGGTGGTGCGCAGTAGATCTTCACCGCCTGCTCTGCCGACGTGCTCATCTGCGCGACGGCCGGCATGAGCTGCTTCACCAGATCGGGATTCGTCGCTCCGCCGACCGGCAGTTCGAGCTGCGCGTTGACGAGCACGTCCTGAAGCTGCTTCGCGCCGTCGCAGCTCTTTTGCGCGACGACATCGGGGAACATCAGCGTCGCAATGAAATAATGGCTCACGCCCATCAGGAACTTGGCGCCGTTCTTCGTGACGCGATCAGTCGAAATACTGTCGCCGTACATCACGTAGCCAATGACCTTCTGGAAATTCGGGATCGTTTTGACCTTGTTCGTCGTGTCGTTCACGTACTTGAACCACCGGTTGCCCACCGTGACTGCGATCGAACCGAGCGTGTTCGCGTCCTCGCCCACCTTCACTGCCTGATGTATCGCTACGATCGCACTGTCGTACTCGGCGGCATCGACGAGCGACGTGATGATGAGCATCCGCGCGCCTGCAGTCTTCGGATCGACGTCGAGCGCGCGCTTGAGCGAGACAACCGCCTGCTTGACCTGCCCCGCTTTCATTTCCATCTGCCCGCGCTGCACCCAATAGTCCGCGCGCCGCGGATACCTCTGCGTCGCGCGCGCCGCCGTTTCAGCCGCCTTCGCCCACGCGCTGTCCGAGCGATACGCGTCGATCGTGCGGTCGTAGTACGTCGTGTCGGCAAACGAGGTGTCCATCTTCACCATCTCCTCGCCGACCCTCACCATCGTCTTGTTGTCCTTCACCGCGTACAGCACCTGCCAGTAGAGCTTCACGAGCGAGACGTCGCCCGGGTTGTCGTCGACAGCCTTCGAAATGATCGTCTTCGCGATCTCGTACTTGCCCGACGCGGCCAGCTCGTACACCACCGTCTGCTGCAGCTTCGCGTTGGTCGGATCGGCCGCGAGCAGGGTCGTCAGCGTCGCGATCTTCTTGTCCTTGTCGCCGAGCTTGTCGTACGCGTCGATTTCGGCCTCGAGCGCCATCTTGCTCTTCGGGTCGATCACCAGGATCTCCTGCGCGATCTTGAGCACCTCTGCCGGCGGCCTCTTCTGGTCGTTCATGGTCGCCATCTCACAGATGCGCAGCAGCGTCGACTTCGGGTACTTGCCGATCCCGGAGGTCGCGGCGGCCATCGCGTCGGCGAATTTGCTTTCGCGACGGGCCGAGCGGCACTTCGACACCTCGTCGTACACCTTGTGCGCGGCCTGGTACGACTTCGAGATCTGGCTCGCGACGTCCACGACTTTCGCGCCCTCGAACGTCCCGAGCGGCTGCACCATGTTCTGGTCGTACGTCAGCACCATCCACGCCTCCGATACGAATCCGTTGCCGGCGGCGTTCTTGTTGATCGAACCCTCGATGTATTCGTCCGCACGCAGCTGCTTCGCCAGGAGGTTGGCGTCGCCCTCCGTGAGCGCGGCCGTCAGGTCGTAGCCCGAGGCCTGCAGCGTCGCGTCGATGTTCTGCTTGGACTGCACTTGCAGGTCGCGATAGGACACGTCGCCCGTGATCCGGTCGCGAACGGTCTCTGCGAAGTCGACGCCCGTCTTCTTGTCGTTGCTCTTGAAGGTCACGACCACGAGCATCGGGGCGTTCGGGTTCGGCGGACGCGTCAACTGCGCCACCGACGAGGCTGGGAATCCACCGAGAAGCGTGACCGCGAGCGCTGCGAGCACGCGGGACTGGTGCCGAACCATCACTGTATCATCCTCCCGATCGGTGACCTATCGTTCGCCGGCGCGAGACCAAATGGCTCGCCGGCCCAAGCAAAGTGGGCGAAGAGGGACTCGAACCCCCGACACCCTGCGTGTAAGGCAGGTGCTCTAACCAACTGAGCTATTCGCCCGTCACGGCCTACGAGACAATCGCGACTGGTATCAGAATCCCGTAACCGATGACGAGCAGAATCGGAGCGACCGTCGCACCGCCGCGCGCCAAGTCGGCGTAGCCGGCGGCCAAGACCACGGCCGCCACGCCCCACTTGAGCGCGGAAGTGCCCTTCTTCCCCGATTCCATATCTGCCATAGGCGGCTGAGTTTAGACCCTGCGTAATATAGTGTCAAGCAAGTTTGAGCCACTTTGCCATCAGTTAATGAGAATCTCATTCTCCCGGTTTTGTTCCATCCCCGGGAGGTGGCGCGCTCGGCGTCGCAGCCTGTCCGTAAAGTAGCGCCTGAAGCACGTCTTCGCGCTCTCGCCGCTCCTGGACCTCGTCGGCCGCCCTCATGAGGTCCAGCCGCCGCCGGTCGCGCTGCCGGCGCAGGAGCCAGAGCGGCCCGACGACCGCGAGAAAGAGCAGCGCCGCAAACGAAACGTCGGCGAAGAGCGCGAGAGCGCCGTAACGCCGTCGCGTGCTCGCTTTCCATTGAGTCTCGAAGCTCGCTTCGGTCACACCATATGCCCGCCGCATCGCCTGGTCCATCGAGCGGGTCTCTCGCCAGTACTGAAAGAAGAGCGAGAGCCCGCGCTCCCGGTCGAGCGCCGCGATCGCCGCCACGGCCGTGCGAGCCAGCGCGTAGCCGGTCTGCGCCCGGGACTCCCCGCCCTGGAACAGCGCGTCGAGCGAATCGAGCGGCGGAATTCCCGTGAACGCCAGGGCGACGTTCGTCGCGAGGACGTCGTCGCGCGCCATCTCGGCGGCGGCGAACGATGCATATCCCTCGTCGAACCAGCGCGGCGGAAGGTCGCCGAGCGCTTCGTGGAGGGCGAGGTGCGCGAGTTCGTGCCGCAGCGTCTCGCGCGGATCGCCGGCCGCCGAACTCGCGCGGCTCCCCTGCATCACGATCCTGCCGTTCTCGGGCGTGGCGACCGCCGCGCCCCACTCCGGTGCGGCAGGACCAATCGCGTCGTGAAAATGCGGCGCGTCGGGGGTGACCAGGATTCGCGCATGCGCCCTCGGCCGCGGAAGCCCCGGGAAGGTGTCACGCCCGAGCGCCTCGCCGAGCAGCGACCGCGCGAGCGCGACGTCACGCGGGAACGCCACGAAGGTGAACCGTCCCGAGTCGATTTCGACCGCGCGCGCCCGCACCGGTTCCTGCGCCGGGAGCGCGAGCGCCCACTGGGCGAGCGCCCCCAGGAGGATCGACAGGAACCTCAAGTCCTCGCCGGCTCCCCTCCCGCTTCGACGGTCTTGAGGAGTTCGGCGCACCGCTTGCCCCACGGATTGAATTTGTTCGCCGCGAACCCGCGTTTCCACGTGTCGATCGCCTCGTCCTTCTGCCCGTTGAACCAGTACGCGCGCCCCATCTCGTAGTACGCCTCGACGAGGTTCGGCCCGAGCATCAGCGTCTTCTGGAAGAAGTTCTCCGCGTCCTCGTACATCTCGCGCTCGAGGTACACGAGGCCGAGATAGAAGTGCGCGTACAGCGTCGCCTTCTTGTCGTTGTCGAGGCGGATCGCTTTCGAGAGATGCTCGATCGCCTCGCCGAATATGCCCTTCTTGAAGCAGATGTACCCCACGTTGATCCGGGCGAGCGCGTTCGACGGCTCGCGCATCAGCACCTTCTGAAAGGTCATCAGCGCCTCGTCGTACTTCTCGTTCAGCATCTGCGCCCAGCCGAGCAGCGCCTGGCTCTGCGGATCCCCCGGCGAGAGCTCGATCGCCCTCTGGAGCGCGGCCTCCGCGCCGTCGTAGTCGCCGAGCGAGAGGCGGCTCCACCCCTTCTCGATGAACGTCGACGCGCCGATGTGGTCGGCGTGCACGACCGGCCTGGATCCCGAGAACTGCGGCGCGAGCGACGGCGCGGCCGTGGCCTGCTGCGCCTTCCATTTGTCCACGAGCGCGCGAATCTCCTCCTTGAGCGCCGAAAGATCGATCACCGCCTGCTCGACGGTCTTGAACAGGCCGATGATCTCCGACTTCACGTTCGCGCGATCGCCTTCCGGGAGTCCCGCGTCGAGACGGCGGTCGATGTCGGCGTACCGCTCCCGGAGTCCCGCCAGCGTTTCGTCAGCCATTCGATGAGGCCCCCGTCACAGCTTGTTCGAGCACGATGCGTTCACGCGCCGTCAGCAGCTGCGCGACGTCCAGGACGACGATCACCGGTTCCTCCTCCGTCTTCGCACGCACGAGCGCACGGACATACAATTTCGCCAGTCCCTTGAAGAGCGCGGGCGGCGGCAAGAGCTGGTCGCTCGTGACGGTGAGCACCTCGTCGACGCCGTCGACGATCGCGCCGATCCAGTCTTCGCCGGCGACGACGACCAGAATGCGCGCCGAGTCGCGCGTGGCTGCGGCACCGAGCTCGAATCGTGCGCGCAGGTCGATCACCGGCACCACGCGCCCGCCGTAGTCGATCACGCCCTCGAGCCACGCGGGCACGTTGGGAATCGGGCGCGGCGCCGTGAACCGGAGGACGCGCTCGACCGAGAAGATGTCGGCGGCGAAGAGGTCTTCACCCACGCGGAACGTCACGAGCTGCGTTCGCTCGGCGCCCTTGGCGCCGCCCTTGCTGCACTCGATCCGGATGTGCCGGTCATCGTGGCATCCCGTCGACGAAGGTTCCACGCGGCGACACCAACAAACACAGCGCCGCGAGCGCGTCCACCCGCACCACGTTCACGAGCGCACTGCCGCCCTGAGAGGAGAAACAGACACCGGCGAGGACGCCGTCCAGGTCGGCGCCGCCGGGCACCGGGCGCACGTCGGCGGGCTCGATGCGGGCCATCTCCGTCACGTCGTCCACCACGAGGGCGACGCGCCGCGGTCCGTCGCGCAGCACGAGCGCCGCGCCGGCGCCCGCCGGCCTCGCGAGCCGGAACGCCCACCCCGCATCCCAGGCGCCCACCATGCGCCCGCGATGCGGCACCTGTCCGAGCATGCCGGCGGGTGCCACGGGGACCCACTCGACCACCGGCGCATCGAGCGCTTCCTCGACGTGCGACACCGGAAACGCGAAGCGCTCGTCGCCTACGCGCACCACGATGTGCAGCGTGTGCTCCGCCACGAGCGCCGCAGGCGCGACGGGCGCGTTCATCGGGTGCTCCAGATCGCGCGCCGCGAGCCGATGAGTTCCAGGACCGCCGCCGCGACGGATCCGAGCGGAGCGACGACGTCCGCCCCGGCGTGCTCGAGCGCAGACTGCGGCATTCCGTAAATCGTCGCGGTCGCGCGGTCCTGCACCACGGCTCCGCCGCCGGCCGCGCGGATCGCCGCCAGCCCGGCACTCCCGTCGCGGCCCATTCCGGTGAGCACGACGCCGACGCACGCGGCGCCGAAGTGTTTCGCTGCGGACACGAAGAGCGGGTCTGCGGCGGGCCGCACCCCCCACACGGGCTCCGATTCGTCGAGCACGATTCGGGCCTGCCAGCCGTCCGACGACACCGTCATGTGCTGTCCGCCCGGCGCGATGTACACGTGGTTGGTGAGCACCGCCTCGCCGTGCGTCGCCTCCGACACTTCGAGCGACGACATCGCGTCGAGCCGCCGCGCGAGACCGGCCGTGAATCCCCTCGGCATGTGCTGCGCGATGAGCACCGCGGCGTCGAGCTCCCGCGTCAGCGCCGGGACCACCTCGACGAGCGCGCGCGGACCGCCCGTCGACGCGGCGATCGCGACGGCCGCGCGCGCGCCTCGCGCCGAAATTCGCGCCCGGGCGGTCTCGAGCGCGACGCGGGCGAGCGCGGGAACTCCGCGCAGGTTGACGACGGCCGCCGCGCGCAGCGCCTCGAGGAGCCGGCTCGCCATCGCGGGCATCGCATCGGCAAACGTGCCGGCCGGCTTGCGCACGAAGTCCACCGCACCGAGTTCGAGCGCGCGCAGCGTGAGGTCCACCGCGCCGCGCGACTCGACGCCGCTGAGCATCACGACCGCGCGCGGCGCCTCGCTCATGATGTAGCCGAGCGCGGCGATGCCGTCGATCACCGGCATCTCGATGTCGAGCGTGACGATGTCGGGGTCGAGCGCATGCACCTTGGTGAGCGCGTCGAGGCCGTCGTGCGCGGTGCCGATCACCTCGAACTCGTCGAAGCCGGCGATCAGGTCGCACACCACCTGGCGCACGAGCGCGCTGTCGTCGACGACGAGGACCGTGCGCCGTGCGCTGCGATCCGGGATACGGGACTCTTTGTCACTGCGATCCGGGATGCGGGACTCTTTATAAGACATGCTCGCCCCCCCGCACCGACCGCACGTGCACCTCGCCGGTGGACACGTCGAACGACACCGTCCGGCCGCTTTCGCCGCCGACATCCTCCGCCACCACCGGAACGCGCGCGGCGGCGAGCGCCGTGCGCGCCGCCTCGATGTTGCGCGCTCCGACGGAACCGCCGAACGCGAGCAGCGGTCCGAACAGCGCCGCGCCGCCCGCGAGCGAGGCGGCGAACGGACCGGTCGCCCCGATGGCCTTCATCTCGTCGAGCAGCAGCGGAACGGCGGTCGAGGCATAGCGCGCGCGATTCTCGACGCCGCGGCCGAGCGCCGCGTCCGGCAGCAGCACGTGTGCAAGCCCGCCGACCTTCGCCGCGCGGTCGTGGATCGCGATCGCCACGCACGAGCCCAGGCCGATCGTCACGAGACGGGAGCGCCCCTTGGCCACGGCGTGATGAGCGATGCGCACGCGAATCTCCTTCACGGGCGCCGGAAGATGCGCTGCCGCGAGTCCACGGCGTCGAACAGCGCACGCGACGGGCCGAGCAGCGTCTCGACCTTGCCGAGCACGAGATACCCGCCCGGCACCAGCGTATCGTGGAAGCGCTGCATGAGCGCCTCCTGCGACTCGCGGTCGAAGTAGATGATCACGTTGCGGCAGGTGATCAGGTGCATCGCGACGGCCGGCGCGGGATCCAGCAGCAGGTCGCGGCGCTCGAAGCGGATGATCGCGCGCAGCTCCGGACCCGCCGTCCACCGGCCCCCTTTCTCCGCGGGAGCGAACCAGCGTTCGCGCACGCCGGCCGGCGCCTCGGCGAACGAATCGTCGGCGTACGTGCCGGCCTCGGCCGCCGCGAGACTCTCGCGATCGATGTCGCTCGCGCTCACGCGCACGCGGCTCGCGCCGCCAGGCTCGCCCGGCCGGGTGTGTTCAGACGCGTGCTGCAGCCAGAGCGCCGCCAGCGTATACGCCTCCTCTCCGGACGCGCAGCCGGCGACCCAGCAATTCAGGCGCGGCGACGGCAGCGACCAGAGCGCGGGAAGGACGGAGTGCGCCACCGCGTCCCACGCCTCCGCATTCCGGAATAGCTTGGTGACGTTGATCGTGAGCACCGCGATCAGCCACTCGTACTCGGCGGGATCGCTGTCGAGCAGCCGGCTGTACGCCGCGAAGTCCGCCGCGCCGCGGGCCCGCATGCGCACGGCGATGCGGCGGCGCATGCACGTGTCCTTGTAGTTCGCCGCGCCGAATCCGCGATCGCGGGCGATCTTCGACGTCAGCGCGACGAAGGCGGCGTCGTCCGCCGTGTCGTTCACGTGGCCGCCCGGGCCGCCTCGATGTTCTTGCGCGCGGTCTGGTTGGCCGGGTCGAGCTGCAGCGCATGCTCCCAGCACTTGATGGCGTCGTCGCGCTCGTTCCGCTTGAGGCGGATGTTGCCGAGCTTGAGCCACACGTCGGGTCCGAGCGTGTCGTTGAACTTCACCGCGCGCTGGTACGCGTCGTAGGCCTCGTCGAAGAGTGCCACGCGATAATGCGCGTCGCCGATGTTCTTGTGCAGTTGCGCGATTCCCGCATCCTCGGAGACGCCGCGTTCCGCCGCCGCGAGCGCCTCCTGATGGCGTCCGACGCGCTCGAACGCCACCGAGAGGTTGTTGTGGAGTACCGCGGCGTGCGGATACGCCTCGACGCCCTCCTGCAGCAAGGCGATCGCCTCGTCCGCCTTGCCCGCGAGCGCGACGCAGAGCGCCGCATAGTGGAACCACGCGGGCGACGGCGGGCGCCCGTCGAA
>CABEBS010000526.1_pt1 | contig 8963 bp, 7 predicted proteins | sample 3132631 | NCBI WGS metagenome assembly CABEBS01 (sample SAMEA5534346, study PRJEB31848) | metagenome | biome: tundra; feature: field; material: soil | place: USA | collected 2013-05 | depth 0.45 m | reverse complement strand
GGCTCCGACGATCAGGATCCGCATCGCCCCCGCTCCTGCCGCGCCCTGGCGCGGCTCACCGGTTCTTCCACAGCGGACGTCGCTTCTCGAAGAACGACGCGATCCCCTCGCGCACGTCCTCCGTGGCCATCAGCTCACCCAGGAACACGCGCTCCGCCTCGCGCCGCGCCTCCTCGAACGGCAGCCCGAGCAGTTGGCGCGAGAGGCGAACGTTCATGCGCATCACCAGCGGGCTCGCACGCCGCAGGTCGCCCAGCACCTGCTCGAGCGCCGCCGACAGCCCGGCCTCGGGCACGACGCGCGAGACGAGCCCCATCGTGTGCATTTCCGCGGCCGTGTACGTGCGTCCCGTGGACGTCACTTCGATCGCCCGTGCGAGGCCGATGCGGGCGGGCAGCAGCGCCACGCCGACCGGCGCGAAGAAGCCGAGCCGGATCTCGGGCTGCCCGAACGACGCGCGCTCGCTGGCGAGGAGCACGTCCGCCATCATCACGAGCTCGAATCCGGCACCCAGCGCCGCGCCGTCCACCGCCATCACCACGGGCAACTCCACGGCGCCGAGTGCGGCAAACAGGCGGCTGAACGTCGCGATCATCTCCGGCGCCTCCTCCGGACGGTGCTCGCCGACGTCCGCGCCGGCCGAGAACGCCCGCGCTGCAGACTGCAGCACGAGAGCCTTGAGCGAACGATCCGCCTGTGCCCGCTCGACGCCGTTCGCCAGCTCCCCCATCATCGCCGCACTCAGCACGTTGACCGGCGGCGCGTCGAGCGTGAGGAAGGCGACATCCTCCCGCACCTCGTACCGCACCGCACCCGTGATCATCGTCGTGTTCATCGTCGTCCTCTCAGATGTACTGGCCGCCGTCGACCTTGATGATCTCTCCCGTGATGTAACGCGCCCGATCCGACAACAGGAACGCCACGACCGCCGCCACCTCGTCCGTTTCACCCAGCCGGCCGAGTGCCGACTCTTCCACGGCGCGCTCCACCACGGCCGGCGGCAGGCTCGCCGTCATTTCCGTGCGGATGAATCCAGGCGCCACACAGTTGACGTTCACGCCGCTCGGTCCCAGCTCGCGCGCGAGCGCCTTGGTGAGGCCGATCACTCCCGCCTTCGACGCCGCGTAGTTCGACTGGCCGAACTTGCCGCGCATGCCGTTGATCGAAGCGATCGTGACGATGCTCCCGCGGCGCTGTCCGCGAAACACGGGCGCCGCGGCGCGACAGAAGGCGAAACAACCCTTCAGGTTCACGTCGAGCACCGCGTCCCACGCCGCTTCCGTCATCTTCCACGAGACGGCGTCGCGCGTGATGCCGGCGTTGCACACGAGGCCGTCGAGCTTGCCGAGCGTCCCCACCGCCTCCGCCACCGCGTGTTCGGCCGCGGCGAAATCGGAAACGTCGGCCCGCAGCGCCACGGCCTGGCGGCCGAGCGCCCGCAGCTCCTCTGCGACGCGCTCGGCATCGTCGAACGCACCGAGGTCCACGAGCGCCACGTCGCTTCCCTGCAGCGCGAGCTCGCGCGCGATTGCCGCGCCGATGCCGCGTCCGGCACCGGTGACGAGCGTCGCCTGCCCCGCGAGGTCGCGCTTCATGGTGTGCGGCACTATCCCAGCTTGGCGCCGCAGCCGCCGCAGAACGCGAACTGTTTCGGGATGCCCTTCGCGCCGCAGCTGGTGCACGTCTGGCTGTACGGGCCCCAAAGGAACTCGCTGCTGCCGTTCTTGTCGGCGGCCTTCTTGCGCAATCCCATGAAATCGATTTTTCGCTTCTCGACGAACGCCTGCATCCCTTCGTAGGGCTCGAGCGTCGTGAAGTGAGTCGAGAGCCAGTCGCGCGCGTGCCCGACGGTCGCGTGCCACGAGGCTTCCTTCCAGTAGTTCACCTGCTGCTTCGTGTACCTCGTGCACTCGGGGAACTTCTCGAGCAGCTGTTTGGCGAGCACGGCCACTTCCTCGTCGAGCTTGGCGCGCGGCACCACGCGGTTCACGAGCCCCCACTCGAGCGCTTTCGCGGCGGGGATGCGCGGGTTGAGGAAGAGCATCTCGCGCGCCCGGCGATCGCCGACGTGAATCGACAGCCACTGCGTGGCGCCGCCGCAGGCGACGCTCCCCACGCTCGTTCCCACCTGGCCGAGGTAGGTGTCGTCGGCCATCACGGCGAGGTCGCACGCCAGCTGCGTTTCGTTTCCGCCGCCGACGGCAATCCCGTTGATGCGCGCGATCGTGACCTTGCCGCTGCGCAGGATGCTCTCGATGTACTTGGCGAAGAGCCCCATGTACTTGAAGTAATCGTGCGGGCTCTGCGTGTACGTGCCCGCGTACTCCTTCACGTCGCCGCCGGTGCAGAACGCCTTGTCGCCGGCGCCCGTCAGCACGATCACGCCGACCTTGTCGTCGTTCGACGCGTCGTCGATGGCCGTGATGAGTTCCTGCAGCGTGGACGTCGTGTAGCAGTTGAAGGACTCGGGCCGGTTGATGGTGATGCGGCCCACCCAGTCCTTCTTCTCGTACAGGATGTCCTTGAAGCCGAAACCGGCTGCCTCCTTCGAGGCGAAATAATTCATGACTGGAATCCTCTCCGTCGTTCCGATCGTTCAGCGCATGCTGACTTTCAACACCACCGCAGCGGCGCTGTCGCCCGCGGCACAGCCAGTGAACAGTCCATATCCGCCGCCCGCGATCGCGAGATCCTCGATGAGCTCGATGATCGAGCGCAGTCCGGTCGGTCCCTGCGGGTGTCCCCACACGAGCGAGCAGCCGTGACGGTTCATCCGCTCGGGGTCGAGCTTCAGTTCGCGTGCGAGGTACACGTCGTTCACCGCGAACGGATTGTGCGACGTGATGCTGCCGAGTTGGTCCGCGGTGATGCCGGCGCGGCTGAGCGCCTGCGCGGCAGCCGGCGCGACGGCCATCGGCATGAAGCCCTTCTTCACGCGCGCCTGGCCGTACGAGAGCAGCTGCACGTCCACGGCGCCCTTCGGCGAGACCCCGCGCGCACGATCGCGCCCAGCCGTGAGCAGCATGCCCGCGTTGCCGTCGGCGGGGTGCGTCTGCGTGCCGAACGTCACCGAGCCGCCCTCGACCACGGGCCGGAGCGTCGCGAGTCCCTGCGCGTTCGTCGGGTGCACGCCTTCGTCACCCGTCACCGTCGCCACGACCTTCTTGCCGCGCGCATCCTTGACCTCGAGGGGCCACGACATGTACCGCTTGAAGAACGCGCCGTCATCGGCCGTCGCGTCCGCGTACTGGCGGTAGCGCAGGAGCGTGACCTCCTCCTGTTCCCCGCGCGTGATGCCGGCCTCACGGGCGACGTTCTCCGCGGTCTGCAGCATCGAGTTCTTCGCCCACGGATCAAGCCCGAAACTGTCGAGCACGAGGTTCTCGGAGTCACCCGTGCCGCCGGGCCCGCCGGGATTGGGATAGAACACGTGCGGGCCGTTGCTCGTACGGTCGGCCGCCACCGCGAGATACGCGGTCGCGCCCCCCGTGCTCAGCTCCTGCGCGGCCGTCACGAGGCACCGCACGGACGTCGCACAGGCCTGGCTGATGGTGGGCCCCGTCGTGTGGCCGAGGCCGGCCATCCCGGCAAACCATGGGGCGGCGTAGAACGAGTGTTTGCTCGCGACCGTCGTGCCAAAGCAGAGCCCATCGATGTCCGACGGCGCGATGCCGCGCTCGGCGAGCGCGCGCGCCGCGACCTCGGCGGCGAACGGGATCGGGGGCAGCGTCGCAAAGGTCCCTTGCCACGAACAGAACGGCGTGGACCAGTATGCTCCATAGGGAATCCAGACGTCTTGAAACTGCACTGCCACCCTCCTCGCGATCGAGAATCCCGCGGACGCCGGCGCGGCGCCCGGGATCAGCCGCTGCGTTTCCCGCGCCGCAGACCGTCCAATACCAGTTCCCGCATTTCCTGTCCGATCTGTTCCACCGTCCCGTGCCGCGACGGCTCGTACCACATGAAGATCCAGTTCAGCATGCCGAAGATGAACAGCGTCGCGTGGCGGCTCTTCCGCGTCTCCTTGCCGTTCGACGAGGGCCCACCGATCACGTCCGCGACGACCGAGGTCATCAGCCGATAGTACCGGCGCCGGATCGCCTCGACCGTCTCGTACGGCTTGCCGGTGAGCGACTCGAGTTCGAACGTGCACGCCTTCAGCTCGTTCCGGTGCCGCGCGTAGAACTGGAGGTGCCCCGTGATCAGTCGCGCGAAGCGTTCCTCGGGCGTGCCCGGCTCCGCCGCGACCGCTTGCTGCTGCTCGAGCAGCGACCCGAAGGTGCGGTATTGCAGCTGGAAGAGCAGGTCTTCCTTGCTCGAGAAGTAGTGGTAGAGTCCCGCGAGGCTCGCGTCGATCGCCTTGGCGAGGTCGCGCATCGACGTCGCCTCGAATCCCTTTCGGGCGATCAGCGACGCCGCCTTCATCAGCAACTCGTCGAGTTTCTTCTGCGTCGACGCGCGCGCCAGCCGGCGCCCGGGCGCGGGCATCACAGCGCTGGTTTTCGGCATGGTCATGCGCGAACTCCGGCGCCGACGACCGCCCGGGAAGCGCGCGACGTTTCGCGCAGCTTGAGTCCCCTGAGGATCTTCTCCGGCGTGATCGGGAGTTCCGTCACGCGTACGCCGCACGCGTCGTAGATCGCGTTGGCGATCGCGCCCAGCACGGGAAGCAGCGAGCCTTCGCCGATCTCCTTGGCGCCGAACGGTCCGCGCGGCTCGAAGCTCTCGACCGCGGCGGTGTGAATCTCCGGCGTCTCGCAGATGGTCGGGATCAGGTAGTCATGCAGATTCGCGTTGGCGAGGTGCCCGCCCGCGCCGACGATCGTGTCTTCGAGCAGCGTCTCTCCCATCCCCATGATGATTGCACCCTCGACCTGGCCGTGGAGCGTCACCGGATTGATCACGGTTCCGGCGTCGCTGTAGTCCGTGAAGCGATCGACGGTGACGTATCCGGTCTCCAAATCGACGGTCACTTCCGCGACGGCGGTGGAGAAACTGTAGGCGGGCGACGTGCCGACCGTGCCGCCCTTGAACTCGCCGCCGAGATGCTTGGGCGGCGTGTAGGACCCCGTGCCGACCACGGGCCCCTTCTTCGAGAACGCGATGCGCGCGGCGGCGGCCCAGTCCATCCCCACCGACGGATGCTCCCGGACGAAGATCCGCCCTTCTCTCGCCGTCAGCGCCGCGGGATCGCAGCCGAGTTCGCGCGCCGCCACCTCGCGGAGCTGCGCGGTGACGTTCTGCGCCGCCATCTTCACCGCGTTTCCGCCCATCAGCGTGACGCGGCTCGAGTACGACCCGAGGTCGAGCGGGCTCAGCGTGGTATCGCAGTCGGCCATCCACACCCATTCGTACGGCACGCCGAGTTCCTCGGCGGCGATTTGCACGAGTACCGTGTCGGAACCCTGGCCGATCTCGGAGGCGGCGATGTGCAGCGTCACGCCCGTGCCGTCTTCGTGCACGCGGATCATCGCGTTCGAGTGCGGGAAATCCGACCGGTAGATCGGGTAGCCCGCGCCCGAGACGAACCCGCCGCACCCGACGCCGATGCCCTTGCCGGCCGGCAACTTCCCCTTCTTCGCGGCCCAGCCGGAGGTCGCGCGCGCACGATTCAGCGTCTCGATGAACTCGCACGACGAGATGTCGAGCGCATTCCCCGTGCGCATGTTCGGCTCCATCGCGTTCCGCAGCCGGATCTCGAACGGGTCGAGTCCGAGTTCCTCGGCGATCATGTCGAGCAGCGACTCGAACGCGAAGCGCGGCTGCGGCACACCGTGACCGCGGAAGGCACCCGACGCCGGCAGGTTCGTGTAGACGCGCGTGCCGTCGTACTTGTAGTTGGGAATCTTGTAGAGCGTCGGAAGCATCGAGCCGGCGTAATACGCGGTGATCACACCGTACGACGTGTACGCCCCGCCGTCGAGCACCACCGTATGCTCCACCGCCGTGATGCTGCCGTCCTTCTTCACGCCGATCTTGAGATCGATGTACTGCTTGTGGCGTCCGCGGAAATGGCGGTACATCTCTTCCCGCGTGTACTCCATCGCCACCGGACGACCGGTCAGCTTCGCGAGGATCGCCGCGCAGAAGTCGAGCGGCGTGGCCTCGGCCTTCGCGCCGAATCCGCCGCCGACCGCCGGGCGGATCACGCGGATGTTCCCCATCGGGATGCCGAGCACGCGCGACAGCGAGCGATGCAGGTAGTGCGGTGTCTGGGTCGACGACCAGAGCGTCAGGCGCTCGCCGTGGTGTTCCCACCGCGCGAGCGCGGCGTGCGGTTCCATCGGCGACTGATATGTGCGGTTGCCGACGAAGCGCTCCTCGCGCACGAGGTCGGCCTCGGCGAACCCCTGGGTCACGTCGCCGAAATGCCAGTCCACGCGCGTATTGATGTTGCCCGCGTAGCGCGGCTTCTCGGGATGGATGAGCGGCGCCCCGGGCGCCATCGCCGACACGGGATCGAACACCGCCGGCAGTTCCTCGAACTCGACCTCGATCAGCTTTAGCGCGCGCTCGGCGGTTTCCTCGTCGACCGCCGCGACGGCGGCGATCTCGTCGCCCACGTAGCGAACACGCTCCTTGGCGAGGACCTGCTCGTCCTCGCGTGCCGGACTCACGCCGTACCACGTGTCGGGCACGTCGGCACCGGTGATCACGGCGAGCACGCCGCTCAGGGCGCGCGCCTTCGACACGTCGATGCGCTTGATGATCCCGTGGGCGATGGGGCTTCCGAGAATCTTGCCGACGACGGTGTCCGGGAGCTGGATGTCCGCGGTGTATTTCGCGCGCCCCGTGACCTTGTCGGGCGCGTCATACCGCGTCACACCGTGGCTGACCACATCGTGATCGCGCTTCTGGTCGCGCTCGGCGTGCACGTGGGGTTTCGCATCGAACCGCACACCTTCGAATTCCTTCCACCCCGCCACTGCCTTCAGCATCCGCGGATACGTGGCACAACGGCACAGATTGCCGGCGAGCGCTTCCTTTATCTCGTCGTGCGACGGCGCCTCGTTCTGGTCGATGAGGGCTTTCGACGCCATCAGCGCACCACTCGTGCAGAAGCCGCACTGGATTGCGCCGTGCTTCACGAAGGACTGCTGCAGGGGGTGCAGGTCGCCGTGGTGCGAGAGCCCTTCGATGGTCGTGATGCGCTTGCCCTCGGCGGCCACCGCGAGCAGCAGGCAGGAGTTCACCGGCTGGCCGTCGACCTGCACCGTGCAGGCGCCGCAATCGCCGGACGCACATCCCCTCTTGGTGCCGGTCAGGCCCATGTGCAGGCGCAGCGCCGCGAGGAGCGTGGTGTTCGGCTTGAGGGCGAGCGTGCGATCCTCGCCGTTGACGTTGAGGTGGACCAGGACCTCGCCGTTCATGACCGCGCCTCTTCTGCCCGCGCGCTGGCCTCATCGAGCGCGCGCCGCGTGAGGACGTTCACCAGCTCGCGGCGGAATTCGGCCGACCCGCGCAGATCGGTGATGGGCAGCGCGTCGTCGGCACACACGGCGGCCACGTCGGCGAACAGTGCGCGCGACGGGCGCTCGCCCTCGAGCATCGCGGCCGCGCGCGAGACCAGCATCGGCACCGGCGCCACCGCGCCGAGCGCGATGCGCGCTCCGGTGATCCGGCCGGCGGCCATCGTCACGCGAACGGCGACTGCCGCCACGGCCAGCGCCGCGCCTTTGCGTCGCGAGAAGCGCTGATAGCTCGAACCCGAGCCGGCCGGTTGCGCCGGCAGCGCGATCGCCAGCAGCATCTCGCCCTGCGCAAGCACCGTGCGCCGCGGCCCGAGGAAGAACTCTTCGGCGGCCACCTCGCGTGTCCCGTGCGCGCCGATAAGGTGGACCCGCGCCTCGCCGGCGATCGCCGCCGGCGGCGTGTCGGCGCAGGCCACGGCGCGACAGAAGTTGCCGCCGATCGTCGCCAGGCTCCGGATCTGCGCGCTGCCGATCGCGCGCGCCGCGTCGGCGAGCGCCACCAGCCGGTCGCGCACCAGCGCCGAGGCGGCGACCGCGGCAACCGTCGTCAGCGCCCCGATGCGCAGTTCCCCCGCCGCGATCGTGATGCCGCGCAGTTCGTCGATGCCGTCGAGGGCGATCAACTGGCGCGCCGTTTCGCGCCCGCGGTGAAAGTCGGGGATCAGCTCCGTGCCGCCCGCGATGAACGTCGCGTCGCCGCCGAGCCGGCTGGCGAGCGCGCACGCGTCGGCCACGCTGCCTGGCCGCAGATACGAGAAGTCCGGCATCCCCATGGCGGAGCTCAGCGAATCGCGGTTGCAGCGCGCATCACGCGACCTTGGCTGCGGCGGTCCATGCGACGTCGTGCTGAGACATCTTCCTGTAGCGGAAGGCGCTCCACAGCGCCGCGCCGATCGAGCCGGCGAAAATGGCCGACTCGTGCGTAACGACCTCGAGCTTGGCCAGGTCCGCCTTCTTGTCGAGCGCGTCGCGCAGCGCCGCGAGCAGCCCGGTGTCCGACGCCAGGCCGCCGCTCACGAACACCGCGCCCTCGAACTCGAGGGATCGCAGCAGCCGCACGAACCGCTCGGCCATGCTTTCGTGCACGCCGCGCAGGATGTCGGACGTGGTGATGCCCCGCGACACCATGTTGATCACGTCGGTTTCGGCGAGCACCGCGCAGATCGAACTCACCTTCTCCGGCTTCGTCGCCTGCATCGAGAGTTGCCCGATCTCGTCATGCGACACGCCGAGGTAGCGCGCGATGTTCTCGAGGAATTGGCCGGACCCCGACGCGCACTGGCTCGTCATCTTGTAGTCTTTCACGCGCCCGTTGCCGTCCATCGCCACCGCGCGCGTGTGCAGCGCGCCGACGTCGAGCACCGCGCCGATGCCGGGCTTCAGGTACAGCGCCCCGCGCGCATGCGTGGTCATCCCATAGAAATGCCCCGTGGCGAACGGCACCTCGCCGCCTTCGCCGGTGGTGCCGATGTAGTGGATCTCGTCCACGCC
>CABEBS010000522.1_pt1 | contig 9286 bp, 6 predicted proteins | sample 3132631 | NCBI WGS metagenome assembly CABEBS01 (sample SAMEA5534346, study PRJEB31848) | metagenome | biome: tundra; feature: field; material: soil | place: USA | collected 2013-05 | depth 0.45 m | reverse complement strand
TCGACCGGCTCTTCATGTACCTCACCGGCACGAGTCACATACGCGACGCGATCCTCTTTCCCACGATGCGGCCCGAGTGAGAACGCCGTGAAGCGCCCCCTCTCGCGACTCGAATTCGAGATTGCCTGGCGCTATTTGCGCAGCCGGCGCGGATCGCGGCTGCTCTCGTTCATCACGGTGATCGCGATCGGCGGGATCGTGGTCGGCGTGAGCGCGCTCATCGTCATCATCGGCGTGATGAACGGGCTGCAGACGGATCTTCGCGAGAAGATCCTCGTCGGGAGTCCCGACATTCGCGTGCTGGCGTACGGCGAGGATCTTCGCATTCCGGAATGGAAGCAACTGCTCGAAACCGTGAAAAAAAAGAAGGGTGTCGTCGCGGCCGCTCCGTTCGCGCTCACGGACGCACTGATGCGCAAGGATCCCGGCTCCTACTTCCAAGGCGTTTCGGTTGCCGGGATCGCGCCCAAGGGCGACGGCGGGCCGGAAGTCACCACCATCCGCGATCACGCGAAGGAGGGCGACTTCCGGTTCGCGAGCTCCGATGGCAAGCATCGCGGCGCGGTGATCGGAAAGCTGCTCGCCGACCGGATGAGCGCGTCGATCGGCTCGAAGCTCGTGCTCATCACGTCCGTCGGGTCGGAGGTGAATGCCGTCACCGGCTTCGCGGTTCCGGTTCCGCGAGCCCGGGAATTCGAAGTCACCGGAGTGTTCGAGACGGGGATGTACGAGTACGACAACCAGTACGTGTATGTGAACTTGCCGGCCGCGCAGGAACTCGCGGGGCTCGACTCGGCCGTCACCGGAATCGAGGTTCGCGCCACCAGCCGCGCGGCGGCACCGGCGATCGCCGAGGCGATGCATCTCGACTTCCCCTACCACACCGTCGACTGGCACGAACAGAACAGCTCGCTGTTCAAGGCGCTCTCGCTCGAGAAACTCGGGATGAGCGTGATCCTCAGCCTCATCGTGATCGTCGCCGCGTTCAACATCGTGAGCACGCTCACGATGGTCGTGCGCGACAAGACGCGCGAGATCGGGATCCTCAAGGCGATGGGGCTGCCGTCGGCGTCGGTGCGACGGATCTTCCTTGCGCAGGGTCTGGTGATCGGAGTCGTCGGAGCGGGACTGGGATTGGCGATCGGGCTGGTCGTCGGACTCGCGATCAGCCGGTGGCATCTCATCGCGCTGGACCCGCAGGTGTATTTCATCGACCACCTGCCGGTGCAGATGCAGGTGCTCGATGTCGCGCTGATCGTGGTGCTGGGCGTGATCGTCGCGACGGTCGCGACGCTGCATCCCGCGATCCAGGCATCACGACTCTACCCGATCGAAGCCATCCGCGGCGAATGACGCACGATCCCGTCGCCGTGCTCGCCGAAGGCCCGCGCATCGTGACGCCGATGCTCGAGGCGACCGGCGTGGTGAAAGTCTTTCACGGCGGCGACGGCGCGGAGGTGCGCGTGCTCGAGGGCGTGGATCTCTCCGTCGCGCGCGGCGAGATGATCGCGATCATCGGCGCGAGCGGCGCGGGAAAGAGCACGCTGCTGCACGTGCTCGGCGCGCTCGAGCGGCCGACCGCCGGCGACGTGCGCTTGAACGGAGAGCGCGTGGCGGAGCTGGATGACGAGGCGCTCGCCGAGCTGCGAAATCGCAGCGTGGGGTTCGTCTTCCAATTCCACCACCTGCTGAAGGAGTTTTCGGCGCTCGAGAACGTCATGATGCCGCTGCGCATCGCGGGCCGCCCGCCGGCCGAGGCGCGCGACCGCGCACGCTCGCTGCTCGTGCGCGTCGGCCTCGAGGCCCGGATGAGCCATCGTCCCGCGGAGCTGTCGGGCGGCGAGCAGCAGCGCACCGCCGTGGCGCGGGCGCTCGCGATGAGTCCGCCGCTGCTCCTGGCCGACGAACCTTCGGGGAATCTCGACCATCACAACGCCGAGGCTCTGCACGACCTCTTCGCGGAACTCTCGCGGGAGATGGCACTTGGGCTCGTCGTGGTGACCCACAATCGCTCCCTCGCGGCCCGCGCCGGACGGGTGCTCCTTCTCGAAGACGGTCGCCTCGGCGATAATTCGGGTACCATGGGAACCGTCTGATGCTTTGCGACCAGTGCCATGAGCGGGACGCGGTCCTGAATCTCACGCAGATCGTGGAGAATGCGGTGACGCAGCTCCACCTGTGCGAGAAGTGCGCCGCCGAACGCGGGATCGAGACCACCGTTTCGATGCCGAAGCATCCGCTCGGAGAGTTCCTCCAGGCGGTGCAGCAGCAGGCACTCCAGGTTCCGGGCGACGCGGCGCGCTGCGCCTACTGCGGGACGTCCCTGCGCGATTTCCGCGCGAGCGGCCGCCTGGGCTGCGCGCACTGCTACGGCGCGTTCGAGCAGAGCCTCCGCGACCTCCTGCGCAGGGTGCACGGGAGCGCGCAGCACGTGGGCCGTTCGTACCAGGTGCCGAATCCCGCGCTGCTCGAGCGCGACACCAGCCTCGGCGCCCTGCGCGCGCAGTTGCAAAAGGCGATCGAGAGCGAAGAGTTCGAGACGGCCGCGCGGCTGCGCGACGAGATCCGCACGCTCGAGCTGACCGCCAGGTGAAACCTGGATGACGCTCGATCTCTCCCTCCTGCCGGACGGTGGCGTGCCCTGGCTCGCCGCGAGCGGGGAGCACGCCGACATCGTGCTCTCGTCGCGCATCCGCTTCGCGCGCAACGTCGCCGGCTACGCGTTCACGGCCCGCGCTCGCGACGGGGAGCGCCTCCGCGTGCTCGCGCAGGTGCGCGAGGCGGTGCCGCGTGTCCCGAGCCTGGTCGGTGCCGCGTTGCTGCGGCTCGACGAGATGACGACCATCGAACGCCAGCTGTTGCATGAGCGGCACCTGGTGAGCAAGGAACTCGCGGCGCTCGAGGGCGCGACCGAGGCGCGGAGCGGTGCGGCCGTGCTCGTGTCGAGCGCCGCCGCGGTGATGGTCAACGAGGAGGACCATCTGCGGCTCCAGGTGTTTCGCTCCGGATTCGACATCGGCGGCGCGTTTCAGGCGGCCACGAAACTCGATCGCGAGCTCGGCGGCGAGGTACCCTACGCATTCCATCACGAATTCGGCTTTCTCACGTCGTGCCCGACGAACACCGGCACGGGGATGCGCGCATCGGTCCTCATCCATCTCCCGGGCCTGGTGCTGACGCAGGAGATCGCGAAGGTGCTCCAGGGGCTCCAGCAGATGGGGCTCACCTACCGCGGATTGTACGGGGAAGGGAGCGAAGTCGTAGGGAATTTCTTCCAGATCTCGAACCAGACCACGCTGGGGCGGACGGAGGACGAGCTGGCGGAACAGCTGACACGGGTGGTCCGGCGCGTCATCGAACAGGAGGAGGAAGCCCGTCGTGTACTGTTGCGCGACGCCGGTTATATTATTGAGGACAAGCTTTGGCGCGCCTATGGAACGCTGCGGCACGCTCGCAGCCTCCCGGCCGACGAAGCGATGAATCTGCTGAGCGGCGTTCGGCTGGCCGTCGGGTTGCAACTGCTGTCGGGCCTCAGTGTATACACACTCAACAAGCTCCTGATATTCAGTCAGTCGGCGCACCTCTCGCTCGAAGCGGGACGGACGCTGACGGAGAGCGAGGCAAACCTGGCGCGTGCGCGGCACGTGAGGCAGGTTCTCGCGAGCGAGGCGGGGCTGGCGGACCGGTGAAAAAAATCCGGAGCCGGCAGCTCCTTCGACCGGGGAACTCATGAACGGCTACAACTTCACCGAGCGGGTCCGCAAAGTCCTGGCCATGGCGCGCGAGGAAGCGGCGCGCCTCCATCACGAATACGTCGGTACCGAGCACATCCTGCTCGGATTGATTCGTGAGGGTGAGGGCGTCGCCGCCGCTGTGCTGCAGAACCTGAACGTCGACCTCGACGAGATCCAGCAGAAAATCGAAGAGACGGTGAAGAAGGGGAAAGCGTCGCAGGCCACCGGCCCGGACCTCCCCTACACGTCCCGCGCGAAGAAAGTGCTCGAGCTCGCCATGGGCGAGGCGCGCGAGCTCAATCACAGCTACGTCGGCACCGAACACCTCCTTCTCGGCCTCCTGCGCGAAGAGAAGGGAATCGCCGCACAGGTGCTGACCGATGCGGGGGTGAACCTCGACGCCGCGCGCGCCGAGACGCTGCGCCTGCTCGGCACCGAGATGCCGCAGACGGGCACGGCCGCAGCCGGTGGAGCGCAGACACCGCAGCAGGCGCCGTCGGCGAAGGGCGAAAAGAAGTCCAAGACGCCCGCACTCGACCACTTCTGCCGCGATCTGACGCAGCTCGCCGCCGAGGGCCAGCTAGATCCGACCATCGGGCGGGCGAAGGAAATCGAACGCGTGATGGAAGTGCTGACGCGCCGCAAGAAGAACAACCCGGTGCTGATCGGCGAACCCGGCGTGGGCAAGACGGCGATCGTCGAGGGACTCGCGCAGCTCATCGCGAACGGGACGTGCCCGGACTCCCTCCGCGACAACCGTGTGCTCTCGCTCGACATGGCCGCGGTGATCGCGGGGACGAAGTATCGCGGCCAGTTCGAGGAGCGCCTCAAGGCCGTGATGAACGAGATCGCGCAGAACAAGAACGTGGTGCTCTTCATCGACGAACTGCACACACTCGTGGGCGCCGGCGCTGCAGAAGGTGCCATAGATGCGAGCAACATGCTGAAGCCCGCGCTCGCGCGCGGCGAGTTGCAGTGCGTGGGTGCGTCGACGCTGAACGAGTATCGCAAGTACATCGAGAAGGACGGCGCGCTCGAGCGCCGCTTCCAGACGGTGGTGGTGGAGCCGCCGTCGGTCGACGAGACGGTCGACATCCTCAAGGGGCTGCGCAAGCGCTACGAGGATCATCACCGCGTGACGATTCCCGACGAGACGCTGGTGCTCGCCGCGAAGCTCTCCGAGCGCTATATCACGGATCGTTTCCTGCCGGACAAGGCGATCGACGTCATCGACGAAGCGGGCGCGCGAGCGCGTCTCGCCGCGCAGGTGCCGCCGCCGGAAGTGGCCGAGCTGAAGACGAAGCTCGAGGGCGTGAACGCGGAGAAGGACGCCGCCGTACGCGACCAGAACTTCGAGCGTGCCGCCGCGCTGCGCGACACGGAGCGCGAGTTGCAGGGCGATATCCGCGCGCGCCAGGAAGAATGGGAGCAGCGCCGCCAGTCGTTCCGTCCCGTGCTCGGCGAGGAGGAGATCGCCTTCATCGTCAGCCGCTGGACCGGCATTCCGGTCACGCGGCTCCAGGAAGCCGAGACGGCGCGCCTGCTGCGCATGGAAGAAGAGATACACCAGCAGGTCGTGGGGCAGGACGAGGCGATCCGGGCGATCGCGCGTTCCATCCGGCGCAGCCGCGCCGGCCTCAAGGATCCGAATCGCCCGATCGGTTCGTTCATCTTTTGCGGCCCGACCGGGGTGGGGAAGACGGAACTCGCCCGCGCGCTCGCGAAGTTCCTGTTCGCCGACGCCTCCGCGCTCATTCGCGTGGACATGAGCGAGTACATGGAGAAGTTCTCGGTCTCGCGCCTGATCGGCGCGCCTCCGGGATACGTCGGGTACGAGGATTCGGGGGCGCTCACCAAGGCCGTGCGCCGCAAGCCGTACAGCGTGGTGCTGCTCGACGAGATCGAGAAGGCGCATCCGGACGTGTTCAACATCCTGCTGCAGGTACTGGACGAGGGGCACCTCACCGACAACTACGGCCGCGTGATCGACTTCAAGAACACGGTCGTGATCATGACCTCGAACGTCGGCGCCAAGGACATCACCAAGAACCGCACGCTCGGCTTCTCGAACGTCGACGCCGGCCTCTCGTTCGAGAAGATGTCCGAGAAGGTGAAGGAGGAGCTCAATCACACGTTCAATCCGGAGTTCCTGAACCGGCTCGACGACGTGATCGTGTTCCATCCGCTGTCGAGGGAGCACATCGCGAAAATCGTGACGATCCTGCTCAAGGACGTCCAGAAGCGGCTGAGCGACGAGGAGCTGACGCTGAAGCTCTCGGACGCGGCCACGGAATTCCTCGTGAAGAACGGATTCGACGAGAAGTACGGGGCCCGGCCGCTGAAGCGGGCCATCCAGAAGTGGATTGAGGATCCTCTCTCCGAGAAGATCCTGCTCGCCGAGTTTTCGAAGGGCGACGAGATCGACGTGGACGTCGCCCCCGACGGGGAGAAGCTCGAGTTCCGGGTGCTGGCGAGCTCGCCGAAGGCCTGACCTTTCAAAACCTTCCAAACAGCCGGAACTCGCGGGGCCGAAAGGGGTTAGACACCCTTTCGGCCCCTCTTCATGTTATATTATCGAGCTATGCGCAAACTCCCCCTCGCCGCACTCGCGTTGTTCTGCGCGGGCTCGTCCATTCTTGCTCAGGAAACGGGGACCGACGCGAAGTGCGCCACGCCGGACTCCATCGCGGTCTTGGGCAACAAGCGCGTCGCGGGCACCACGATTCTCCTCGACGCGGGGATTACGCCGGGCACGCAGCTGAACGCGCCGACGGTGCAGCGCGCCATCCGGAACGTCTTTCAGGGCGGCCAGTTCGAGATGGTGAACTTCGAGTGCGCGCTCACGAAGACGACGCCCGCCAAGGCCGTCCTGCTGATCCGGGTCGTCGAGCGGCCGCTGCTCGATGCGACCGACGTGATCGGCACCTCGGCGATCTCGTCGTCGACGGTGAAGGAAAAGGTCGACCTCGTGTTCGGCCGGCCGGTCGATCCGGCGGCGGTCTCGCTGGTCGTCCAGCACATCGACTCGGTGTATCAGGCGAACGGCTACTACCTCGCGCGCATCGACGTCGAGACGACGCTCACCGAGAACAACCACGCATCGATCATTTTTCACGTCGACGAGGGAAGCCGCCTGGCGGTCTCGGGCATTCGCGTCGCGGGCAACACGCGCGTCTCCACGAAGGACATCGTCGGCGCCATGAAGGTGAAGCCCGAAGGGTTCTTCTTCTGGCAGAAGGGTGAGTTCGACCAGGAGAGCTACGCGAAGGATCTCGGCGAGCTGATCCCGCAGCTCTATGCGTCTCGCGGCTTCATCGACTTTCAGATCCAGAAAGACACGCTGGTCGTCGACCGCACGCGAGGGAAGGGGCTCATCGACCTCGGCGTCGCGGAAGGACCGCAGTACAAGGTCGGCAGCTTCGAGGTCGTCGGAAACCGGCGCTTCACGCAAGAGGACATTTCGCACCTGTATCCGTTCGGCCCCCAGGGTCCCACGCTGACGCAGCGCGTGACCGCGCTCGTGAAGCGGAACTCCACGCCGAAGGACGTGTTCGACGCCTCGAAATGGGACGAAGGCACGCGCAAGATCAAGGACGCGTACTCGAACGAAGGATACATCTATTCGCAGGTGCGCCCCGTCGTCGACCGGCAGCAGACCGATTCGGGGCCGCGCGTGAACCTCCGCTGGGAAGTCCAGGAAGGGACGCCCGCAATCATCAATCGCATCGAGATCCTCGGCAACGACTACACGGCCGAGACCTGCATCCGCGACCAGCTCTCGATCATTCCCGGCGACGTGTTCAACCAGGAGCGGTTGATCAACAGCTACCGCAGCATCGAGAACCTCGGGTTCTTCGAGTCGCCCCTGCCGCTCCCGGAGACGCGAACGGCGAACGACCAGGGCGACGTCGACGTCGTCTTCAAGGTGAAGGAAAAGCGCACGGGCAACGTGAACTTCGGCGCTTCCATGGGTCAGGGCACGGGGCTCGGCGGGTTCATCGGCCTCGACCAGCCGAACCTGTTCGGCAAGTGCAAGCGCGGCTCGGTGAACTGGCAGTACGGCCGATACATCAACGACCTCCAGCTCTCGTACACCGATCCTGCGCTGTACCAGACGCGCACCTCGATGACGGTGGCGCTCTACCGTTCGCAGTCGCAATACACGATCGCGAACCTCGGGCAGTCCACACGCACCGGCGGATCGCTGCGGTTCGCGTTTCCGTTCTTCAGCGCCCGCTGGACGCGCCTCGGTGTTTCGTACGGCGCGGAAGCCGTGCGGTACGGCGGCACGGGGCTGCTCAGCGAGGTCACGACGAACAGCTGCGCGGGATGCCTCCGTTCGACCGTCGGGTTCGACGTCACGCGCGACACGCGAATCGAGATGCCGTTCCCGACCGACGGCTCGCTGCAGAGCTTCCAGGCGCAGTTCAACGGTGGACCGCTGGGTGGCACCGCGTCGTTCCAGCGGTACACGACGGAGTTCAAGACCTTCGCGACGCTGGCGAAGATCGGCGGCGAGAAGGGCAGTCCGAACGGGATGAAGCTCGTCGTCGGGCTGACGCAGAAGGGCGGCATGGTCGCCGGAAACGCGGGCCCGTTCTTCTCGACGCAGGAGTTCGCGATGGGCGGCGTGCAGTACGGCGAGCCGCTGCGCGGTTATCCCGAGTTCTCCATCACGCCGCTCGGCTTCAACCCGGGCACGAGCACGTCGAACGCCGTGCTGCAGTCGTTCGGCAACGTGTTCTTCAGCTCAACCGCGGAACTCGGGCTTCGGATCAGCTCGCAGTTCTACGTGAACCTGTTCTATGACGCCGGCAACCTCTGGGCGCATCCGCGGGACTTCAATCCCACGCGGCTGTTCCGCGGGGCCGGCATCGGCGTCGGCACGATCACACCGCTCGGTCCGCTCGGACTGGACTGGGCGTACGGCTTCGACCGGGTGGATGCGCTCGGCAACCCCGATCCGAAGTTCCAGCTGCATTTCCGTCTCGGTCAGATCTTCTACTAAATCCTCGGAGTTTCCATGTCCTCGATCCTTCGTGCCCTGGTGGGCGCAGCAACTGTCCTCGTGGTCAGCGCAGCCGCGCCGCTCTCGGCACAATCGGCGCCGCCGCAGCGCTTTGCGTACGTCGATACGCGAGCGATTCTCGATCAGGCCCCGGGCAAGGCCGAAGCCGAAGCGCAGCTGCAGAAGGAGGCCGTCCTGTGGGAAGGTGAGATCAAGCGGATGCAGGACCAGATGAGCGCGATGATCACCGACTTCCAGAAGACGTCGGCGGCCATGACCACCGCCCAGCGGGACAAGAGGACGAAGGAGATCCAGGACAAGCAGGGCGAGTTCCAGAAGCGCAACGACGAGATCAACGCCGAGGCGGAAAAGCGTCGCAACGAGATGCTGCAGCCGATCCTCGACCAGGTCAAGCTTGCGCTCGAGGACGTCCGCGTCGCCGGCAACTTCGACGCGATCTTCGACGTGGGACAGAACGCGACGATCGTCGCCGTGAACAAGAACCTGAACCTCTCCGATCGTGTGATCGCGCGCCTGCGCGTGC
>CABEBS010000519.1_pt1 | contig 9363 bp, 6 predicted proteins | sample 3132631 | NCBI WGS metagenome assembly CABEBS01 (sample SAMEA5534346, study PRJEB31848) | metagenome | biome: tundra; feature: field; material: soil | place: USA | collected 2013-05 | depth 0.45 m | reverse complement strand
CGCTCCGAGTGGAGCGGGCTGGGCCGTGAGTTGTTCCGGCGCGCCGGCGATCGAGGCCGACGCGGTGATCATCGCGTGCGGGGGCCTGTCGGTTCCGATGACCGGGAGCGAGGGCGCCGGTCTGCGAATCGCCGAGAAGCTCGGCCACACCATTCATGCGACGTACCCTGCGCTCACGCCGATCATCGCGCAGCCGGCGCCGTTCGCGAATCTTTCGGGTGTTTCGCTTCCCGTGACACTCACGGCGACCGCACGCGGAAGGAGCGCGGCGGCGACGGGCGGGTTTCTCTTCACGCACGTCGGCTACAGCGGGCCAGCCGTGCTCGATGTGTCGCACGTGCTGGTGCGTTCGCGCGCGGAGCACGACGATCCGCTTGCGCGCCTGACCGTGCGCTGGACGGCGCACGGCGATGCCGAATGGACGGAACGGCTCAGACCGCACGGTGCGCGGACCGCGATCGGAGCGCTGCGCGCGGAGATGCCCGATCGCCTCGCGGCGGCGCTGCTGCTCACCGCGAACGTGGCGGCGGATCGTGTCCTGTCGGAGCTGCAGCGCGATGAACGCCTGCGCCTTGTGGAAGTCCTTGTGCGCGGCGCGCTCCCGTGGACGAGCGACGAGGGCTACAGGAAAGCCGAGGTAACGGGCGGCGGCGTGAGCCTGGCGGAGATCGATCCGCGGACGATGGAGAGCCGGCGGTGCGCGGGTCTGTATCTCTGCGGCGAGGTGCTCGACGCGTTCGGCCCGATCGGCGGATACAACTTCCTCTGGGCATGGGCGACGGGACGCGCGGCGGGGCTCGGAGCGGCGCGCGCGGCGTAGCACGACCGCGCCGGTCAGCCCGCCGGCTGCTTCTCCGTGAACTCCGCCGACATCAGCCCGGCCGCCGACCTGCCGTGCGGATCCTGCTTCGCGCGAATCTCGTTCACCATCTCGAGCGCCGTCTTCGTGCACGGCGGAAGCGCGCGATCGGTGGCGCCGAGCGGCGTGACCCGATCGCCCCATCGCACGAGCAGCGAGGCCCAGGTGAGCCCGCCGCCGAACCCCGTCATCAACAACAGAGAGCCGGGTTTCACGCGGCCCGTTTCGAGCGCCTCGACGAGCGCGACGGGAACGGTTGCCGCGCTCATGTTGCCGTACTTCTGCACCGTGAGCATCACGCGCTCCATCGGGATGCCGGCGTACTTCGCGACCGATTCGATGATGCGCAGGTTCGCCTGGTGCGGCACCACGAGATCGATCTGCCCGGCGGTGACACCGCATTCCTGCATCACGCGCGCCGACGCGCCGCTCATGGCCTTCACGGCACGCTTGAAGATGACCTGTCCGTCGAAATCCCAGATCGTGTCGCCGAGCGTGATGCCCCGGCCCGCGTAGCCGCATCCGATTCCGCGCACCCGCAGCGACGGCCGTGCCTCCGCGTTGCAGCCGATGATGCTTCCGATCACGCCGGACTCCTTCTCCGACGCCTGCAGCACGACCGCGGCCGCGCCATCACCGAAAAGCACCGCGACGTTGCGGTCGCTCCAATCCATGTAGTGGGTGATCAACTCGACCCCGATCACGACGGCGTTCTTCACGACGCCCGTCCGAATCATCGCGGTGGCCGTGATGAGTCCGTACAGGAAGCTGGTGCAGGCGGTGTTGACGTCCATCGACGCCGCGTGTGTGGCGCCGAGGTTGAGCTGGACGCCGGACGCGCAGTTCGGGACCGCCTCGTCGTAGCTGCAGCTGCCGTAGATGATGAGGTCGACGTCGCCTGCCGGGAGGTTCGCGCAGGCGAGCGCGCGCGCGGCCGCAACGGTGGAGAGTTCGATTGCCGGGACGTGTGAAACGCGCCGTTCCTTCATTCCGGTTCGGCTGATGATCCAGTCGTCGGAGGTGTCGAGAAAGGTCGCGAGGTCGGCGTTCGTCAGGACGGCGGGCGGCATGCACGCGCCCCACCCGGTGATGGCGGCGTAGGTCATAGAGGGAAGGTACGGCATTTTCGGCTTTCCAGCACGTGCCATAAACCGTAGGTTCCGGAATGAGGCCTCATGTCGCAATACTCGTCGCGGCGATCGTCGCGACGAACCTGAATGCGCAGATCGCGAAGCCGCCCGCGACCACTCAGCTGCGACGGGGCATGGTCATCACGAAATCCACGACGCTCGCGAAGAGGACCTACCGGATCGGCGCCGCCCCGTCGCTCGATTCCGCGCTGATCGTCATCCGGGGCGACGACATCACGCTCGACCTCAACGAGGCGACGATCGAGGGCACCGACCCCGCAGCCGACCCCGATGTAGCCGCCGGCGTCGCGATCCGCGTGGACGGCGGCAAGAACATCACGATCCGGCGCGGCACGATTCGCGGATATCGCGTCGCGATTCTCGCGCGCGGCACGAAAAACCTCACGATCCGGAACACCGACCTCGGCCACAGCGGGAAGCCGCGGTTGTACAGCCTGGTCGAGCACGAGAGTCTCGCCGACTGGCTCTCGTTTCATCACAACGAGAAGGGCGAGTGGCTCCGTTTCGGCGCGGCGATCTACCTCGACGGAGTGAGCGGCGGTGATGTTCGCACCAACCGCGCCGAGCAGGGGATGAACGGGCTGATGATGGTGCGCAGCGATCACGTCCGCGTTCAGGACAACAGCTTCCGTTTCAACTCCGGACTCGGCATCGGACTCTACCGCAGTACCGACAACAGCATCATGCAGAACCGGCTCGACTACAACGTGCGCGGCTACAGCACGGGCTTTTATCGGCGCGGGCAGGACTCGGCGGATCTCCTGATGTTCGAGCAGAGCTCGCACAACGTCGTCGCGTACAATTCCGCGACGCATGGCGGCGACGGGCTGTTCCTCTGGGCGGGGCAGAGCACGATGGACTCGGGCGTGGGCGGCGCGAACGACAATCTCTTCTTCGGTAACGACTTCAGTTTTGCACCCACCAACGGGATGGAGGCGACGTTCAGTCGCAACACATTCGTGGGGAACCGCGCGGAGGGGAGCGACAACGGATTGTGGGGCGGGTACAGCTACGAGTCGAGAGTCGTGGGGAACTGTTTCGTGCGGAATCGCGTCGGGATCGCGATCGAGCATGGGCAGGACAACGAGATCGCCTCGAACCGTTTCGAGGGCGACGGCACCGCGATTCGTCTTTGGGGCGACAAGGTGGAGCCCAGTGACTGGGGGTATCCCAGGCATCGCGACACGAACAGCAGGAATGCGCGCATCGCGGCGAACGTGTTCTCGCGAAACAGGGTCGGAGTGAACGCCGCGAACACGCACGATCTCGCGATGGTCGGCAACTCGCTGGCGGCCGTCGATACACCGATGGTGTTCACGGACACCGCCGGAGTTCGAACGGAATCGAATGCCGTGCGTGCGACGAACGATGCGGCGCAAGCCGATCCGTGCGCGTCGATGGGTCCGCTCCCCGCGGAGTACGCGCGACTGGCGCCGCAGGCTGAGGGCGTCACCCCTGAAGTGCCGGCGTCGACCCGGTCGAAGAGCGATCGGTCGGCGATCATCGTGGACGAGTGGGGGCCGTACGACTGGCGCTCGCCGAAGCTGTGGCCGGTGGACAGCACGCGCGCGGTGCCGCTGCGACTGGCGGTGCACGGTCCCGAGGGGCGCTGGCACGTGGTCGGCCGGCGCGGCATCGCGGCCGTTTCCGCGATGTCGGGGCGAATGAACGACACGATTGTGGTGACCCCGCGCGCCGACTCGCTGCGCGACTGGCAGGTCACGCTCGAGTACAGGGGCGTGCCGACGGTCACTCCGCGCGGGACGATCGTGGCGCACAACACCCCGACTCGGTTTTCGTTCGGGACGTTCGAGCCGGCGCAGGAGTGGCAGGTGAAGTTCTTCGCCTGGAGCGACAGCACGGATCCGCGCGGCAAGGCGGGCGACTTCGTGGCGCTGTTGCGCAGCGCGCCGGTCACCACCGCGCGTGCGAGTCGGCTCGACTACATGTGGTATCGTCCGACGATCGCCGGAGTGCCGCAGGCGAAGTGGGCGCTCGAGGCGACGTCAGCCGTCACGCTCTCGCCGGGCACGTACACACTTCGCACGATCAGCGACGACGCGGTGCGCGTATGGGTGGATGGGAAGCTTGCGATCGACGACTGGACGCCGCACGAGTCCGCGGTAGACGCGGTGCCGCTGGCCGCGGGGCGGCACGAACTGCGCGTGGAGTACTATCAACTGGATGGCTGGACCGAGCTCAGGCTCGACATCGTACGCGGAAGGCAGAGAGCGTCCGGGTCGCCGGGCCCGCATTGATGGCGGCGACCCGGACGCGTCAATGCCGCGCGCCGATATTGATGATCAGCACCCACGCGATCATCGCCACCAGCACGACCATCGCGCCCATGAAGAGCTTCGAGCGCAGGTGCCGCTTTTCTTCCGACATTTCGACTCTCCTCAGATTTCGGTCTTTCGGTTGGCGATCATCCGCAGGAAGCCGTTGATGGCCGCATGGAGCAGTGCGTACACCACGATCGCGATGATGATAGGCAGCACGAGCGTGAAGCCGCCCTCGACCGACGGGCTCGGGACGATTCCGCGGAACAGCGCGTAGAGGGGATCCGTTATCGTCTGGATCAACTGCACGAAGCCATTGTTCGAGCGCGCCGCCATCATCGCCAGCACGAGTCGAATCGCGAGCAACCCGTAGATCAGGTAGAAGATGTAGTCGATCACTCCCGAGCCTCGCGCGAGGCCGCGCGCACGCGACACCTCGCGGTCCTTTCCCACGACCTCGTCGATCGCGCCGCCGCGCAGGTTGCTGGCCACGCGGTCGAGTCTCGGGGCTTCGGCGGCGTCGGGCCGATCGGAGCGCTTTTCGATGTCGGCGTTCACATCGTGTTCGACGTGCGACTTGACCTGCTCGTGCTGGGCAACTCGCCGGGCTTCGTCGGCGGCTACGCTATCGTCGTTCATTGGGGGCTCCTGCGTCGGTCGTTCCGGGTCGCGTGCGTCGGGTGACGAACGCGAAGTGCGTGCACCGGATGAGTAGCAGGAGACTCGGCGAGGAACCATCGCACCGAAGGACTACTCTGGCTGAAACGGCCATGAAGACCGCTCCCGACTTGGCTGCCCATCCCCTCGATGGCCTAGCCCGTTCGCCTGATAGTTGGTCTACTCCACACCTACTACCTTCCACACGCGGGCTTTCGGGCCCGGCGCACGGTGCCTCCGTCATCTCGCGCACCGCCACTCCCGAGAGCTGGAGACAAGGGCACATGTCATTTGCGCGAAAGAACCCGCCTGGACGGGTCGACGTCAGCACGGAAGTCCGGCACGCCGAGGCTCTGTTGCAAACGGGAGCGCTGCAGAGCGCGATTTTCAACAGCGCGAACTTCTCCAGCATCGCCACCGACGCGAAGGGCGTCATCCAGATCTTCAACGTCGGCGCCGAGCGGATGCTGGGGTACGCGGCGGCCGACGTGGTGAACAAGATCACGCCGGCGGACATTTCCGATCCGCAGGAAGTGATCGCGCGTGCCAAGGAGTTGAGCGTCGAACTCGGGACGCCGATCACACCGGGCTTCGAGGCCTTGGTGTTCAAGGCCTCGAGAGGGATCGAGGATATTTATGAACTCACGTATATCCGTAAGGATGGAAGTCGCTTTCCGGCGGTGGTATCCGTCACGGCGCTGCGCGACGCACAGGACGCGATCATCGGCTACTTGTTGATCGGCACCGACAACACTGCCCGCAAGCTGGCGGAAGCGGCGCTGCTCAAGGCCGGGGCTCTGCAGAGCGCAATCTTCAACAGCGCGAACTTTTCGAGCATCGCCACCGACGCGAAGGGCGTCATTCAGATCTTCAACGTCGGCGCCGAACGGATGCTGGGCTACACGGCCGCCGAAGTGATGAACAAGATCACGCCGGCGGATATCTCCGACCCGCAGGAAGTGATCGCCCGCGCCAAGGAGTTGAGCATCGAGCTCGGCACGCCGATCACGCCGGGCTTCGAGGCGCTGGTGTTCAAGGCCTCGCGCGGCATCGAGGACATCTACGAACTGACCTACTTCCGCAAGGACGGGAGCCGCTTTCCGGCGGTGGTATCCGTCACGGCGCTTCGTGACGAGCAGGACGCCATCATCGGCTATCTGCTGATTGGCACCGACAACACCGCCCGCAAGCAGGCCGAAGAGGCGCTGCTCAAGGCCGGAGCGCTGCAGAGCGCGATCTTCAACAGCGCCAACTTCTCGAGCATCGCCACCGACGCGAAGGGCGTCATTCAGATCTTCAACGTCGGCGCGGAACGGATGCTGGGCTACACGGCCGCCGAAGTGATGAACAAGATCACGCCGGCCGATATTTCCGATCCGCAGGAAGTGATCGCCCGTGCCAAGGCGCTGAGCGTCGAACTCGGCACGCCGATCACGCCGGGCTTCGAGGCGCTGGTATTCAAGGCCTCGCGCGGGATCGAGGACATCTACGAGCTGACCTACATCCGGAAGGATGGCAGCCGCTTTCCGGCGGTCGTGTCGGTCACGGCACTGCGCGACGCGCAGAACGCGATCATCGGCTACCTGCTGATCGGCACCGACAACACCGCGCGCAAGCTGGTCGAAGCCGAGCAAAGAAAGCTCGATCAGCGCCTGCGCGACCAGCAGTTCTACACGCGCTCGCTGATCGAATCCAACATCGACGCGATCATGACCACCGACCCGTTCGGCATCATCACCGACGTCAACAAGCAGATGGAGGCGCTCACCGGCTGCACGCGCGACGAGCTGATCGGCGCCCCGTTCAAGAGCTACTTCACTGATCCGGAGCGGGCCGAAGCGGCGATCACGCTCGTGCTGAACGAAAAGAAGGTCACCGACTACGAGCTGACGGCGCGCGCCCGCGACGGGAAACAAACGGTGGTGTCCTACAACGCGACCACCTTTTACGACCGCGGCCGCACGCTGCAGGGCGTCTTCGCCGCGGCGCGCGACGTCACGGAGCGCAAACGCCTGGATCAGGTGCTCCGCGAGAAGAACATCGAGCTGGAGAGTTCCAAGTCCGTGGCGGAAGATGCCAACCTCGCGAAATCGGATTTCCTATCCAGCATGAGCCATGAGCTTCGCTCACCGCTCAATGCGATCCTCGGTTTCGCGCAAATGATGGAATCGGACTCCCCGCCGCCAACCGAAAAACAGAAGACCAGCATCGACCAGATTCTTCAGGCCGGATGGTACTTGCTGGCACTCATCACCGAGATCCTCGATCTCGCGGTCGTCGAGTCGGGGAGGCTGACACTTTCTCTTGAGCCGGTGTCGCTCGCCGAAGTCATGCTGGAATGCGAGTACATGGTGGCGCCGCACGCGTTGAAGCGTGGTGTCAGGACGACGTTCCCCAAGATCGACGCCCCTCTCGTCGTCCACGCCGATCGGACCCGGCTGAAGCAGGTGATCATCAACCTGCTGTCCAACGCGATCAAGTACAACCGCATAGGTGGAACGGTCACCGTAGACTGCACGGTGATTACCGCGGAGCGCATTCGCATTACGGTCACGGACACCGGCGCCGGGCTCGCTCCGGACAAGCTGGCACAGCTGTTTCAGTCGTTCAATCGTCTCGGGCAGGAGACGGGCGCAGAGGAAGGCACCGGCATCGGCCTGGTCGTGAGTAAGCGACTGGTCGAACTGATGAACGGCGTCATCGGAGTGGATAGCACAGTCGGCGAGGGCAGCGTGTTCTGGATCGAACTGTTCTCGGCTGCCGCGCTGGAGATCGACGGCGAACCGGCCGAGACCAACGAGCGCACCCAACCGGAACTGCCGAACGGCACGCGACTGCGCACCGTGCTGTATGTGGAGGACAATCCGGCGAACCTGAAACTGGTCGAGCAGCTCATCGCGCGCCGCCCCGACATGCGCCTGTTGAGCGCGGGGGACGCGCTTCACGGCATCGAGATCGCGCGCACCTCGCTACCGGACGTGATCCTGATGGACATCAGTCTGCCCGGCATCAGCGGGTTCGACGCTCTGAGAATTCTTGGCGAGGACTCCACTACGTCGCAGATTCCCGTCATTGCCCTCAGTGCCAACGCCATGCCGCGAGACGTCGAGAGAGGGCTGAAAGCAGGTTTCTTCCGGTATCTCACCAAACCGGTCAAGGTCGCTGAACTCATCGACACGCTGACGGAGGCGCTGGAAGTTGCCGCCGAGCGGAATCGTCGGAACCGCTGACGACGGCAACCTGCCGTTATTCGGCAATGTCCGGCGGCAAAGGGAAGCGCGGGATTCCATCGGGGCGCCTCGGAGACGGGGCGCCCTAGTTCGTTAGGTCCACATTACATGTCGATTAACTACTATCTGGATAGTTGACACGCGCCTCCGGCGGCCGCATTACTACTATCACCATAGTAGTTAGCGCGACCTCCGGAGGGCGGCATGGCTGACGATCGATCGCTCGGCGAGCGGGAACTCGATGTGATGGCGGTGCTCTGGGCCCACGGCTCGGGGACGGTCGGGGAAGTGCAGCGCCGGCTCGGCGTGAAACTCGCCTACACCACCGTACTCACCATCCTGCGCAACCTCGAGGCCAAGAAGTTCCTCCGGCACGAGGAGGAAGGGCGGGCGCACCGGTACTTCGCGCGCGTCCAGCAGGGCACTGCGCAGAAGAGCGCGCTCACGCGATTGATCGATACGCTCTTCCACGGATCGCCGGAGGCGCTCATCGCGCGGCTCGTGGATGACCACGATGTCTCGCCCGCGGAACTCCAGAAGCTGGCGGCCCAACTCGACAAGCGCGGCGGACGCCGCAAGGGGACGCGATGATCCTTACATGGATGCTGGCGGCCACCGTGTTCGCGCTGCTTCTCGGCGCGGCCGCGCGCGCGCTGGAATCGGCGGCGCGTCTGCTCTCGTGGCAGGGGCGTGCGCCGTGGGTCGCGGCGCTGGGCGCGAGCCTCGCGTGGCCCGTGCTGCTTCCGCTCATCGCGCGGCAGAAGACCGTGCGGCTTTCGCCGGTCGTGGTGGGGAGCGGGGCGGTGCGATCGATCGCAGAGAGGCTGCCGCCGCTTCCTTCATCCATCGCGCCACACCTCGATACGATACTGGTCGCGCTCTGGGTGCTCGCGTCGGTGCTGCTGGCGGCCCGGCTCGTTCTCGCTCAACACACGCTCACGCGCCTGTCGCGTTCGGCGCGCACAGCCGAGATGGACGGACACGCGGTCCTCGTCACCGACGGCGTCGGACCGGCGGTCGTCGGGATCACTGCTCCACGGGTTGCGGTGCCGGCCTGGCTCACCGAACTCGACGAGCCGCTGCGCGCCCTCGTGCTGCGCCACGAGCGCGAACATTGCACCGCGCGCGACACCGTGCTGCTCGGGCTCGGGGAGGCGGCCGTCGCGCTGATGCCGTGGAACCCGGCC
>CABEBS010000517.1_pt1 | contig 9428 bp, 7 predicted proteins | sample 3132631 | NCBI WGS metagenome assembly CABEBS01 (sample SAMEA5534346, study PRJEB31848) | metagenome | biome: tundra; feature: field; material: soil | place: USA | collected 2013-05 | depth 0.45 m | reverse complement strand
TCGGCGTGCTGCTCGTGACGCTCGTCCTCGTGCTCTGGTTCGGCGCCAGGGGACTCTCGAGCGGACCCGGCGTGATCGCCGTCGACGGATTCCGTTTCGCCGCCGATGCGCTGTTCATTCTCGCCGCCCTCGGCGCGATCGCGCTCGGCATCGAGTACAACGGGCGCGAGGGGATCTGGAGCGCCGAATCGCACGTGCTCGTGCTGTTCGCGACGTCCGGCATGATGATCATGGCCGCCGCGCGCGACCTCATGATCGTGTTCCTCGGCATCGAGATGATGTCGATCGCCGTATACGTGCTCGCGGGCATGAACCGTCGCAGCCCGCGCTCGGCGGAGGCCGCGCTCAAGTACTTCCTGCTTGGCGCGTTCTCGACCGGGTTCCTGCTGTACGGGATCGCGCTCGTCTACGGCGCCACGGGGTCGACGAATCTGACGACGATCAGCGACCACATCGTGCAGTACCAGCTCGGGCATCAGTCGATGCTGCTCATGGGCGTGGGACTTCTGCTCGTCGGGTTCGGCTTCAAGGTTTCGGCGGTGCCGTTCCACATGTGGGCGCCCGACGTCTACGAGGGCGCGCCGACGCCGATCACCGCATACATGGCCGCCGCGGTGAAGGCCGCCGCGTTCGCGACGTTCCTGCGCGTGTGGCGCGAGTCGTTCGACGTGCTCGACTACGCGTGGCTCGTTCCGCTCTGGTGGATCGCGGCCGCCACGATGGTCTACGGCAACGTCGTCGCGCTCGCACAGCGCAACGTGAAGCGCATGCTCGCGTACTCGAGCATCGTGCACAGCGGCTACCTGCTCGTCGCGATCGCGGCCGGCACGAACAGCGGATCCGCGGCGTTCCTCTTCTACCTGCTCGCCTACACGCTCGCGACCTTCGGCGCGTTCGCCGTCGTCTGCGCGATGAGTCGCACGGGTGACCGCGACCTCGAGATCACCGACTACGAGGGTCTCTGGCGCGTGCGGCCCGGTCTCGCGATCGGGATGGCCGTCTGCATGCTCGCGCTCCTCGGCTTCCCGGTGTTCGGCGGTGCAGGCTTCTGGGCGAAAGTGTACGTCCTCGCGGCCGCCGAGGCGACGCCGTTCCGCCATCTCGTGCCGCTGACCGTGCTGCTCGTGCTCGCGTCCGTGGTCTCCGCGGGGTACTACCTGCAGGTCGTGCGGGTGATGTTCATGAAGCCGCGCCCCGACGGGGCACCGGAGCCGGCGCCGATGGGCGGACTGACGCGCCTCGTGCTCGCCGTGTCGGTCGTGCTCATACTGCTGGTGGGACTCGTTCCGTCGCGCGTCGTGAGCTGGGCCCGGGACAATCAGCCCGTGCCGCCCAGGGCGCTGAAGTCCCTCAGCATCACGAAGGCTCCCTGATACCGCCGGGAATCTTCCGGGAGTACGACATCCGCGGGGTGGTGGGGAAAGACCTCACCGTGGAGGCCGCGAACGCGATCGGGCGCGCGTTCGCCGCACTGCTCACCGAGCGGGACGTCCCGCTCGTCGTCGCCGTCGGCCGCGACAACAGACCGAACGGCGAGGGCCTTCGCGACGCGCTGGTGGGCGGCCTGGTCGCCGCGGGCGCGCAGGTCGTCGATATCGGAGTGGTGCCGACGCCGCTCCTGTACTGGAGCCTGCACAAGCTGCCCGTCAGCGCCGGCATCCAGATCACCGGATCGCACAATCCGCCGGAGTTCAACGGCTTCAAGCTGTGCGTAGGCACGGCGTCGCTCTACGGCGACGGGATCCAGCGGCTGCGCGCGATCATCGACGCCGGCAGGTACCCATCCGGTGCGGGGAGCCTGCGGCACGAGACGGTGATCGACCGCTACGAAGACGACATCGTCGGCAGAATTGGAAAGCTCTCGCGGCCGCTCAAGGTCGTGTTCGATTGCGGCAACGGGGTCGGCGCGCTCGTGGCGCCGCGCCTGTTCCCGCGGCTGGGGATCGAGCCGGTGCTGCTGTACGCCGAAAGCGACGGGACCTTTCCGAACCATCATCCCGACCCGACGGTCGTCGAGAACCTCCAGGATCTCATCGCCACGGTGCGCCGCGAGGGCGCGGACCTGGGCATCGGCTTCGACGGCGACGCGGATCGGATCGGCATCGTCGACCGGCACGGCACGATCATCTGGGGCGACTACCTCCTCATCATCTACGCTCGCGACGTGCTCGCGCGCACGGGGAAGGCGAAGCCGGGCCAGCCGATCATCTTCGACGTGAAGTGCTCGCAGGCGCTGCCGAAGGCGATCGAGGGCGCGGGCGGCACGCCGGTGATGTGGAAGACCGGGCACTCGCTCATCAAGGAGAAGATGAAGGAGCTTCACGCGCCGCTCGCGGGCGAGATGTCGGGGCACATGTTCTTCAGCGAGGGTTTCTATGGGCACGACGACGCGCTCTACGGCGCCGCGCGCCTGCTGCGCATCGTGGCGAATTCCGGGAAGGGCGTCGACGAACTCCTCGCCGACATTCCGCGCTACGTGTCCACGCCGGAAATCCGCATCGATTGCCCGGACGACCGGAAGTTCGCCGTCGTCGCCGCCGCGGTCGCGCACTTCAAGGCGCGGCACGACGTGATCGAGGTCGACGGCGCGCGCGTGCTGTACGGTGACGGGTGGGGACTCATCCGGGCGTCCAACACGCAGCCGATCATCGTCGCGCGATTCGAGGCGCTCACGCAGCAACGCCTGGACGAGATTCGCGCGGACGTGGCCGGCTGGCTCGCGACACAGGGCGTCGCCTTCCCGGCAGGCTGACGTGACGCGGCGGAGCTGGGTGCTGGTCTCGCTCGCCGGCATTGCGCTCCTCGTGCTGGCCGGACGCCTCGTGGCCGGGGTGTACGCCGACTGGACCTGGTACGCCGCGATGGGCGCGCTGCCGCTCTACCGAAGCAAGCTCACGCACGAGACCGTGCTGCTCGGCGGCACCGCGCTCGCCGGATTCATTCTGGCGTTCGCCAACCTGTATGCGGTCCGCAGCTCCATCGTCTCGCTCGTCCTGCCGCGCCGGCTCGGCAACATCGAGATCGGCGAGGCCGTGCCGGGCCGCCGGCTCACCTGGCTCGTGTTCGCGATTGCGGCGGTCATCGCCATCCTGTTGTCACTGCAGCAGGACGACTGGACCATTCTCGCGCTCGCGAGAGTCGGCCTGCCGTTTCACGAAACCGACCCGTACAACGATCGCGACTTCGGCTTCTACGTCTATCGTCTGCCGTTCGAGCGTTCGCTGTTCTTCTGGGCGGTCGGTGCACTCGTCACGGTCGGCGTGGTGGTGATCCTCCTCTACGCGATCACTCCCAGTCTCCGATGGGAGCAGGGGAAGCTCTACATCTCCGCATACGTGCGCCGGCATTTCGCGGCGCTCGGCGCGCTCGCGATGCTGCTCGTCGCCTGGAACTACCGGATCGAGAGTCTGTCGATCCTCGCGAACGGTTCCGGCGTGCTCGGCGCGTTCAGCGCGTTCGACAGCCGGATCGCGCTGCCGCTGCTCACCGGGCTCTCGTTCGGTGCGCTCGTCGCGGCGCCGCTCGTGCTCTGGTCCGGATGGCACGGGTACCGCCGCATCACGCTCGGCATCGTCGTCCTGCTCCTGATCGCGGGTCCGGGAGCGCGCAGCGCCCTCCCCGTGCTTGCGCGCTGGTCCCTGACGGACGCCGACGCCCGCATTCGTGAGAAGCCGTACGTACGCACCCGCACGCTGTTCACGCGCCGCGCGTTCGGCCTCGAGACCATCGTCGACTCGGACTCCGCGCAGGTGAGTCCCGTGTCGCGCGAGGCGATGGCGCGCGGCGTTTCCTCATGGGATCCCTCCGCACTCGTTCGCACGTCGTCATTGGACCGGCGTGGCCTGTCGGTCGCGGCATTCGCGTGGGTGCCGGAGCCGGGCGGCCTCTCGGCCGCGATCGCGCAGCGCGCGCCGAATAGCGCCGCCGGCGCGGGCGGCGCGGGCGGCGCCTGGACGCTGACGAGCATCGATGCGACGAGCGCCGACGAGCGCGGGCGTGCGCTGCCCCGGCTCGCGGACTTCCCGGCCACCACCGAGGGCGGAATGCCGGCGGTCATGGTCGACGAGAACGCATCGGGCTGGTCCGTCGTCGCCGACAGCTCGGGCAGGCTCGCGGCGCCGCCGTTCGTCACGTGGTGGGAACGCCTCGCGCACGCGTGGCACCTGCAGAGTCCGCGCCTGATGGCGATGGACGTGCCCGAGCCGCGTCCGCGCATCGTGTTCCATCGCGACGCGCGCGAACGGATCGAGGCGCTCGCGCCGTTCTTCACCGTCGGTCCCACGCTCCTGACCGCGGTGCGCGGCGACTCGCTCTATTGGGTCGCGGACCTCTTCGTCGCGAGCGACGACTATCCGCTTTCCGAAGCCGTGATGTTCGCGGGCTCGCCGCGACACTACGTGCGCAAGGCCGCGACCGCGTTCGTTCAGGCGCAGACGGGGCGCGTGACGATCGTGGCCGAGGCGCATCCGGACGTCGTGACGCAAAGCTGGATGCGACGATTCCCGTGGCTCTTCGTGTCGCACGCGGAGGTCTCCGCGGCGCTCGACGCGCTGCGGCCGCCGTCGGTCGACTGGGCGACGGTGCAGGGGAACGCCCTCGCGCGAACGGGCTTCCCGCGCGATAGCATCCTGCCGCGGTCGCTCGCCCCGAACGACGACGCGGACGCGGAGGTCACCGACAACGGTCCGACCTTCTTCGCGCCGCTCGGCGACCGCGGACCGCTGGCGTGGTCGCTGGGCGTGGTGGACGCCAGCCAACGGGTGCTCGGCACGCTCGTCGCGCGAGGAGGAGACACGCCGCGCACGGAGTGGCACCGGACGCCTCCTTCGCTGCGATGGAACGAACTGCTGGAGACGCTGCAGCGCGGAGCTGACAGTGCCGGCTTCGGTCACCAGCGGCGCTACGCCCGGCGCGGCCGCGTCCAGCTCATCCCCGCGGCAACCGGGATGGCCTACGTGCAGACCTTCTACGAGTGGCCTCCCGATGCGCCGCCCTCGATTGCCGGCGTCGTCGTGCTGCAGCGCGGCGAGATCAGGACCGGCGCGTCGCTGAGCGAGGCGCTCGGCGTGACCCGTCCGATCCCCGCCGGCGGAACCGCGTCGCTTCGCTCCAGGGTCGCCGCGCTGTACGACGCGATGAGCGCGGCCATGCGGCGCGGCGATTGGCGCGCGTTCGGTGACGCGTACTCCCGGCTGGGGAGACTTCTCAGATCGGCACCATAAGTTAGATTTGGAGCCATGAATCTCCACGAATATCAAGCGAAAGAAATCCTCCGCCGATTCGGCGTTGCGATTCCCCCGGGTGAGGTCGCGACCACACCTGCACAGGCCGAGGCGATCGCCACGAAGTTCGGCACCGCTGTGATGGTGAAGGCGCAGGTGCACGCCGGCGGCCGCGGGAAGGCCGGCGGCGTGAAGTTCTGCAAGACGCCCGCCGACGCGAAGGAAAAGGCCGCCGCGATCCTCGGCATGAAGATCAAGGGACTGACCGTCGAGAAAGTCCTCGTGACGGTCGCCGCCGACATCGGCAGCGAGGCCTACGTCGGCATCATCGTCGATCGCGCGTCGAAGAAGCCCGTCTTCATGGTGAGCGCCGCCGGCGGCATCGATATCGAGGAAGTTGCCGCGAAGACGCCGGAAAAGATCCGCTATCATCCCGTCGACGTGCGCTACGGCCTGCAGACGTACGAAGCGATGCAGCTCGGCTTCTTCCTGTACAGCGACGTGAAGCTGGCGCGCGCGGCGGCGAAGGTGATGCAGCAGCTGTACGCCGCGTTCATCGCGAGCGGCTGCTCGCTCGCCGAGATCAACCCGCTCGTCGTCACGCCGCAGGGCGAGATCCTCGCCGTCGACGGCAAGATGGTGATCGACGACAACGAGCTCGATCGCCGGCCGGATATCGAAGCCCTTCGCGATGAATCGAGCGAAGAGCAGAGCGAGGTCGATGCGCGCAAGCACAACCTCACGTTCATCAAGCTCGAGGGCAACGTCGGCTGCGTGGTGAACGGCGCCGGCCTCGCGATGGCCACGATGGATCTCGTGAAGTACTACGGCGGCGAGCCTGCGAATTTCCTCGATATCGGCGGATCTTCGAATCCCGAGAAAGTGGTGAATGCGCTGCGCATCATCACGGAAGATTCGAATGTGAAGGCGATCCTGTTCAATATTTTCGGCGGCATCACGCGCACCGACGACGTCGCGAACGGCATTGTGACCGCGACGAAGGCGAACCCGCTCAAGGTGCCGCTCGTCATCCGCCTCACCGGAACGAACGAAGAACTCGCGATGAAGATCCTCACCGACAACGGCTTCACCGCCTCGAAAGACATGGACGAAGCCGTTCGCCACGTCGTGGCGATCGTGAAGGGGGAGAAGGCCGCGTGAGCATCTTCATCGACAAGAACACCAAGGTGGTCGTGCAGGGAATCACGGGCCGCGATGGCTCGTTCCACACGAAGCAGATGATCGAGTACGGCACGCAGGTCGTCGCCGGCGTGACGCCGGGCAAGGGCGGCCAGAAGTTCGAGGCGGTCTCGCCGAGAGGCGAGGTTATCATGGTGCCGGTCTTCAACACCGTCGAAGACGCCGTGAAGGCGACGGGCGCGAACACCAGCGTCATCTACGTGCCGCCGCCGTTTGCCGCCGACGCCATCATGGAGGCCGCCGCGAGCGGAGTGCAGCTCGTGGTGTGCATCACCGAGGGCGTACCCGTGCTCGACATGACGCGGGTCTATCCGTTCGTGAAGGAGCGCGGCGTGCGGCTGCTCGGCGCGAATTGCCCGGGGCTCATCTCGCCGGGGCAGAGCAAGGTCGGGATCATTCCGGGCCGGATCTGCGCGGAGGGCAGCGTCGGCGTCGTGAGCCGTTCGGGCACGCTCACCTATGAGATCGTCTACCAGCTCACGCGAGCAGGGATCGGGCAGACGACGTGCGTCGGAATCGGCGGCGATCCCATCAACGGCACGAATTTCATCGACTGCCTCGCCGCGTTCGAGAAGGATCCGCAGACGAAGGCCATCGCGATGATGGGCGAGATCGGCGGCACCGACGAGCAGGAGGCCGCGGCGTACATCAAGCAGCACATGACGAAGCCCGTCGTCGGATTCATCGCCGGACAGACCGCACCGCCGGGCCGCAGGATGGGCCACGCGGGCGCGATCATTTCCGGATCGGCGGGCACGGCGGCGGAAAAGATCGAGGCGTTCGAGGCCGCCGGAGTGGGCGTCGCCAGGCGGCCGATCGATTTCGTCGACCTCATCAGGGCGCGACTCAAGTAGTCCCGCGTCTCTCCCCACTTCCCACTCCCCGCTGCAGTTCATGTCCTCCAATCGCACCCTTACGATCATCAAGCCTGACGCGTTCGCCGGCAACAAGGCGGGCCTCATTCTCGCGCATCTCGAGAAGAGCGGTTTCAAGCTCATCGCCTCGCGCGTGATGAAACTGACCCACGAGCAGGCCGGTGAGTTCTACGCGGTGCACAAGGGCCGGCCGTTCTATCAGGAACTCGTGGAATTCATGACGAGCGGGTACTGCATGCCGATGGTTCTCGGGCGCGATAACGCCGTTCTCGCGCTTCGCGACTCCATCGGCGCCACCGACCCCGCCGAGGCCGCCGCGGGCACCGTGCGGAAGCTCTACGCCGAGTCGAAGGGGCGTAACGCGATCCACGCGTCGGACTCCGACGAAAACGCCTTCAGGGAAGCCCGGTTCTTCTTCGCGGAAACCGACCTGATCCGCTGAGGGGCGCGACAGCTAAGTCACAGAAACACGCGGAGTTGCCCGACGCGGGTGCATCGGGTATAATTCGCAGTTATGCTGTCGTTTCCAACCCAGTCGCTTGCCGTCGCGGCAATACAGGTCAAAGGCAGTTTGGACCGCGACGATCAGGTCTGGATCGAGGGAGATGTGTATCCCGTCGAGGACGTCCTGGTCACCGGACGGCTTTCAACGGCTGGGGCGGGGCGGTACTACTTCCATGGCAAGTTTTCCGGTGCCACGCTGGGGGAGTGCCGACGTTGCCTGGTAGAGGTCAGGACCGAGGTTGTCGGCGACGCCAACCTCATCTTCGCCGACACCGAAGCTGAAGAAGAAGGCGGCGAAGATCCCGACGTTTTCCCACTGGGCCGAGGGCGCAGCGGGGCGGAAGTCGATCTGCGTCCCGCGTTGCGTGAACAGTGGCTACTCGAAGCTCCCGCGTTCGTTCTGTGCCGCCCCGACTGCAAGGGGTTGTGTCCGACGTGCGGTGCGAACCTGAACCTCGGCGCCTGCAGCTGCGCCCAGAATACCAAAGAGTGAACAATGGCCGTTCCGAAGCGACGTACATCGAAGCGTAAGAAGCGTGCTCGCAACACGCACAACAAGGCGGCGACCACCGCCATCCAGAAGTGCACGAAATGCGGCGCACAGAAGCGTCCGCACCACGTATGCGCTGAATGCGGCTTCTACGCCGGTAAACTGCGGGTAGCGGCAAAGGAAGCCTGACCTTGGCTCGCATCGCGCTCGACGCGATGGGAGGAGATCGCGCGCCCGCGGCAACTGTCGCGGGCGCGTTGCTCGCTCTTGGCGATTTTGGATCGAAACACGTGATCCAGCTCGTCGGGCGGGAACAGGTCATTCGCGCCGAACTGCAGCGCCAGCTCGCGGGCGACTTCGCAGGCCGCGCGGCCGACGCCGCCCGCCTGCAGATCGTCCACGCGCCCGACGTCATCGCGATGTCGGACAAGCCGACCGTGGCGATCCGTGGAAGGCCGAAGAGCTCGATGGTCGTCGGGCTGCGCATGCAGGCCGATGGCCAGTCGGACGCGTTCGTCTCGGCCGGCAACACCGGCGCGCAGATGGCCGCGTCGATCTTCATTTTCAAGCTTCACGACGGGCTCACGCGGCCGGCCATTCCGACGCTCTTTCCGACGGCGCGCATTCCGATCGTCGTGCTCGACTCGGGCGCGAACGTTGATTGCTCGGCGGATGAGCTGGTGCAGTTCGCGCGTCTCGGCTGCGTATATGCCGAGGACGTGCTCGGCCGGAAGAACCCGAGCGTCGGCCTGCTTTCGATCGGTGAGGAGCCGGAGAAGGGGAACGCGGTGGTGAAGGAAGCGAACGCCCTGCTCGCGTCGGCGGGGCTGAACTTCCAGGGAAATGTCGAAGGCCGCGACCTGCCGATGGGCGCGAGCGATCGCGGCCCCGTGGACGTCGTCGTGTGCGACGGATTCGTCGGCAACGTGATCCTCAAGTTCTACGAATCGGTCGCACCGATGATCGTGAAGCTGATCGGCGAGCGCGGCGTGGCCCCGGAGGTGCTCGCGGGCGCGCTGGAAACCCTCGACTACGCGTCCACCGGCGGGGCGCCCCTCCTCGGCGTGCAAGGCGTGAGCATCATCGCGCACGGAAAGTCGTCGGCGACCGCGATTCGCAACGCGCTGCACGTGGCCG
>CABEBS010000513.1_pt1 | contig 10094 bp, 9 predicted proteins | sample 3132631 | NCBI WGS metagenome assembly CABEBS01 (sample SAMEA5534346, study PRJEB31848) | metagenome | biome: tundra; feature: field; material: soil | place: USA | collected 2013-05 | depth 0.45 m | reverse complement strand
GGTGCAAACGGTCTCACTGCTCGCGACCAGCACGGTTCCGGTCGTGAACGGGCCGACTCCGCAGCTGATCGGCGGCGGTCCGCGCGTCTCGGCCCGGCGTGTGCCGCGCAACGTCGATTTCGAGATGCGCATGCGCGAAATGGAGCGCCGCGAGCTCAATCCGAGGTTCGCGGCGGCGCGCGCATGGTACGCCGGCCGCGCGCGGTCCTTCGCTGCGCCGCGGGGCATCTCGGCCATCACCAATGTGCCGCCGACTCCGGTGGTCGGTTCGGTCATTTCGCTCAACGGCAACGCGACGAGTGCCTGCGGCACGCCGCAGCCGCACGGCGCGACGATCGTCGCCGTATCGACGCGCGCGATCATCGCCGTGGACACCCTCGTGCCGCCGAACGGCTTCACGAACGCGGACTACCAGAACTTTGCCGCGGCGTTCGACACGCTGATCTACCCGCTCGACACGCTGAACTTCGGCGCGCCGACTGACATCGACGGCAACGGCCGCGTGCTGCTGTTCTTTTCGCAGCTCGTGAACCAGCTCTCGCTCCCGGGTCAGGGTTCGTACGTGGGAGGGTTCTTCTTCGGCCGGGACCTGTTTCCTCTCACGTCCACGGCCACGCTCGCCGCGTGCGCGGGGAGCAACGTCGGGGAGATGTTCTACCTCCCCGTGGTGGACGCGACCTCTCAATACAACGCCTACTTCAATAACAAGCCGATCGTCACGAGCCAAGTCCTCACGACCGTCGTGCACGAGTTCCAGCACCTGATCAATGCGGGACGGCACCTGTACGTGAACACCGCGGCGACACGCCTCGAGGAATCGTGGCTCGACGAATCGCAGGCCATGCTGGCGCAGGAACTCCTGTACTACAGGGTCTCCGGCTTCGCGCCGAAGCAGAAACTCACGTGGGTCACGATCAGCACGGGCGCCAACGCGAACGGCGCGCAGCTCGACCTCGTCAAGGCGTATCTCGTCCAGGGACTCGAGCTGCTCAACTCGTATCTCTTGTTCCCGGAGACGAGCACGCCCTACTCCAACACGGAGAATCTCCAGACACTCGGGGCCGGGTGGCAGTTCATGCGATACCTGCTCGACAACACGACCGGTACGCAGGCAACCTTTTCCCGCGCGATCGATAACGGAGTCGTCTCCGGATTCGCGAACCTCTCCAACGTTTTTTCGACCTCCCTTCCGGCGCTGGCCAGCACCTACCAGTCGTGGGCGATCGCGCAGTACGTGGACGGAACCGGCGTCTCGTCGAACCCGGCTTACGCGAATCCGAGCTGGAATTACCGCAGCGTTCTCCCCAACGCGCTCAGTCTCACGAGCTATCCGCTGCGGATCAGGCCGCTGACGCCGGCCGTGCCTGTTTCGGTTGCGCTGCGCGGCGGAGCCGCCTCGTTCATCCGCTTCCGCGTGAACGCCGGTCTCACGGCGCAGGTCACGCCCGCCAACGAGATCGCGGCATCGACGCTCGTGACCTATGCGCTGGTGCGGACGTTCTGATTTTCCGTTGGCGGTGGGAGAATTGAGGAGCGAGGTCGACCTGATGCAGAATGCAGAATGCAGAAGCGGAATGCGGAATGCGGGAGAGTCGACCCGATGCAGAATGCAGAAGAGGAATGCGGGATGCGGATAAGAGTTGAGACGCGAGTTGGATGCGGGGTGCCAAACAACGAAGGGCGCGACTCACGCGAGTCCGCGCCCTTTCTCATGTCTCCCCTCTTGGTACCGCATCCCGCATTCCTCTTCTGCATTCTGCATCGGCTCGAAATTCCGCATTCGTCTCATCTCTCCCCACTCTCTCCCGCGCCCTTTCCAGCGAACGCCCGCAGCATCTTCAGCATCCGCCGGTCGTTCGTGACCATATCGTCCCCCTTCGGCGTTTCGAGCACCTTGGGGATGTTCGCGAGGCGTTGGTCCCGCATGATCCTTTCGAACGGGCCCGCGCCGATCTCCCCGGCGCCGAGCAGTTCGTGCCGGTCTTTCTTCGAACCGAGCGGCGCCTTGGAATCGTTCAGGTGCAGAAGCCCGAGCCGTTCGATGCCAAGGAGGTCTTCGCATCGTGCCCAGACGCCGTCGTAGTCCTTGATCAGGTCGTAGCCGGCGGCAAACACGTGTGCCGTGTCGAGGCACACGCCCATGCGTTTTCGAAGCCTTGCGGGAATCTTCGTCAGCAGCAGCGCCATCTCCTCGAACGTCGAGCCGATCACCGTGCCCTGGCCGGCGGTGAGTTCCATGAGCAGGCGCGTGACCCCCGGTTCCTGTTCGAGCGACTGCGTGATCGCGTCCGCGTTTCGCGCGATTCCGTCGGCGCGGTCGTCCATGAAATTTCCGGGATGCGACACGAGCGCGTCGAGCCCGAGCGCGTGGCACCGCCTCAGTTCCGCGCGAAAACTCCCGATTGACTTGTCGCGGAGCGCCGGGTCGGGCGAGGCGAGATTGATCAGGTAGCTGTCGTGCGCGTTCGTGAAGCGCACGCCGCTTTTCGCGAGTGCGTCGCGAAACGCCGCGGCGTCCTCCGGCGCAATCTCGTGCTCGGCCCAGCGATTCGGCTGCTTCGTGAAGATCTGCATCGCCGTCGCGCCGATGAGATCGGCACGCGGGGGAGCGTTCGCCACGCCTCCCGCCGTCGAGATGTGCGCGCCGAGGAGGCCGCGCGGCTCGCCGGCCTCCGGCTTCCGCGCTTCCAGTTTCCGTGCTTCCGGCTTCCGCGCTTCCGGCTTCTTCACCTTCTTGAGCGCAGCCACTCGAGCGGATCCACGGCACGCTGGCCGGGACGCATCTCGAAATGGAGATGCGGTTCCATTTCGGGATCCGATTTTCCGACCGTGCCGATCGCCTGGCCCTTCACGATCTTCGTCCCTTTCGTGACGGAGATCCTGCCGAGCGAGCTGTAGATCGAGTAGTCGTTGCCGCCGTGCTGGATCACGACCGTCCTGCCGTATGTGCCGAAACTTTCGTCGACGAGCGCGACGACGCCCGCCGCGACGGCCTTCACCGGCGTCCCCTCCGCCGCGGCGATGCCGATCCCGTTCCACCGCGTGGTCGTGTTGTTGGGGTTCACGAGACGGCCGAACTGGTAGATGATGTTGCCCTCGACCGGCCAGTCGAGCCGGCCGAAATCGGCGGTCTTCAGCGTGCTGTTCGAGGGGAAGTTGCTGCCGCTGCGTCCCTCGGCGCGCTTGCGCTCGACCTCGAGCAGGGCGATGACGTTGCCGAGGCGGGCCTCGTCCCTCGCGATCTGCGCGAGGCGGCTCTCGGTCTGCTTCTCCTTCGCCTGCGCCTGCGCCAGGCTCCGCGCGCGCTTTTCGTCCAGAGCGCGCAACTGCGTCTCCTCGTCCGCCTTCTGCTGCCTCGAGATCTCGACGTCGCCTCGCAGCGTCACCAGCATCTGGCGCTGGTTGCCGATCTGCTGGCCGAGCGTTTCCACGCGGCGCACCAGCGCGCGGTCGCGCTGCGCGGCGAGGTGCAGGTACTTGTAGCGCGACACCAGCTCGCCGAACGACTGCGCCGAGAGCATGGCTTCGACCGAATACAGCGCTCCGCGCTTGTAGATCTCGCGCACGCGGTTGCGCAGCACCGCGCGCTTGATCGCGAGTTCGTCCTGCGCGCGGATCAGGTTCGCGGTGGCGTCGTTCTCCTCGTCGGCGAGGACGTTGAGCTGTTTGTCGAGCGTGTGCACCGCGCGCGCCGTCGCGTCGGCCTGGCGCGCGATGTTCGTGCGCTCCTCGGAGAGGTCGTGCACGGTGGACTGCAGCTCGCGCATGCGGCGCTGCAGGCCGGCGCGCTCGAGACGGATCTTTTCGAGCTCGTCTTTCTGTGCCTTGAGGCGTTCGGCGGCGTTCTGCTGCGGGGCCTGGGGAGGCGCGGCCTGCTGGGCGCCAATGCGCTGCGGATTGAGCAGCGCGACCGGGAGCGCGATGGCGAGCAGTGCCGTGCGGCCGTACTTCACTACACCTCCCGCAAGTGCCGCCCGACCGAGAACGCGCTGCCGAGCAGGCCGATCAGTGCGCCCGCGGCCACTCCGGCCACGGCGTACTTCGTGTCGAAGAATTCCGCGCTGAACACGAATTTCCCGATCAGTGAATTGGCGAGCCATGTGAGCAGCAGCGCGAGCAGCCCGCCGAGCGTGCCCTTGAGCAGGCCCTCGATCAGGAACGGGCTGCGAATGAACCCGTCCGTCGCGCCGACGACGCGCATGATCGAGATCTCGCGTGATCGCGCGAGCACGGCCATGCGGATCGTCGATCCGATGATGATCACCGCCACGCCGGCGAAGGCCAGGCCGAGCACCGCGCCGGCGATCGTCGCGATGTTGCGAATGCGATAGAGCTTCTGCACCCACTCCTCGCCGAATCGCACGTCGTCGATGAAGTCGTAGTTCTTGATGCGGCCGGCGACGGCCGACACCGTGGCGGGATCGCGGTACCCATCCTTGAGCCTCACGTCGATCGACGCGGGAAGGATTCCCGCCTCGAACACGTCGCTGAACTCACCGAGCTCGCGGCGGGCGCGCACCAGCGCCTCCTCGGGCGACACGAGCTTCACGGAGAGGACTTCCGGGAACGAGGCGATGTCGCCGAGCGCGGCGCTGGTGGCCTCGGCGTTCGTGCCGTCCACCACGAAGGCGCGGATCTCGACGCGTTCCTCGAGCTGGCTGAGCTGGCGCCGGATGTTCAGTGCCACGAGGCCGAACAGGCCGAACGCGAAGAGCGAGAACGCGATGGTCGTGATGCTGAGGATGCTGAGCACCGGGGCGCGCTTGAAGGCGAGGAAGGCCTCACGCCAGGCGAGCCTCACGGCGAGTCCGCTCCCCGGGCAGGGTGTGTGGAGGCCTGGTCGGCGGAATCGAACACGATCGCGCCGTGGTTCATCTCGATCGTCCGGCACTCGGCGCGGCGGATCAGCTCGAGATCGTGCGTCGCCAGGATCACCGCCGTGCCGTTCGCGTTGATGTCGCGCAGGAGCTGGAAGATACCGCGCGTGGCGCGCTCGTCGAGGTTGCCCGTGGGCTCGTCCGCGATCAGCACGACGGGATCGTTCGCGAGCGCGCGGGCGATCGCCACGCGCTGCTGTTCGCCGCCGGAGAGCTCGCGGGGCAGCGACGTCGCCTTCGACGCGAGCCCGACCTGTCCCAGCAGCCGGCTCACCTTGGGACCGATGGCGGACGGCGGCGCGCCGGTGACCTCGAGCGCGAACGCGATGTTCGCCTCGACGCTGCGGTCCTCGAGCAGGCGGAAATCCTGGAAGATCACGCCCATCTTCCTGCGCAGGCGGGGCACGTCGCGGCCGCGGATGGTGACCGAGCTCACGCCGCTGACCTTCACCTCGCCCTTGGTCGGCCGTTCCTCGAGGAAGACCAGCTTGAGGATCGTGCTCTTGCCGGCACCGCTCGGGCCCGTGAGAAAGACGAACTCGCCCTTGGCCACGTGGAACGACACATCCTGCAGCGCCAGCCCGGTGCGGGGGAATTCCTTGAAGACGTGCGTGAAACGGATCATTCCCTACTTCAACGCCTGTTCGATGTCGGCGATGATGTCGTCGGCATCCTCGATCCCGATGCTGAGGCGCAGGAAGCCGTCAGGAATGCCGATGCGCGCGCGTTCCTCGCTCGACATCGCGGCGTGCGACGTGTACCGCGGCTCACAGATGAGCGAGTCGACGCCGCCGAGGCTCGCCGCGTGCGTGATCAGCTTCAGGCGGCGCAGGAACTTGTCCGTGGCCTTGCCGCCGCCCGCGAGCTCGAGCGCGAGCATGCCGCCGAAGCCGTCCAGCATGGCCCGCGCGATCTCGTGATCCGGGTGGTCGGAGAGTCCGGGGTAGTGGACGCGCTTGATCTCCTTCCGGTCCGAGCACCAGTGCGCGATCCGCATCGCGTTGTCGTTCTGGCGGCGCACGCGGACGTCGATCGTCTTGAGGCCGCGCTCCAGCAGCCAGAGGGCGAAGGGGTCGGGCGTCTGTCCCCAGACCATCTCCTTCTGCAGCACTTCCTGGATGTAGCTCTCGGTGCCCGCGACGACTCCGGAGAGCACGTCGTGGTGGCCGTTGAGATACTTGGTGGCCGAGTGGATCACGACGTCGGCGCCGTGCTCGATTGGACGAAAATTGACAGGACTCGCGAACGTGGAGTCCACGACGAGCGCGAGACCCACTTCCTTCGTGAGATAGGAGATGGGCCGCAGGTCGAGCACGCGGCACGTCGGGTTCACCGGCGACTCCACGAAAATCGCGCGTGTTTCCTTGCGCAGCCGCTTGCGCCACGCACGCGGCTCGAGCGGATCCACCAGCGTCACGTCGATGCCGTGGCGGTTGAACTCTTCGGTGAGCAGCCGGTGAGTCCCTCCATAGATGTACGCGCTCGCCAGCAGGTGGTCCCCCGGGCGGAGCAGCGCGAGCATCGCGCACGCCGTGGCGCCCATGCCGCTGCTCAGCACGAGCGACGCTTCGGCGCCCTCGAGCATGGCGATCCGCTTCTGGATGCGCTCGGCGTTCGGGGTGTTGCCGTACCGCGTGTATTTGAGGCCGGCGCCCGTGCCGACTTCCTGCACGTAGTTCACCGACTGGACGAGCGGCGCGACCACCGGATCGCCCGCGTGGCGCGTCTCGGCTCCGCCGTGGATCGCGATCGTGGACAGGGACTGCGACCCCTTCTTCTTGCTCATCGGAACGGTCTCCTCAGGGCTCTATTTCGCGCGCGGCGGCGTGGCGAGCACCGGACGGTCCGTGTCCACCTTGATCAGCCGGACGATCTCGGTCGGTGCGAGGCCTGCGATGTCGCGCACGACGACGCCGCCTCGTGGAACACTGTCATCGATCATTACGGGCGCCAGGTCGTGGCGCCGCGGTCCGTACACCCACACCAGTTCACCGTCGTTGACCAGCCGTTGGCGTGCTTCGTCGGCGTTGAGCATGACCAGCGGGCCGCGTTCGGCGTCGGAGACGCGAGTACCGATGAACCCGACGACTTGCAGCGGCGGGGTGTGCGCCATTACTGCACCGGGCCGAGCGGAGCGTACGTGACGCCGTCGTGCCGGAGCAGCCGGCGGCGCAGCAGCGACTCGAGGATGCGCGCCATCTCGGCGGGCTCGCGGCCGGCGACGTCGGCGACGTCGTCCGCCGCCACGGATCCGCGCGCGTACACCATCTCCCAGATCGCGCGTTCTTCGTCGCTCACCGAGCCGACGAGGCGCGCGCCGCCGTCGGCGAACTGCACGACGAGGGCGAGGCCGTGGTGGTCGAGCACGACTTCGATCGCTTCGAGGTGCGCGTCGGTGATGCCGTGGAAGACGATGTACCCCGCGTGCGCGTCCTGGCCCGCCAGCGCAATCAGGAGTTTCGCGACCACCTCGTCGGCACACGAATAGTCCATCATGCCGATATGCGAGAAGTCGAGGAGAGCCACGTCGCCTTCGCTGAGCGCGGCGAGCTCCGTCTGGATGCACCGCCTCACGGCCGCGCCCGTCGGGCGCGTGACAAGATCGGAGAACGGAAGGTTCGCCGAATGCCTGAGGACCGAACCGACATCGATTCGCGTCACGCTACAGCGCTCACTTTTTCTGGAATGGTGATTTGTAACTGCGCGCCCGGAAAGAATGCGAGACCCTCGCGGCGCGGCACGTCGTCGTCCCAGCTCGGGATGAGCGCGATCCGCGCCGTACCGCTTCGCACCGAAAGCTTTCCTTCCCACCGATGCACATATCCGCGAATTCCCTTGAGGCCCTGGCCGCGGCCCGGATCGCCGTAGCGGCTCACGCCGTTCACCACCGCGGCTTCCAGCGCGACGGCGTCGTCCCACCGATCGGACAGCGGGCGACGCTGCCCACTCTCAAGTGACGAGCGAAACCCCACGCCGGCATCGCACACCGCGATCACCACCACGAACCGTCCGCCGAGGCGCCGGCGATAATTGTAGGCCTGCACCATCACCCATCCGCCGCGCCCGGCATGCTCCACGATGTTCTGGCACGCCTCCGACAGCGTCATCGCGAAGCCCATCGTCGCGCGCGACTCGAGGTGCAGCTTGTTCAATAGTATGCTCGCGGCGCGCTCCTGGATGCGCTCCACCACCCCGTGGACGTCGTCGCTCTTGGTGACGGGTGTCACCTCGAGCAGCACGTCGCTCTCGCCGGCAGACCGCGGACGCGGCACATGCCCGCGCACGTCGAACAACTCCTCGGCGTAGCGGAAGAAGCCCGCGCGCGCCCAGTACGAAACCGTGTCGGGATTCTCCGGCGGCAGGAACTCGGCCTTCTCGGCGCGTGTCTGCGCGAGCGTCAGCAGCGCGGTGAGCCCGTACGGCGTCGCGAACGTGGCATGGCGGGCGTCGACGATGACCTTCGCGTCGGCGGGGTGTTGCGCCAGTTGGTCGAGCACGCTCTCGAACGTGAGGTCGTCCAGCGATGAGGGAACGGCAATGACAACGGTCACGTGGGACTCAATTCTCTGCGCAGGTAGTGGGCGAGCCCGCTGGCTCCGCGATGTTCGACGTTTCGTGCGGCGGCTTCGAGCGCCGCCCTCATCGCGTCCGGAAAAATATCTCCGGCTGCGAGACGAGAGAAATATGTTGCGCCCCATACGTCGCCGCATCCAGTGGGATCGCCGCCGCCAGCCACTTGCGCAATGCGCGAAGGCACCAACTGTGTTCTGATTGCCCCGAGAGATCCCGCGCGTGCCGTGCGCGGCGCACTCGCCGCATCGCGGCGAACATCGCCGAGTTTCTCGAAGTCGGGCGCCGCGAAGTACACGATCCCGCGCGCGCCGAGCGTGACGACGAGCGAGCGCACGCCGTTTGCGAGCGCCGTCGCGGCGAGCGCCAGCCCGTCCGGCGCGATCATCGCGAGCTCGTCCTCGTTCACCTGGAGCAGGTCGAAGCAGCGGCACCACTCGGCGATATCCGGAAGCGGACGCGGCGTGCGGAGTCCGTCCGGCTGCACCGCGAGCACGATCGAGTGGAGGTCGCAGTAGATCGGCCCCGTGAAATTCTGGCGCAGCAACTGTGCCGTGGGGAGGTCGAGCTCGAACCCGCTGATGAGGTTCACGTACAGCGCGTCGAGGTCGCGCACGAGCGGCGCGAGGCCGAGCCAGCTCCAGCCCGGGACGCCGCCGGAAAGCACCTCGCTGCGCCGTTCGGCATCGGTGTAGAACAGTTCGACGCGATTGTTGCGGTAGGGCACGACAATGGGACGTGCGTCGGGTGCGACGCGCCGGAGGCTGCGCAGGAACTCGCGGGCCTGCGGAGCGAGGTCCTCGCCGACCTTCACCAGGGGAACGAGCTCCCAGTCGGGCGGCAGCGCGGCGTCGAACGCGCTCAGCGCGTACGTGATGCCGCCCCACTCCTGCACCGGTGCGCTCAGCGGATCGCGTCCGTGGATCACGTCCCACACGAACGTGCCGATCACACCGAGGCGTTTGCGGCGGCTCACGCCTCCGCCGGGTACTGCGCGAGATAGGTCGCCACCGCACCGACCACGCCCGCCGCAGCCCCGAGCTCGCCGGGCACGATGCGGCACGCCTCCACCGCGGGCTTGAACGCGCGCCGTCGAACTTCGGCGCGAAGCGGGCCGAACAGGTCTTCGCCGGCCTGCGCGACTCCGCCCGCGAGCACTACGACGTTCGGATTGAAGATGTTGAGCAGGTTCGCGACTCCGGTGCCGATGAAGCGCGCAGTCTCGCGCACGACTTCGCGCGCCACGTCGTCTCCCTTCTTCGACGCTTCGTAGACGTGCTGCGCCATGAGATGCTCGAGCCGGCCCTCGACCATCGTGGTGAGCAGCGAGTCCTCTCCGCCGGCCAGCGCCTCGCGGGCGCGATCGGCGATGGCCGGACCCGACGCATACGCCTCGAGGCATCCGTAGTTGCCGCACTTGCAGCGGCGACCGGTCGAATCGATGGTGGTGTGACCGATCTCGCCCGCGGCGTCGCTCGCGCCGTGGTAGAGCTTGCCGTCGAGAATCAGGCCGCCGCCGATCCCCGTGCCGATCGTGATGCCGACCACGTTCTGCGTTCCCCGGGCGGCGCCGATCCACCACTCGCCGAGCGTCGCGCAATTCGCGTCGTTGTCGAGCGTCGCGCGAAGCCCGACATCGTTCGAGAC
>CABEBS010000488.1_pt1 | contig 10617 bp, 9 predicted proteins | sample 3132631 | NCBI WGS metagenome assembly CABEBS01 (sample SAMEA5534346, study PRJEB31848) | metagenome | biome: tundra; feature: field; material: soil | place: USA | collected 2013-05 | depth 0.45 m | reverse complement strand
GTTTCCGCGCGGCGATGCACCTTGCCCAGCAGGTCGTTGAAGTCGTCCACCCGCCTCCCGAAGTCCGCGATGCGGCGATCCAGCGCCTCGTGCGCGCGCTGCACGCTCCGTCGCACGGCGAACATCGCCACGACGAGCCCGGCGATCAGCACCAGCACCAGCAGCGTGGAAATGCCCGACGCCACGAACACGACTTGCTCGAACCAGCTTCGCACCGGCGGCACCTGTCGCATGATCACGGTGTCGTGCGCCGCGACCGCCTGAAGGAGGAACCGTGCCGCCGAACTCGCGAAAATCGTCATATGTGCATCCTAGGCCGGTGCCGGGCTCAGGGCAAGCAACATGTTTCCGGCGGTCGGCAACTCCCCGACGAATCGCGTACCTTTCACCACTCCCCTGATCACAAAAACATGGCCGCAGTGCAATTCATCGTCGAAGGCGGGAACCGGCTCTCCGGCACGATCCGGCCGAGCGGCAACAAGAACGCCGCACTGCCGATCGTCGCGGCCGCGCTGTTGACGGACCAGCCGGTCACGCTCGAGAACGTCCCGCGCATCCGCGATCTCGAGACGCTGGTCGAGCTCGTGAAATCCACCGGAGCACACGCCGAGTGGACGGACCGCAACACGCTGCGCATTCACGCGAAGGCGGTGAACGCCTCGTCGCTGGATCCCGCGCTCTGCGCCCGCATCCGCGCGTCGATTCTGCTCGCGGCTCCGCTGCTCGCGCGCTGCGGGCACGTGGAACTCTCGCCGCCGGGTGGCGACGTGATCGGCCGCCGCCGCCTCGACACGCACTTCCTCGCGCTCGAGCGGCTCGGCGCCACGCACGCGTTCGACGATCGCATCGCGTTCACGACCACGGGCCTCCGCGGCGCAGACGTGTTCCTCGACGAGCCGAGCGTCACCGGCACCGAGAACGCCGTGATGGCCGCCGTCGCCGCGACGGGCGAGACCGTCCTGCGCAACGCCGCGTGCGAGCCGCACGTGCAGGATCTCTGCAACTTCCTCGTCGCGCTCGGCGCCGGGATCGAGGGAATCGGCACGAACCTCCTGCGCATCCACGGCGGCGCCGTGCTCCGGGGCGCGACGTACGCGATCGGTCCCGACCATATCGAGGTCGGCTCGTTCATCGGCCTCGCGGCCGTCACGCGATCGGCGCTCCGGATCGAGCGCGCCGGCGTCGAGCACCTGCGGTCCATCCGTCTCGGCTTCGAGCGGCTCGGCGTCGTCACGACGGTCGAGGGCGATGACTTGATCGTTCCCGCCGAACAGTCGATGGCGATCCGGAGCGACCTCGGCGGCCACGTGCCGAAACTCGAAGATCAGCCGTGGCCCGCGTTTCCCGCCGACGTCATGTCGATCGCCATCGTCACCGCGACGCAGTGCTCCGGCCTCGTGCTGATGCACGAGAAGATGTTCGAGTCGCGCCTGTTCTTCGTGGACAAGCTCGTGGGGATGGGCGCGCGCATCGTGCTGTGCGATCCGCATCGCGCGCTCGTCGCCGGCCCGGGCGTGCTGCGCGGCGCGACGGTCGAGTCGCCGGACATCCGCGCGGGGATGGCGATGCTGATCGCCGCGCTCTGCGCGAAAGGCACCAGCACGATCAACAACGTGGAACAGATCGAGCGCGGGTACGAGCGCATCGACGAGCGGCTCGGGGCGCTCGGCGCGAAGATCCGGCGAGTGGAGGTCGGCCGCACGTGACCGCGGCGTCGTCTCCCGAGCCGATTCCGCTTCGAGAGAAGGTCGAGGCGTTCGCGTCGATCGGCGTGGAGGCGTTCACGACCACGCGTACCGCCGGCGACTACGGACTCGGCGACGGCGAGCCGCCCGCGGAGACCCTCGCACGCTGGCGTGCGCTGCAGGCCGAGCTCGCGGAAATGGCACCGCGGCTCGCGAGTGCGCGACAGATTCACGGCGCGAAGGTCCTCGAGCACGGCGAAGGCTCGGACGGCTGGACGCGCCATGCCGGCGCCGACGGGCACCTGACCGTCGCCCGCGGTGTCGCGTGCGCCGTGACCGTCGCCGACTGTGTGCCCGTCTTCATTGCGCATCCGTCGGGCGCCGTCGCGCTGCTTCATGCCGGCTGGCGCGGCACTGCGGCGCGGATCGTGGAGAAGGGGATCGGTCGTCTGGTCGACCTGGGTTTCGACGCGGCGGATTTGAGGGTTCACCTGGGTCCCGCGATCTGCGGCCGCTGCTATCAGGTGGGTCCCGACGTGTTCGAGCAGCTCACGGGGTGGCAGACGATCCGCAATCGAAACGTGGACCTGCGCGCGCTGCTCGCCGAGCAGGCCAAGGAGAGCGGCGTTCGCCAGCTTTCCGCGAGCCCGCACTGCACACGCTGCGACAACGACCGATTTTTTTCGCATCGGGCCGGTGACGCCGGCAGGCAGGTGGCCGTGATCGTCTCCGCCGTGGGACTCTCCGGCTCGCCTTGACTGGGCCGCCGCCGCCAACTATTATCCTGAAGCTGAACGATGACGGATTGTTTCTTTTGGTCGCCAGCGGAATGTGGGGGAAGTTCTCCCCACATTTTTTTGTCCTCGCAAGTAACACGGAATCAACGTGAAGCAAGCACCGGAAAGCATTGTGGTTGCTGAACTTGACTCGCTCGGATTTGACCTTGTCGAACTCCGGGTTGGCGGCAGCAAAGGACGTCCGATTCTGGACGTTCGTATAGATCGGCGCGATCTCCAGAAGGTGACGGTCGGCGATTGCGAGAAGGCATCGCGGGCGATCGAGGCACGGCTCGACGCCATGCCGGATGCGATTGCGAGCCGGTACGTGCTGGAAGTGTCGTCGCCTGGAATGGAGCGGCCGTTGAAGACCGTCGCCGATTGGCGCCGCTTCACCGGACGCAATGTGAACGTGAAGAGTGCGCGGTTCGCCGCGATCGGTGGATACTCGGAAGTGGAGATCGTTGCGGTGCAGGGCGAGGAAGGGCGTGAGCAGTATCTCGTGCGCGACCTCAAGGGAAATGAGCACACGTTGGCGCCGGCGGACGTGCAGGAAGCCCGCCTCGCGTTCCACTGGAAACCGTAGGAGTCCCGGATGGCCGGTTCGACGGAAATACTTACCGCGATTCGCGAGCTCTCGCATCTGAAGCAGATCGAGCGTTCCGAATTGCACGAGCTGCTCCAGGACGGCATTCACGCAGCCCTGGCGAAGAAGCACGGTCCCACCGTGCAGGCCGAAGTGGACATCGACGACGACAAGGGCGACATCCGTATCGTCCTCCTGAAGACCGTCGTCGAGACCGTCGCCGACCCTGCGCGCGAGATCACGCTCGAGGAGGCGCGCTTCGAGGATCCCGAGTACCAGGTCGGCGATCTCATGGAAATCCCCGTCGACTTCGCCGAGTTCGGACGCTCGGCGGTGCAGGCGGCGAAGCAGCGCATCATCCAGCGCGTTCGCGAAGGCGAGCGCACGAAGATTCGCGACGAGTTCAACGACCGCGTCGGCGACCTGCTCTCCGGCGAGATCCAGCAGATCGAGCGCGGCAAGATCGTCGTCATGCTGAACAAGTTCCGCGAGGCCGAGGCGATCATTCCGTATCGCGAGCAGAACCATCGCGAGGACTACAAGCAGGGCGAGCCGATTCGAGCCGTGCTGAAAAAGATCGAAGAAACGCCCAAGGGTCCGCGCCTCGTGCTCTCGCGCGGCGACGCGATGTTCGTGAAGGCGCTCTTCAAGCTCGAAGTACCCGAGATCCAGCAGGGCATCGTCGAGATCCGCGCGTCGTCGCGCGAAGTCGGGAGCCGCACGAAGATCGCCGTGTTCTCGAAGGATGATTCGATCGATCCAGTGGGCGCGTGCGTGGGCCTCAAGGGCTCCCGCGTGCAGGCCGTCGTGCAGGAACTTGGCGGCGAGCGCATCGACATCGTGCCGTGGTCGTCCGATCCCGAGCGCTTCGCGAAGCTCGCGCTCGCGCCGGCGAAGGTCGCGCGCGTGTTCAGCGACGCGGCAACCAAGACGATTCAGGCCGTCGTGGACGAGGACCAGCTCTCACTCGCGATCGGGCGCAACGGACAGAACGTCCGTCTCGCCTCCGAGCTCACCGAGTGGAAGATCGATCTCTATTCGAGCCGCGAGTGGCTCGAGCGCGGCGGGGACGTTCCGCTCTTCGCGCCGTTGCCTGAAGAAGAGCGTGAAGAAGCAGCGGACGTCAAACTCTCGGACATCGAGGGGCTTCCGCCGGCAACCGTCGCGGTGCTCGAGGCGGGCGGCTACAAGACGCTGAACGACATCATCGACCTCGAGCGCGAGGACTTCCTCAAGCTCGCCGGCATCGCGCCGGAAGAGGCCGATCGCTTGATGGCGTTCATCAACGAGGTCACCGCGGAAGGCGGCGGCGAAGAGAATGACGCGGCCGATGCCGCTGCGCCCGAGGGCGGCGCGACGGTCTGATGGAGCGTCCGTGCTAGCGGCAAACAGCGCCGCGTGGAAGAAGGTGCTCGGACTGGCCGGGCTCGGCGTTCGGGGACGGCTCGCGGTGATCGGAGTGGAGCGGGTGAGGGAGGCAGCGGCGAAGGGCACGTTGAAGCTGGCGATCGTCGCGCGCGACGCATCGAAGAACAGCCTCGACAAAGTCGTGCCGCTGCTGGAAGCGAAAAGAGTTCGGATCGTCGATGGAATCAACGCGGCCTCGCTCGGCGCGGCAGTGGGCAGGGACGCAACGGCGGTGATCGGCATCGTCGACGCGCAGCTGGCGAAAGGGATTCGCGGAATCGTCGATTCCGCGCGGGGAGTTTGATTTCGTGAGTGTATCAGGGAGGATTGTTTGAACAAGCTTCGGGTTCATGATCTGGCGGCAGAGTTCGGCATTCCGAGCGACGAAGTCATCACGATGCTTCGGTCGCTCGAGGTCGTCGTCCGCAGTCACCTGACGCAGCTCACCGACGATCAGGTGGCGCGCGCTCGCGCCCGTTGGGAGCGCGAGAAGCGGGCACGCGCCGCGAAAGCCGCGACGTCGTCCGCCGCGCCCGCACGCCGTCGCCGCACGAGCGCCGCGTCCGCCGCCGCACCAGCGACGGCAGACGAGACGGCGCCCGCCAAGCCCAAGGCCAAGACGGCCGCCAAGGGCAAGGCCAAGGCTGCGCCCGTTCCCGAGCCCGAGGCTGAGCCCGCAGCGAAGCCCGGTACGCGCCGTCGCCGCGCCGCGCCGCAGCCGACGGCCGAGGAAGTCGCCGAGGCCGCCGCGCCCGTCGAGGAGATCGTCGCACCGGAACCGCCGGCAAGGGAAGTCGCCGTCGAGAAGCCATTGGTACCGGCCGCCGCTGCGCCCGTCGAGAAGCCTGTGCCCGTTGCGCCGCCGTCCGCCGCCGCCGGAAGCGAGCCGGTCGTACCGGTCGTACCGGTCGTACCGGTCGTACCGGTCGTACCGGTCGTACCGGTCGTACCGGCCGTACCGGTCGTACCGGCCGTACCGGCCGTACCGGCCGCATCGGCCGCACCGGTCGCGCCGCCAGCGGCGCAAGCCACGCCGAGCACGCCGCATCCCGCTCCGCAGGGGCCGTACTCCACGCCCGACCGTCCGCGTCCGCGCTCGGTCGTGCCCGGCGCACCGCGCCCGCGTCCCGTCACGAGCGGACTGCCGTTCCCGCCGCGTCCCGTCGCGTCCGCCACGCCCGGCACCGGCAGCGGAGGCGGCGTCTCGCGTCGCGACGACCGCCGTCCTGGTGGCGGTGGCCAGTCGGGCTCGAGCGGCATGGGTGCGCCCGCGCCGTCCGCCGGTCGACGCAAGAAGGGCAAGCGCGGCCAGGTGGACCAGGAGGCGGTGTCGGCGAACATCTCGCGCACCATGCGCCAGATGGGCGGCCCGGGGCCGAAGCGTCGCGGCTCGCGCGACGACGGTTCGCGCGAAGAAATGGAGGCGATGCGCGTCGCCGCGGCCGAGGTCGAGAAGAAGCTCGTCCGCGTCAACGAGTTCATCACCGTGAGCGAGCTGGCCGAGATCCTGAAGGTGCCGGCCACGCAGATCGTGTCGTTCGCATTCAAGAATCTCGGCCTGATGGTCACCATCAATCAGCGTCTCGACTTCGACCAGATCGAGCTCATCGCGAGCGAGTTCGGCTTCAACGCCCAGAAGGAAGAGGAATACGCCGCGTCCGCGGTGGAGACCGTCGCGGATGCGCCGGAAACGCTGCGTTTCCGCCCGCCCGTGGTCACGATCATGGGCCACGTCGACCATGGCAAGACGTCGCTGCTCGACTTCATCCGCAAGGCCAACGTCGTCGCGGGCGAGGCCGGCGGCATCACGCAGCACATCGGCGCGTATCACGTCACGACGCCGAACGGCAAGCAGGTCACGTTCCTCGACACGCCGGGCCACGAGGCCTTCACCGCCATGCGCGCGCGCGGCGCTCAGGTCACGGACATCGTCGTGATCGTCGTCGCCGCCGATGACTCGGTGATGCCCCAGACGATCGAGGCGATCTCGCACGCGAAGAACGCGGGCGTGCCGATCATCATCGCGATCAACAAGATCGACCTTCCCACGGCGAACGTGATGAAGGTCAAGCAGGAGCTGCTCGCCCACGGCGTCGTGCTCGAGGAGTTCGGCGGCCAGGTGCTCCATTCCGAGATCTCCGCAAAGAAGGGAACGAACGTGCAGGCGCTGATCGACCAGATCCTGCTGCAGTCGGAAATCCTGGACCTCAAGGCGAACCCGAGCCGCCGCGCGACGGGTTCCGTGGTCGAAGCCCAGCTCGACGCGGGCAAGGGTCCCGTTGCGACGGTGCTCGTGCAGAACGGCACGCTGCGCGTCGGCGACGACTTCATCTGCGGCCTGTTCTCGGGCCGCGTGCGCGCGATGTTCGACGAGCGCGGCAAGCCGGTGAAGGAAGCCGGGCCCGCGATTCCGGTGCAGGTGCTCGGCATGGTCGGTGTGCCGATGGCCGGCGACCAGTTCCTCGTCGTCGAGGATTCCGGCGAGGCACGGGAGATCGCGCAGCGCCGCGAGCGCCTCGACCGCGAGGCGAAGAGCCGCCGCACGAGCAAGGGCGCGGTGTCGCTCGAGGATTTCATCGCCCACGCGGCGGAAGGCGAGAAGCGCACGCTCAAGCTGCTCATCAAGGCGGACCAGGGCGGTCCGGCGGAAGCACTCGCCGACGCGCTCTCGCAGCTCTCGAACGCGGAAGTGCAGGTCGAGGTCATCCAGCGCGCGGTCGGCGCCATCACCGAGGGCGACATCCTGCTCGCCAAGGCGGCAGGCGCGATCATCATCGGCTTCCACGTGCGCCCGGACAACAAGGCGCGCTCGGCCGCCGAGCGCGAAGGCGTCGAGATCAAGCTCTACAAGATCATCTACGAGGCGGTCGCCGACGTGCGCGCCGCGCTCGAAGGCATGCTGCGCCCCGACGAAAGGGAAATCGTGTTCGGCGAGGCGGAAGTGCGCGAAATCTTCAAGGTGTCGAAGATCGGCACCATCGCCGGCTGCCACGTGCGCAGCGGCGTGATCAACCGTCAGGGCCGTGTGCGCGTCATTCGCGACGGCGTCGAGGCGTACGACGGCGTGATCGGCTCGCTGCGCCGCTTCAAGGACGACGTGAAGGAAGTGAAGGACGGGTTCGAGTGCGGCATCGGCGTCGAGAACTTCAACGACATCAAGGTCGGCGACATTCTCGAGTGCTACCGCAAGGAGACCGTCGCCCGCACCCTCGCGCCGGCCACGGCGGGATAAATGGCGCGCGACACCCGCCGTCCCGACCGCGTCGGTGAGGCCGTCCGTGAGGAGATCGCGGCGTTCCTCGCGGGAGGCGTCAAGGATCCGCGCGTCGTCGGTCTCGTGACCGTCACCGCCGTCGAAATGTCGCGCGACCTCGCGCAGGCGAACGTCTTCGTCAGCATCTACGGCAGCGACGAAGATCGGGCGACCACCATGGAGGGACTCGAAAGTGTCGCGACGGGCCTGCGCGGGCGCGTGGGACGCGCGCTGCGCCTCCGGATCGCACCGCACATCACCTTCCGGCAGGACGACAGCATCGCGCGCGCCTCGCGCATCGAGACGCTGCTCGCCGGTCTCAAGCCGGCGCCCGTGCTCGATGCCGCTGACCAGAAGGACCAGAAGGGCAGCACGCCCGAAGGATCCGACGACGGCCGCTGAAGGTCTGCTGCTCGTCGACAAGCCGGCCGGCGTCTCCTCGCACGACGTCGTCGCCGTGGCGCGGCGCGCCCTCCGCGAAAAGCGAATCGGGCACGCGGGGACGCTCGATCCGTTCGCGACCGGTCTCCTGATTCTGCTCCTCGGCCGCGCCACGCGGCTCATGCGCTACGTGCATGATGAGCCGAAGCTCTATGAAGCCGTCATCGCATTCGGCGCGGAGACCGACACCGAGGATCCCGACGGCGCCATCGTGCGCGAAGCCGCGCTCCCGTCGAGAAGCGCGCTCGCCGACGCTGCGCGCAAATTCATCGGGACCTTTGAACAGTCGCCGCCCGCGTATTCCGCCAAGCACGTCGACGGCGAGCGCTCGTACGACCTCGCACGGTCGGGACGCGCCGTTGCGCTGGCCCCGGTGACGGTGACGGTGCATGCGTGCACGCTCGACACGTTCGAGGAGACCGGCGGCGGCGGCGTCGCCCGCTGCCGCATGCGCGTCTCCTGCGCCGGCGGAACGTACGTCCGCTCGCTCGCGAGGGATCTCGCGCGCGCCGTCGAGAGCGCCGCGCACCTCACGGCGTTGCGCCGCGTCAGTGCGGGCGCCTTCACGGTCGCGCGCGCGCATTCGCTCGCGGCCGTGCAGTCCGGCGACGTGACGGTCGAGCCGCCGCTCGCCGCGCTCGACGGATACCCGACCGTCGAACTCACCGCGGAAGAAATCGCGAAGGTGACGAGGGGGCTCGACATTGCGGCGCGCGCCGACGGCGCGCAGGGTGCCCACGTCGCGCTCGTCGATCCGCTCGCCGCCGATTCGTCGCGGGTGCTCGTCGCGTTCGCGGAACGCGTGACCGCGGCGGCCGGCGACCGCTGGCAGCCGCGCGTGGTGATGCGCGATGCCTGAGGGCACCAAGGGCGCCAAGGGCGCCAAGGGCGCAGGCCGCGACGCACCGGACGACATGGGATTGCCGCCCGGACTTGGCGGCACCGTCCTCACCGTCGGCACGTTCGACGGGGTGCATCGCGGACATCGCCTCGTGCTCGCGCGCCTGGCCGCCCGCTCGAGCGAGACCGGGCTCGCGAGCGTGCTCGTGACCTTCTCGCCGCATCCGCTCGAAATCGTGAATCCCGCCGCCGCGCCGCTCCTTCTCACCGCGGGCGAGGAGAAGACCGAGGTGCTCGTCGAGAGCAGGATCGACTACGCCGTCGTGCTCCCGTTCACACCGTCGCTCGCCGCCTACAACGCGGAACAATTCGTCGACGAAGTGCTGCTCCGCCGTCTCGGCATGCGCGAGCTGCTCGTCGGCCACGACCACGGCTTCGGCCGCGGACGCGCGGGCGACGTCGAGGTGCTCAAGGCGCTCGGCACCGTGCGCGGCTTTGGCGTCGATGTGGTGCCGCCGGTGCAGGGGCGCGACGGCCGGCCGATCTCGAGCACGTCCATCCGCCGCAGCATCGCCGGTGGCGACCTCGCGCACGCCGCGGACGGCCTCGGACGCCCGTATTCCGTGAGCGGATTCGTCGTGCGCGGCGCCGGCCGGGGACGGCTGCTCGGGTACCGCACGATCAACATCGGTGCGCCGTCTCCGCGGAAACTGCTCCCGCCCGAGGGCGTGTACGCCATTCGTGCCGAGACGACGAACGGCTCGTTCGAGGGCATGATGAACCTCGGGCCACGTCCGACGTTCGGCGAGTCGGCCGTCGCGCTCGAAGCGCACCTGTTCGGCGCCGAGGGCGACTGGTACGGATCGCGTGTTCGAGTGGATTTCATCGCCCGTCTGCGCGACACGAAGAAGTTCTCCGGCCCCGACGAACTCGTGAAGCAGCTCGGGCGCGACGAGCAGATGGCGAGGGTGGTGATTGGCCGTGCTCGGGCCGGTTATTGAAGGGTTTCTGAAAGCGGACCCAACTCCTTGCCACGTCGATAGATCGCTTGACCAGTCGATACCCGCTGGCTATTCTTCAAGGCTTCTGTAAAACCGCCCCGACAACCTCTTCTTCATCGGCTTCGGAATGTCCAACCTGCAGTATCGTGGGGCCGCAATCGTCGCGCTGATCCTCGCGTCGATCTGGGCACTCTTCCCGCGAACCGTTATCGAGCGCAACCGCCGCAATGGCGTGTTCGTGACCGACACGGTCAAGAGAGTTCCTCTCAAGAAGGGGCTCGACCTGCAGGGCGGCATGCACCTGACGCTCACGGTCGACGAGTCGAAGGGCGTCATCCAGAACAAGGGTGAGGCGCTCGATCGCGCGCTCAAGGTCGTCCGCACCCGCATCGACCAGTTCGGCGTGTCCGAGCCCGTCGTCCAGAAGGCGGGCACCGATCGCATCATCGTCGAGCTCCCGGGCATCGACGACGAGCGGCGTGCCACCGACGTCGTGCAGAAGGCCGCCTTCCTCCAGTTCCAGATCACGGATAAAACGGGTGCGTTCGAGCGCGTGGTTCCCCGCCTCGACGGCATCGTGAAGGAAAAGAAGCTGAGCGGGGCCGCACCGGATGTGCGCGGCGACACG
>CABEBS010000486.1_pt1 | contig 10640 bp, 10 predicted proteins | sample 3132631 | NCBI WGS metagenome assembly CABEBS01 (sample SAMEA5534346, study PRJEB31848) | metagenome | biome: tundra; feature: field; material: soil | place: USA | collected 2013-05 | depth 0.45 m | reverse complement strand
CTTGAGCTGTGCGACGGTCGAATCGGCAAGCGGGACTTTCTTCCGCTTGCTGATGAGCAGCGCGGCGGGGTTCAGGTCGGCGAGGTCGTGCGACGTCGGAGACCTCGCGCTGGACGGCGCGTAGGAAGCCCTCGACGACGAACTCGAAGCGGTATCACTCGACCTCGCGCCTTTGCCCTGCGCAAAAACGGCGGCAGGAATGCAGGCGGCCAGTGCGGCCGCGAGAATACGTGTGCGCATTGCGGTGCGTCCTCCGGACGTGTGTTCGTGCGGGTGGATTCCCATCCCCGGGGAAATTACCACCTCAAGCGCTAATGTGCTTGAACCGTTGCCCGGCTCTTGCCGTGGCGCCAGAACAGCATCAGGGGAATGGCGCAGCAGAGGGCCGCGCCGCTGATCAGGTAGATCCTCGAGAACGCGAGGACACTCGCCTGGGCAGTCACCATCCGGTCCATGACCATCAGCGCCTGCTGGTGTGCCACCGCGGGGTTCATTCCCCGCGCGACCATGCCGTTGCTGATGAGATCGAGCCGGGCCTGCGCGTCCGTTCCGATCGTCACGAGGTGCTGGGTCAGCTGGCTCTTGGCCTGGAACGTGAAGCGCGAGAGCAACGTCGCCACGATCGCTATGCCCAGCGAGCCGCCCAGCTGTCGCGTGAGGTTGAACATGCCCATGCCCTGCGGAATCTCCCACGGCTTCAGCTCCGCCATCGACGCGTTCGTCAGCGGAATGAAGATGATGCCGAGCGAGATGCCCCGGACGATCAGCGGCCAGAACAGGTCGCCCGCGCCGGCGTCGATCGTGAGCCGCGAGAGACTCCACATGCACCACAGGAAACCGAGCACGCCGGCGGCGACCAGCGGACGCGCGTCGATCCTCGACGCGAACCGGCCGAGCACGGCCATCGTCATGGCCGACGCGATCGCGCCCGGCAGGATCACGAGCCCCGTCTGGTTCGCGGTGAACCCGTGCAGTCCCTGCAGGAACACCGGCAGCACGAACACCGAACCGAAGAGCGCGAAGCCAAGCAGCATCGCCATCGTGACGCCGGTGGCGAGCTGGCGGCTCTTCAGCACCCGGAAATTGATCACGGGTTCCTTCGCGGTGAGTTCGCGCCAGACCAGCCCGACGAACGACACGACGGAAATCACCGCGAGTGAGGTCACGAATCGCGACTCGAACCAGTCGTAGCGTTCGCCCCGCTCGAGCATCCACTGCAGCGACCCCACGCCGGTCGTCAGCAGCCCGATGCCGAGCCAGTCGATGGTCTCCGCTCGCTCCTGGTGCTCGGCGTTGCGCACGTAGCTCCACACCATCAGCCCGGCGATGAAACCAAGCGGAAGATTGATGTAGAAGATCCACGGCCATTCCCAGTTGTCGACGATGAATCCGCCGAGCGTGGGGCCGAGCGTAGGGCCCACCATGATGCCCACGCCGAACATCGCCTGCCCGATCGCGACTTCCTTCGGCGGGAACGCCTCCCACAGCGTGGACTGCGCGGTGGAGAGCAGTGCGCCTCCGCCGAGACCCTGCACGACGCGCCAGAGCACGAGCGCCTCGAGCGAACGCGAGGCGCCGCAGAAGAACGATGCGACGACGAACAGTCCGATCGAGAACGTGAGATACCGGCGGCGCCCGAAGTACGCGGACAGCCAGCCCGACATCGGGATCACGATGACGTTCGCGACGATGTATCCCGTCGAGACCCACGAGATCTCGTCGAGCGTCGCGCCGAGATTCCCCATCATGTGGGGAATCGCGACGTTCACGATCGACGTATCGATGAGTTCGAGCATCGCGGCCATCGTGACCGCGATGCCGATGAGATACTTGTATCGGTACTTGTCGGCGGACGGATCCGCCGCCGGTGTCATCATGCCGTGTCTACTTCGTCGCGACGTGCGCGGTCACCGACATGCCCGGACGCAGCGGCCGGTCGGGACCACACCCCTTCGTCACCTGGATGCGCACGGGAACGCGCTGCACGACCTTCGTGAAGTTGCCCGTCGAGTTGTCGGGCGGCAGGAGTGCGAATTTCGCGCCCGTCGCCGCGCTGAGGCTCTCGACTTTTCCCTCCGCCTCGCAGCCCGGGTACGAGTCCACTTCGATGGCGACGGCCTGACCGACCCGAATGTCGGCGAGCTGTGTCTCCTTGAAGTTCGCCGCGATCCAGACGCTCGAGTCCGAGACGAGCGTGAGCAGCGGCTGGCCGGGCTGCACGAGCTGCCCCACTTCGATCTGCTTGCGGCTCACGATGCCCGCCACAGGCGAGACGACCTTCGTGTATGAGAGTTGCAGGGCCGCATTGTCACGCGTGGCCTTTGCACTCGCGTAGCGAGCCTGGGCAAATTTCCCACCGATCTCGGCGTTCGAGAGCTGCGCGGCCGCGCCGCCCGCCTGCCGCTGGAGCGCGGCGAGGTTCGCGTTCGCCTGGTCGAATGCCGCCTGCGCCGCGTCCAGCTGCAGCTTCGACACGATCTGCTTTGCGGCGAGTTCCTTGTAGCGGGCGAGGTCCGCCGTCGCCTTCGCCTGCGCGGCCCTGGCGGACTCGATCTGCGCCTGGACGACCTGGCCCTGGCTCGTCGCGCTGCGGATCTGCGCCTCGGCCTGGCCTTCGACTCCCTTGCCGCCCGCGACGTACGCCGCCGCGGCGAGCTCGGCCTCCGCCTGCGCGAGTCGCACGGCGTATTCGGACGAATCGATCAGAACGATCGGCTGGCCGAGTTTCACGTGGTCGTTCTCGTCGACGCCGAGCGTCCGCACGAAGCCGCCCACTTTCGCGAGCACGGGGACGATCGTGCCGTCCACCTGCGCGTTGTCGGTCGAGACGTGTCCCTGATTGTACAGGATCGTCTTGGTGGCCCAGCCGATGCCAAGCAGCACCACGACGATGAGGATCGGCAGAACCGGGCTGCGCTTTCCGCGCGCCGGAGTGTCGGCGGTATCGCTGGCTGGGGAGACGGTGGAGGCCATGGGGATCTCTGTTCTCGAGCGAAAGAGTGTGGTGCCGGGCCGTGTTGGCCGGACTACGGGAGTTCGGTGACGGTGCCCTGCGCACGCGCGAGCGCGACGCGGGCCGACTGGAAGGCGGCGCGTGAATCCACGATCTGGGTGCGCGCCGCATTGAGGCTGAGCGACGCGGTGATGACGTCGGCGTTGCCCGCGACGCCGGAGCGGAAGCGGTCGCGCGCCTGCGCGAGCTCCTGCTCGGCGAACCTCAGGTGCTCCTCGGTCGCGGCGAGCTCCTCGCGCGCCGACATCAGATCGAGCAGTGCGCCGCTCACGTCGATGGCCGCCTGCTCGGTGAGGTCGCGTTTGCGCACGCCGAGTTCCCGCACCGCCGCCTGCTGCTCCTCGATGCGTCCCTCGCGGCGGAAGCCGTCGAACATCGGCACCGAGAGCCTGATGCCCCAGTCGTACGTGCTGACCAGATGCTGCGTGCTCTTGCTGGTGGGACCCTGATCGATGAACGCGGAGAGCGCCGGCAGCCGCTCGGACTTGATCGACTCGATTTGTCGCTGCGCGGCCGTAATCTGCGCGTCGGCGGAGCGCAGGTCGGCGCGCGATCGCATCGCGCGTTCGGTGGCCTCCAGCTCGGTGGGCAGCGCGCCGTTCGTCGGGAGCCCGGGCAGTGAATCGGCGAGCGAGATGGGCGCGTTCAGCGGCAGGCCGAGTGCGCGATGCAGGTCGAGGCGCGCGCGGCTGCGCTCGTTGCGTGCCGAGATGATCTGCGCGCGCGTCGCCGCGAACTGCGACTGCGCGCGGGTCACGTCGAGCGCAATGCCGACGCCGGCGTTCAGCTGGTCGCGAGCGATCGCGAGCAGTTCCTCGCTGAGCGTGGAATCCGCCATGCGCGCGGCGAACAGGGCGTCAGCCCGGAGTACGCGCACATAGACGGCGGCTGCCGTTCCAGCCGCCATCTGCGACTGTGCCGAGGCCTCGTCGCCGTATGCGGACGAACTCGCGCGCGCGGCCTTCAGCCGTGCGAACGCAGACGGATCATAGATATTCTGGCGAACGGTGCCGCGAATATCGTAGTCGCGAACCGGGCCAAGAACAACGCCATTCGGATCGAAGAGATACTTGCCCGTCACCGGGTCGGCGAAGTTGATGCCGAAGCTGGCGCTGTTGAACGTGCGTTCGCCCTCGATGGCCTCGCCTGAGATGTTCGGAAGGAACGCCGACTTCGCCTGGCGCACGCGTGCCGCCGCCTGATCCGAGCGGAGGCGCGCGGTCTCGGGGCCGGCGCTCTTTTCCGCCGCGAGCCGTGCCGCGCCGCCGAGCGTGAGCACGAGCGGCTCCTGCGCGAGCGCAGCGCCCGCGTCGAACGCGAGAGCGATCGCCGCCACGAACGCGAGAGCGATCGCCGGGAAGCGCTTCATGATGGGAATCGTGATCATGCGTGTGGGGCTCCGGATGCCGGTACTGCGCGCTGCGGCGCGGCGCGCAGTGCGTGAAGGACGAAATCGGTGATGTTGGCGAGGACGTTCCCGGGCGCGGGCCGATGCTGGACCGGCGCCGGAGCGCGCGGACCCGTCCAGAGCACGTGCATCAGGATGAGCGCCTTGATCATCTGCACCGTGGCCTGCGGATCCGTCGGGCGGAACTCGCCGCTCGCGATGCCCCGGCGAATGATGTCGCCGAGAATTCGGTTCGAGCGGACGACGATTTCTTCCCAGTGGAACGCGGCGAGGTCAGGATACTTGTGGAGTTCGAGCACGACGAGCCGGATCCAGCCTTCCGAGTCCTCGAGGCCGAGGCACTCCCACTGGTGGGCGAGATACCTCCTCAGCTGATCTTCCGCCGAGCCATCGGACGCGATCGCCTGGTCGGCGTTCGCGATGGCCGGGCCGACTCTCTGGCGGACTACTTCGCGGAAGAGTTCTTCCTTGCTGGGGAAGTAAAGATAAATGGTTCCTTTGGATACGCCTGCACGCGCGGCGATCTCCTCGAGCTTTGCCGCGTCGATTCCATGTTCCGAGAAGACGCTGAGCGCAGCGTCGAGAATCTGCTGCGGGCGCTCCTCCGGGAGGCGGCGCCAGCGAGGATCGTGTGAAGTGGCGTGAGTGGACGACATGGGTATATGACTGAACGGTCAGTCAAAAGATGGATATTCAAAAGGCGAGCATCTGCTCGCCTTTTGAATAACTTACCCGCCGGTCAGTTATGCGTCAAGGGCGCCGCTCGCGCTACCATGGGATGATGTCGACGCAGCCTTTACGCCTTCCGCCCCGGCGTAGTGCGCGTTCGTCAGCCGGACGATCGTGACGAGCAGGATACCGATTATGATGGCGCCGAGAATCAGCCCGCGGTAGGCGGCGGCGCGGTCTGATTCGTGGGTCTGATGCTGTGACATGTCTTTCCTCGCAAAAAGTGCAGTGCGGACGCTCAAGAACTCAGGAAACGCGGACCGTGGTCATGGTGTCGTTCTGCTTGATCTTCTTCATGACGTCGAGCCCGTCCGTGATCTGGCCGAACACGGTGTGCACACCGTTCAGGTGCTTGGTATTCTGCTCGCTCAGCACCATGAAGAACTGGCTGCCGCCGGTGTCCTTTCCGGCGTGCGCCATGCTCAGCGAGCCGACGGCGTGCTTGCGCGGGTTGCCCGCGGTCTCGCACTTGATCATCCAGCCCGGACCGCCCGTCCCGATGCGGCGGTCGCCAGCCGGCAGGTCACGGGAGTAGGGATCGCCGCCCTGCACGACGAAGTCCGTGATCACGCGGTGGAACTTGACTCCGTCATAGAAGCCCGAGTTCGCGAGCTTCTCGAAGTTGCCGACGGTCGCGGGGGCGTCCTTGTCGAACAGCTCCGCCGTGATGGTGCCGAGGTTGGTTTCGAACTTCGCAGTCTTTGGCATATCGCCCAATTCTATCGGGTCACGCCGCCGATGGACAGATGCGGCGCAGCACGCAATCGGCACAGCGCGGCTTCTTCGCGTCACACACGCGGCGCCCGTGCCAGATGAGGAGGTGCGAGAGAAGGGTCCACGACGGGCGCGGGAACAGCGGCATCAGCGCGCGCTCGATCTTCACGGGGTCGGTCTCGCGGGTGAGCCCGAGCCGCGCGCTGAGCCGCGCCACGTGCGTGTCGACGACGACGCCTTCGTTCAGCCCGAATGCGTTCCCGAGGATCACGTTCGCGGTCTTGCGTCCGACACCCGGCAGCACGACGAGCTCTTCCATCGTGCGCGGTACCTCACCGCCATGCCGTGCCACGACGGCCTTCGCCATTCCGATGAGGCTCTTCGCCTTGTTGCGGAAGAATCCCGTGCTCTTGATGAGCGCCTCCACGTCGCGCTGATCGGCGGCGGCGAGCGCGAACACGTCGGGATAGCGCGCGAACAGCGCAGGCGTCACCATGTTCACCCGCTTGTCGGTGCACTGCGCGCTGAGGATGGTGGCGACCGCGAGTTCGAGCGCGTTGCGATGGCCGAGCTCGCACGCGGCATCGGGGTAGGCCTTTCGCAGCAGGCGCTCGATGGCACGCGCCTGCGTCTTCAGCTCGCCTCCTCGGAGAACTTTCGGGCGCCTGGCGGCCTTCTTCTTTTTCGGAGCCACAGCCTTCACGCGGATGGTGCCGCTCAGCCCGGGGTTAATCCTCGACGCCGGCGAACGACGACAGCCGGTCGATCAGCGCGTGGAGCTGCTTTTCGGTGAGGTCGATCTCCTGCGCGGCGCCTTCGACGTCGAGGAGGCCGGCCCGCATGGATATCGCGACTTGGTTCAGGTAGCGGATCTTCGCGAGGATCTCGTCGGTCGCCTTGCGCAGTCCGTGAAAGCGGCGCTTCTCGGAGAGCGCGCGGCGATGGCGCTTGACCAGCTCGTCCGCCGTGAGGCGCTTCGCAAGCGCGAGTGCCTCATCCTTCGTGCGGCCGGGCAGCGCGCCGCGGTCGGGCAGGCCGAGATCGTCCCACGCCTCATCGGCGAACCAGAGGCGCCCCACGTACTCCACGCCGTCGAAGCCGACGCGGCACGACACGTTGTAGCGTCGGCCGTCGCTTTCGATCGTCGCGATATGGGGCTGCGTGATTTCGTCGTAGGTGGACATTTTCACTATTACAGCTGGATGCAGGGTGCGGAAGAGGAATGCGGGATGCTGAAACCCCCTACTGCGAACGCAAAAACCTCCTCAGAGCTGAGAACAGCTTCACAGGTTGTTCAACATACGGTACGTGACCGCAGTCATCCAGCGGTACGAACGCCGCATTCAGCGATTTCGCGATGGATTCGGAGCTTGCCAGCGGGATGGGATCCTGGCGGCCGTGGACGACGATGGCGGGGCAGTGCACGGCGGTGAGGTCGCTCGTGAGATCGAAGTCGCCGAGGCTCGCCCAGACGGATTGCTGCACGCGTCCGGTTACACGGAATGGCGTCAGGTCGGTGGCGCGATCCGGGTCGGCGAAATAGCCGGCGACACTCAGCTCGAACGTCCGCTGCCGGTATGCGACGGGATCGCTCTCCTTGAGGCCGGAAGCCGCGAGTTCGGCGCGAAGCGTCTGGATAGCCGGGCCTGCCTGCCGCCGCGCGAACTCGGCCTCGAAGCTCGCACGATACACGCTCGAGACGGGCGCCGGATCGATCAGGGCCAGCCGCGTGGGTGCCGGCGCCATGCGCCCGCCCGCCGCCTCGCGGGCGTACAGCAGCGCGAGGAGTCCGCCCCACGAATAGCCGACCATCGACAGCGGATCGATGGCGAGTTCCGTGATGACGTGCGCGAGGTCGTTCACCTGCGTCTCCCACGTCACCATCGTCGGCACGCTCTCCTTCGATCGCCCGCCACCGCGCTGATCGTAGAAGATCAGCTCGAACTCGGGTGTGAGGGCGAGCATCTGCGGGAGGAGATACGCATGATCCGCGCCGGGGCCGCCGTGCAGCACGAGCAGTCTTTCCCTCGGTGCGCCAGCCGGCCCGTACGCGCACCAGTACAACGGGACGTCCGTCGACTGCGTGAAGCCCTCGGCGCGCGGCGCCGGAATGGGCGCAGGCGCCATGGTCTCGTCTCCCCTACTGGGCGACGTTCGTCTTCACGCCGTCCGGCGCCTTGTACACCACGCCGTTCTTCATGACGAACGACGCGCGCTCCAGCACCGTGATGTCCTTCAGCGGATCGCCGGGCACCGCGACGACGTCGGCGAACTTTCCGGCTGCGAGGGTGCCGAGCCGGTCGTCCCAGCCGAGCAGCTTCGCGGCGCTCGACGTGCCGGCGACGATCGACTGCATCGGGGAAAGCCCGCCCCACTGCACCATGAGGGTGAACTCATGGCCGTTCGTGCCGTGCGCGCCGACGCCCGCGTCGGTGCCGAGTGCGATCTGCACGTTGTACTTCCGCGCGTATTCGCCGGCGTGTCGCATCGCGGCCGCGGCGGCGAGCCCCTTTTCGGCGCGCAGTCCCTTCAGCACTCCCGACTTCACCGCCTTCTCCACGGCTTCGCCCGCGCTGTACGTCGGAACGAGGAACGTGTGGTGCTCGGCCATGAGCTTCGCGGCCTCGTCGTCGAGGAACGAGCCGTGCTCGATGCTCGCCACTCCGGCCCGGGTCGCGATCTTGATTCCCTCCGCGCCGTGCGCATGCGCGGCAACCTTGCGCTCGAGCTTGGTGGCCTCGTCCACCATCGCCTTCAACTCTTCGTACGTGTATTGCGGAACGCCGACCGCGTCGCCCTCGGAGAGCACGCCGCCGGTCGCGCAGGTCTTGATCACATCGGCGCCGTACTTCGCCTGGTAGCGCACCGCGGCGCGCACCTGCTCGGGCCCGTCGGCGATGCCGGTCTTGAAGTCGCCGTCGAACAGGCCGGGCTTGTACCCGTTCTCGTCGCAATGGCCGCCGGTGATGCCGATCGAGTGTGCGGCCGTGCGCATGCGCGGGCCCGGAACGTATCCGCCCTCGATCGCGCGGCGCAGCGAGACGTCGTCGAAGTTCGGCGCGCCCACGTTGCGCACGGTCGTGAAGCCGGCCATGAGCGTCTTGCGCGCGTTCGCGACGCCGATGATCGCCGAGAGGCCGGGCGCGTCCCTCGTCGCCTCCGCATCCTGGCCGGGATCGTCCAGCTCGCGGCCGATGAGATGCACGTGCGCGTCGATGAACCCCGGGAGCAGCGTGGCGTCGCCGAGATCGACGCGCCTCGCGCCCGCCGGGATCTTCACGCTCGACTCGGCGCCCACCGCGACGATCCTGTCGTCCGTGACCACCACCACGCCGTTGAGGATCGGTGCCGCGCCGGTGCCGTCGATTACGCGAGCCGCGCGAAGGACCACGGTGCCCGATCCCTTCGCCTCCTGCTGGGCGGTGAGTCCCGCGGACGTTGTCGCGAGCATCGATGCCGCGAAGCCGGCAACGCGGAAGAACGGTGCGGATCGGCGGCTGAACATGACAGGCCTCTTCGGGGTGTAGTGAGGAGCGGCGGTAGGGCGTATGTTACGCTTGCGGGACCCGCAGTGGGAGAGGTGAGTTCGAGTGGGAGGGATGAGTTGGAGAAAGCAGATCTGAGTTTGAGGGGCGAGGGCGAGCGGGAGTCGAGTGGGAGTGCGAGTCGGCGTCTCCCACTCCCACTCAACTCCCACTCAGACTCACTCTCGCCCCTCAAACTCTCACTGAGTTGTCTCCAACTCATCCCTTCCTCTCCACCTCACCTCTCCCACTCAGCGGCGGCACCGTTCCATGGCTGGATGATTACTCAGCTGCGTCATGGATAATTCACTAACTCTCGCCCGCTACTTCGCGCGCCTGGTCTGGCTGCTGGTCCATGAGGGCCAGTCGGTGAACGACCAGAAGGGCGCGTTGCGTGCCATGGTCACCGTGTCGAAGGACTCGTCGGTGCGCCTCGGCAACAATGCAGGGCGCCTCGCCGTGAACGGGCTGGTCATGCCGCAGGCGCTCACCGGCGTGCAGGAACTGGCCGCGCGGCTCGCCGTCCACAAGATCGAAGAGATCGAGATCGACCAGAGCGCCGCCCCCGCCGAGCTGCTCGCGCTTGCGCGGCTGCTCTCCGTGGAGTCGACGACCTCGTCGGACGCCGCCGATTTCGCGCAGAAGCTTTCCGAGCTGGCGGGGAACACCGTCCGCGTGAAGCGCTCCGCGGTGACGGAGCCCGCGCCGATGCGCACGAGCGACACGCCCTCCGTGGCCGAGGTGGCGCCGGACGAGGTCCAGGCGCGCGTCCCGAGACTGCTCGCGAAGCTGACCGAGCAGCTCGATCCCGTCGCGACGCATCATCTCCTCGACCAGCTCGCCTTCCTGGCCGAGCAGGCGACGCGCGAGGGGCGAACACCCGACGTGGCGGCGATTCTCAGCCCGCTGCTCGACCGCGAGGCCGCGATCACCGATCCCGACGCGCGGCGAGTGTTCCTCGTGACCATCCGGCGTCTCATGAAGCCGACGATCCTGCGGCCCATCGCGGTGCTGCTGGTGACGCACCCCGCCACGTCGTCGCGCACGGAGCGCATCCTCCAACGCGTCGGGCAGGACGGCGTGGACTCGGTGGTCGATCAGTATGCGAGTTCGCGGTCGGTGTCGGAGCGGCGGATCTATCGTGAGGTGCTCTCGCGCCTGCCGCTGACCCGTGAAGCACTGGTGCAGATGCTGGCGGATCCGCGCTGGTTCATCGTGCGGCGGGCCGCCGAGCTCCTGGGCGAGATGGGAG
>CABEBS010000483.1_pt1 | contig 10705 bp, 9 predicted proteins | sample 3132631 | NCBI WGS metagenome assembly CABEBS01 (sample SAMEA5534346, study PRJEB31848) | metagenome | biome: tundra; feature: field; material: soil | place: USA | collected 2013-05 | depth 0.45 m | reverse complement strand
CTGCGGACTTGCCGCCCGATTCGACCACGGTTCCAGGCGCACGCGCCGTATTGAAGACGAGCACCGCCGCGAGGACGGCGATTAACGCGATTAGGCCGAGCAGGAAGCGTTTCATGGGCCGTGTCAGTGCGGGAATACGGCTGTCGGTCTGTCTCGAAACTCGCGCTGATCAGTCCGTCACGGCTTGAGCGATTCGACGCCGGCGCGGGCGACCTGCGCATCCTGCGGCGATGTGCCACCGCTGGCCCCGACGGCGCCGAGCACCTTGCCGTTCACGACGATGGGAACGCCTCCCTCGACCGCGACCACGCCGTCCAGTGTGATCACGGACACACGTCCCGCAGTGACCGTGGAGTCGAACGTCTTCGTCGGCCGCCGGAAGCGCGCCGCCGTGCGCGCCTTCCCCTGCGACACCGCGATGCTGCCGAAAGTCGCATCGTCCATATGGTGGAAGGCGATGAGTTCGCCCGCCGCGTCCACCACGGCGATCGACATCGCCCAGTTGTTCTTCGTGGCCTCAGCCTCGGCAGCGGCCAGCATTGTCTTTGCCGCCTGGAGGGTGAGGATCTTCGTATCGGCCAGCTGGGCGCTGGCGCCGAGCGGGGCGATCATGAGCGCAAGGGCGATGAGGCGTCGCATGGGATGCCGGGAGGGGGAAGCCGGAATATGACGCTCGGCCTTCCGGGCCGATAGCGCCGCGCGCGCCACTCTGACGCCTCTTCAGCGCGGAGAACGAAGAAGCGGCGCCCGCTCGGGCGCCGCTCGTCGTGCGGCTTATGCCATCTGCCATCTGCCGTCTGTACTTCAGTGGAGGCGGGGAGATTCGAACTCCCGTCTTGCATAAGATCTTCCGCAGCGTCTACGTGTGTATCCCGGCGATTGATGTTTCCAACGGCTGGCCGCCAGGCCGCCCACCGCTGGATGAGCCTTCTAGATTTTCGCGAGTCGACGGAAGGCGCACCGCCCCGCTAGCCCAGATTTGCGTTACGTGAGGATCGCCCCGGGCGGGCTACCGTTCACGCACTGCCACGGTAAAGCCTAAGCTTTACGCGGCGAGAGCGAAGTTTGAGTTCGCAGTTGAGAATTTCCCGAGTGTTTTACCAGGAACCCGAGGACCTGGACACGCTGCTACGGGTCCACCTACACAATCGATACCAGTCGCCCCCTATTACCCATCCAATATAACACAATTGGGCACGATGATGACCTCACGCGGAGGCCGAACGGCGCACTCCTCACCCCTCACCCGACGATTCAGGCCGTCCGGACGCAATTCCGGCCGTCGCGTTTCGCCCGGTACAGCGCCCTGTCGGTCACGTCGAACAGCTGCCCGCGCTTCATCGCCCCGCCGCCCGCCTCGTACGTCGCCACGCCGAAGCTCGCCGTCACCCTGATCTCGCGGTCCTTCCAGCGGATCGGCATCCCCTCGATGCTCGCGCGCAATCGCTCGGCCAGGTCGAGCCCACCCTCCAGACCAGTCTGCGGCAGGATCACGCAGAGTTCCTCACCCCCGATGCGTGCGCAGGTGTCCGTCGTACGGACTGCATCGCGCATCACCTCCGAGATCGCCCTGAGCACTTTGTCGCCGGCCGGGTGCCCGTGCGTGTCGTTGATATCCTTGAAGTGGTCGACGTCCGCCAGCACGAGCGCACAGCTTCCGCCGAATCGATCGGTCTGGTCTAGTGTGCGCTTGAGTTCGTCGTCGAAGTGCCGGCGATTCGAGAGTCCCGTGAGCTCGTCAAGGCGCGCGGTGCCCCTGACCTCCTCGATCTCCCAAGCCGCTTCGAGCGCCGATCCGGCGAGCTGGGCGAAGAATCCGGCCGTCTTCAGGTCGCCCTGTCGCAACGCGCCGGCCTCCGCCGTGCCGAGCACGATCGCCCCGATGATCCGTTTGTTGCGCCGCATCGGCAGGATCGCCAATGCGCCCGCGTGCGGCACCAGCGCACCCGGCGCGAAGAGTTCGTTCGATGCGGCAACCGCTTCCGCGTAATCCCAGAAGCGGGGAGTCTCATCGATGCACACGCCACCCACGAGCGACTCAGGCTCCACGGGATCGCCGGCGTGCGGCTGCGGTTCGGGGTACAGGGTGCTCGCGTAGTGCACGGCGCCGCGTTGCGTTTCGGCCTGCCACTCGACGAGAGCGGCGAACGTCGCGCCGCTCGCCTCGATGATGCTCTCGACGATTCCCTTCTCGAGCGCGTGATGCTCGCCCGACGGGTCGAGCTCCTGAACGCTTCGCACCAGCACGCGCATGCGCCTGTTCGCACGAGCGACTTCGTTTCTCGTGACCTGAAGCTCCACCAGCTGGGCCAGACGCTCTGCATGCCGCGGAAGCCAGAGCTTGAGTTCGCTGCGCGGACTCCGGATACCCGAAGCCGAATAGAGCACCAGACCGCCGACAACCTCACCCGCGGTGCCGAGTGCGGCAACGTCCTCGAGCGCCACGCGCGCGGCGGCAAAGACGAGCTGGCCGTCCGCGGCGTCAAAGCAAACGACGCCTTCGCCAGCCGCCCACGAAACAAGCTCGCGTTGCTGCGGGGTTCCCCACCCCGCGCTGGGCGGTGCGCCCGGATGATTCCATGCGACCGGCAGAAAGTCCGCGCCCTCGCTTCCGCGCATCCACAGCATCGCGTCGTCGGCCCCATGCTGCGCGCCGACATCGCCGAGATAGCCACGGAGATCGTCGGCCAACTCGCGCTCACGTACCTCCGCGCGATCGTTCGGATTGGACGGGTCGCGGATCGACTTCAGCAGCGACGCGCGCACGCCGCGCCGCGGCGACCCGCGATCTCCCACATGTTCGTACGCGATGCCCGGTGGCAGAGGAACCGGATGCCTTCGACGCCGGAGGGCGCGCCAGTAGTTCGCCGCAATGACGACCATCGCTCCGGCCAGGAACGCCGCGAGCGCCTTCATCACTGCGCGTTCAGGATTCTCGCAGCCGCCATGGCCGCACCGAAGCCGTTGTCGATGTTGCATACCACCACACCCGCGGCACAGCTGTTCAGCATCGCCAGCAGTGCGGACAACCCCTCGAAGCTCGCGCCGTAGCCGACGCTCGTCGGCACCGCGATCACCGGCACGCGAACCAGACCTCCGACCACCGACGGCAGCGCGCCATCCATACCTGCTACCACGATGACGACGGCAGCGTCACGAAGCGCATCGTGCTGCGAAAGCAGGCGGTGAATGCCCGCGACGCCGACGTCCGTGAGCCGCGCGACGGTCAGCCCGACGGCGACGAGCGTCTCCGCCGCTTCCTCGGCTACCGCCAAGTCACTCGTGCCCGCGGTCACGATGAGTGCCGGCTTGCCGCCACTCTTCGCGGGCAACGCGGCACCGGCGAGGTGCACCGTACGGGCGAGCGCGTTCACTCGGACGCCGGGAAAGGCCGCGCCAAGCGCGGCGCGTTGCGATTCGTCAGCGCGCGTGACGAGAAAGCCGTCTCCCTTCGCCGCGAGCCGCTCGCAGATCAACAGGGTCTGCTCGACGGTCTTTCCTTCACCGAACACGACCTCGGGATACCCCGCGCGCAACGCGCGATGGTGGTCGATGTTCGCGAAGCCGAGCTCTTCGACCGGCGCGCCGTCGAGGTGTGAGAGCGCCTGCTCGATCGTGGCCCGCCCCGCCGCAACATCTTCCAGCAGCGCACGGACCCGCTCGCGCCTCATGGCCTTCTCATGCGTGCCCGGCCTCGAGGAGTTCCGCGTCCAACTCGTGTCCTTCGTGCGGGAGGTCGCCGTGAGTGCCCATCGCGAGGTAGTCGCTGAAGATTCCCTCGACTTCGTCAAAGCTGTTCACCTGGTGCAGTCGCTTGCGCAGCTCCGCGGAACCCGGAAGCCCCTTCACGTACCAGCCCAGATGCTTGCGGAACTCGAGCGCAGCGCCGACCGGATCGATCTCGTACTCCTGCACCATGCGCGCGTGCTGGAGCGCGGTGTCGAATCGAATCGCGACCGGCGGCGCCGGCGGCAATGGCTTTCCGGCGAGCAGCGCGCGCGTCTGGTCGAAGATCCACGGCTGGCCGAATGAGCCGCGCGCGATCATCACGCCGGCACACCCGGTCTCGCGATGCATGCGATACGCGTCTTCGGCCGTCTTGATGTCGCCGTTGCCGATCACCGGAATGTCGAGCGCCTCGACGAGCTTCGCGATCTCCTCCCAGCGCGCGGCACCGGAATACATCTGTGTGCGCGTACGTGGATGCAGCGCGATCGCGCCCACGCCCGCGTCCTGGCAGCGAAGGCCGATCGTCACGGGATCGCGCATTTCCTCGTTCCAGCCGCTGCGAATCTTGCAGGTGACCGGGAGATGCGTCGCGCGCACGACGGCCTTGATGACTTCCTGCACGAGCCCGAGATCCTTGAGGCATCCGGATCCGCCGTTGCGCCGCACCACCTTCTTTACCGGGCAACCGAAGTTGATGTCGATGAACTCCGGCTGAAACACGTCCGTAACGAGCGCCGCGGCCTCACCCATCGGGCCGGGCTCGCCTCCGAAGATCTGCACGCCGATCGGCCGCTCATCGGGCCCGAATCGAAGCTTGCTCAGCGTGGCCTCGTTCTCCCGGCGAATCCCCTCCGCGGACAGGAACTCCGTCACGACGACATCCGCGCCAAAGCGGCGGCAGAGTCGCCGGAATGGCGACTCCGACACCCCCGCCATCGGCGCCAGAAACAGCGGCACCTCGTGCGAGACGGAATAGGGGAATGCGGGCATGATTCGCAAGGTAAGCGCGTCGGCAAATGCTTGCAACATCACGATTTGACGCGTATTGGCACCTTTACTACCTTAGCATTACCTTAGGCCCATACCCATCGACCAGACGGCGCGTCACCAAGGGGCGCCTGAGAAAAGAGGAACTGCATGGAACTGCGCGAGTTTTTCTCTGAAGACGCCGTCAAGCTCGACCTTCAGGGCACCACCAAGGACGACGTCCTGAAGGAGCTCATCGCACTTCTCGGTCTCGACGAGAAGAACGAAGCGATGCTCTTCAAGATGCTCAAGCGACGCGAAAACCTCGGCTCGACGGGCATCGGACGCGGCATCGCGATTCCCCACTGCCGCTCGCTGGTGGTCAACAAGCTGCGCGTGGCGTTCGGCCGGAAGCGCGAAGGCGTCGACTTCAAGGCGATCGACGAGAAGCCCGTGTTCTTCTTTTTTCTTATCGTCGCGCCGCCGCTCGAAGTCTCCAACCAGTACCTCCCGGTGCTCGGCAAGATCGCGCAGTTCTCGAAGGAGGCGGACGTGCCCGACCGTCTGCTGAGCATCTCGCAGCCGGCCGAGTTCATGAAGCTCCTCGAGGAGAAGGGCGTATGAATCGCTATCTGTTGGTCGCGACGATCGCGTTCGCGCCCGTTCTCGCGCCGGCGCTCTCGCCTGGTCTCGCGGCGCAGAACGCCGATCCGCACGCCACGGTCACCGTCGGAACGGCGACCGCGAAGCGTGGTGAGCGCGCCTACGGTGCGCTGGTTGTCCCAGCGGGCAGCGATGCCGGCACGGTCATTCAGGTCGCGGTCATCAACGGTGCCAAGCCGGGCCGCGTGGTGTCGTTCGTGTCGGGCGCGCACGGCACCGAGTACACGTCGATCGTCGCGCTCACGAAACTCATCGAGCGGATCGATCCGAAGAAGCTGAGCGGCACCGTGATCATCGTGCCGTTGCTCAACGTTGCCTCGTTCGAGCAGATGGTGCCGCATATCAATCCGGTCGACAAGAAAGGGATGAACGCGTCGTATCCGGGGAATCCGGCCGGCACACAGACCGAGCGCGCGCTCGCGATGGTCGCCGAGCAGGTCGTGAAGCCCGCCGACGTGATCGTGGACTTGCACGGCGGCGATCTCGACGAGAACCTGCGGCCCTACAGTTACTGGATGCGCAGCGGGAACAGCGCGCAGGACAGCGCGAGCCGCGTGCTCGACGAGCGATTCGGCCTCGACATGGTGATCGTGAGCGACGTCGACATCACCAACCCCGCGCGCACGCGGAGCCTCAGCGGCTACGCGCTCGTGCTCGGCAAGACGACGTTCGTCGCCGAAGCGGGCCGCTCGGGGCTCGTGACCGCCGAGGAGACCGGAATGCTCGTCAACGGATCGCTGAACGTGCTGGCCTCGCTCAAGATGATCGATCGCGCGGTGCCGGCGTCGCCGAAGATCAAATGGGTCGGCCACGACCAGCGCGTGCGGGCGGACAGCGGGGGGATGTTCTACGCCACCGCAGCCCGCGGCAGCCGCGTGCTGAAGGGCGCCAAGGTCGGCTACATCACCGACTACGTCGGACGGAAGATGAGCGATGTGCTCGCGCCGCAGGCCGGCATCGTGAGCTTCATCCGCGGCGTGCCCTCGCTCGCGAAGGGCTCGACGATCGTGACGGTCGTCGAGGTGTTCGACGGAGCCCCGCCGCCGTGGACGAAGCCGGCGCCCTGACAAGGTCCGGCAACAAGCGACTGGTGAAGCGTTTCCAAACAGCGACGAGCGACGCGTGAGGGGCGCGGAGACGGTCGTCTCCTCACGCCGCGCTCGTCGCCCTTCACCAGATCGCCCCTCATCTGTCGCTCGTCTCTTGGCATGAGAGAAGCTCCCGCCTCGACCGTCGGTCAGTTCCCCAGCCGCGAGACCACGACCGGAAGTTCCTGCACAACGGGCGGCGGCGTCCTCAGCCACTGCGGCCGCCCGATAGCCGTCGCGCGGAGAAGAGCCGGCCCCGGCTGGAACTGCGCGAGAAACTCCGTCGTGAACGACGGCATCATCGATCCCTGACGAGTACGCGGATCGTAGAAGCCGTCGCGGCTCGGGGCCACCCGGAGCGTGGCGAGCATCACGGAGTGCGAGCCCTGAATCAGCTCGAGGCGCACATCGACCGGCGTGCGCCCTGATGTGACCACGTGCACGAACGAGGGCATCCCGGCTCTCAGGTCCGGGCTCACCACCTTGAGCTCGAGGCTGCGCACCTGCACCCACGCGCGATACGACGACCACGCGCCGATCGCGACGTGCAGCAGGGCGACGATGATGATGACGCGCTGGACGACCCTGAGGAGTCGCGAGCCGTTCGATGCGCGTTCGGAGAAACTCAGCTTTGCCGTAGTCATGACTACGGCATTCTAACGACCTTCCCCATGAAGAGCACGGTGCCGGTGAGGCGTTCGCGGATCACCATGATGTACGGGCGATCGACGCGCATGACCGTCACGAGCGGAGCCGAGACGGTGCCGACCCCCACCGTCGTGACCGCCGCCGCCTCGGTTCCCTCCTCGTTGATGTCGACGAAACTGTTCTGCTGCACGAACTCGATGAAGAGCTGCGAACCGGCCGGATTCGGGGCCATCCGGGTGAAGTCGGCCCCGTTCGAGTCGAACGGCTCGACCATCCCCAATGCCATGAGATCGGGCTTCAACTGCCTCTTGTAGGCCAGCGTCAGCTTGGGAAGCGAGAGATCGACGTGCTCCACCGCCCTGAGGCTCCCGATGAGAGACTGCCATGCAGTGGGCGTGAGCGACGCCGCAAGCGTCTGGATATCGGTTCCCGCCTTCGGCAGGAGAACGGTCATCGTGAACGCGCTGTCGCCGTACGGCAGGTCGACCGCCTGATAAGCTGCGGTTTCTGCGTACGAAAACGCGTGCAGCTGACGCATGAGCTGCATCTGCTGCGTGGCGCCGGTGCTCGTGGTGAACGTGGCGGCGGTCGTCTGGGCCGGATCGAACTGCGAGCGCCAACTTCCCTTGAAATAGATGGCGTTGATCAAGAACATCATCTCGCTTGGATCGATGCCATCGAGAACCGAGGGGATCTTGCCGTTCGTCGCGCTGTTCACCCAGCCGTTGATGGTCGCGAGCGAGCCCTGCACGTCGGCGAAGTTCAGCCCTTTCACCGTCGCATCGAAGTAGGTCCTCGTGGTGTCGACGAACGTCTGGAGCACGGGGAATCCATTGCGGTACCAGATCGAGTTCGCGATCTGCATCTTCACGCCGGGGTCGAGCGAGGTGAGCAAGGCGATCAGCGATCGATAGCCCGCGTTGATGTCCGCGAGTGAGCTGTTCCCGAACTGCAGCGCGCCGCGCATCTGGTCGTACGTAACCGTCGCGGCGCCGTTCATCGTCATGCCGAGCGCGAACGACGCGCTGAGCGGCGAGATGAAGACGTTGGCGTCCGGCTGGGCCGCGTTGACCTTCGCCCACAGCGCGAACGAAAAAGCGGTCGACGCATCGCGGACCGACGTCTCGGAGATGGTGAGGGCGCGGGGAAGCTGGGTTAGGACGGCCGGCACGGGCGCCGTGACGTCGTGGCACGAGACGACGCACATCAGCGACACGAAGAACAGCGACACCCGCGTGAAACGAGCCTGAAGCATTCGGCACCTCCGTGCGCGGTCCTCAGGCTTACGTACCCCGCGGTACAGGGTATGGTCACGGCAGTGGGTTCCCAAACAGGGACGAGCGACGCGTGAGGTGCGATTTGGCGAAGAGCGATGAGCGACGGGTGAGGGGCGATTTGGCGAAGAGCGATGAGCGACGGGTGAGGGGCGATTTTGGGGAAGAGCGACGCGTGAGCGGCGAGGAGACGTTCTCCTCACGCCTCACACGTCGCTCTTCGCCAAGTCGCGCCTCACCCGTCGCTCGTTCCTGTTTGGAAGCCCCTCACGCGTCGCTCGTTCCTGTTTGGAAGCCCCCTCACGCGTCGCTCGTCGCCAGATCGTCCTCAGACTTCCATCACCACGAACTCTTGCGACTCGTCGATCTGGAGCCGCTGGATGTCCTGCCCCAGGCGCCAGCGCACGCGCAGCAGCTGCATCGCCGCGACGGCTGCGAGCGCGCCGACGTAGCCCCACCACACGCCCTGCGGGCCGAATCCGAGCCGGAACGCGAGCCCGAGGGAGAGCGGAATCCCGATTCCCCAGAAGCCCGCGAGGTGCAGCAGCATCGGCACGCGCGTGTCACCCGTCCCGCGCAGCACGCCCGTCGCGACGGCCTGCATGCCGTCGAAAATCTGGAATAGCCCGCCGATGAAGATCAGCGAGGCCGCCGTCGCAACGGTCGCCGGATCACGCACGAAGATCAGCGCGAGCGCTCGCGGAATCGTCAGGAACGCGATCGCCGCGATAGCCATGAACCCCATCCCAACGGCCAGGGCCGCGACTGCATCGCGCCTCGCCCCCGAGAGATCTTCCCTGCCGATGGCGCGTCCGACCATCGCCGCGGCGGCGGCACTCACCCCCATCGGAAACATGAAGGTCAGCGCCGCCAGGTTGATCGCGATCTCGTGCGCGGCGAGCGGAACGGAGCCGAACCAGCCGAGCGCCACCGCTCCACCCGAGAACACCGCGATCTCGAGCCAGTTCTGAAGCCCGACGGGCATGCCGAGCCGGAGCATTCGCACCATCGGCCCGACGCGGAACGATTCCGGCCGCCACGGCACGAGTGCGCCGTGGAGCTGCTTCCAGCCGAAGTACACGAGCAGGCCGAACATCAGCCACCGGCTCAGCGCCGTGGCGATCGCCGATCCCTGTGTTCCCAGCGCAGGAAGCCCGAAGTGCCCGTAGATCAGCGCGTAGTCCAGCGCGAAGTTCACGAAGTTCGAGACCACGATCGCGATCACCACCGGCCGCACCTGCGCCATCGCCTGCAGCGACTGCCGCAGCGCGAAGAACAGGTAGAACGGCACCACGCCGATGATCGAAATGCGCGAGAACGTCGCGGCGATCGGCGTGACGTCGGCGGGCTGGCGGAGGAAGCCGAAGAACAGCTCGCCGGGAATCAGGAGGAGCGCCGTCGGCACGCTGAGCGCGAGCGCCATGAGCACGCCGCGCTGCACCCCGCGCGAGACGCCTTCGTGATCCTGCGCGCCCGTGGCTTGCGAGACAACCGGATCGAGGACGAGCAGGATCCCCATCCCGAAAATCGTGACGTTGACCCAGTAGATGTGGCCGAGCGCCACCGCGGCGACCGCGGACGTTCCCACGCGGCCGACCATCGCCGTGTCCACCACGCCCATGAGCATGATGCCCACTTGAGCGAGCACGACGGGCCAGGCGAGGCGCAGCATCTCGCGCAGCTCGCCTCGCGTCGGGCGGAGCTGCGCGAGGGATGACACTAAAGTTCCTCCGTATCCCGCATCAGCGGCACGCTACTCCCACTCGATGGTGGCGGGCGGCTTGGAGCTCACGTCGTATACCACGCGATTCACTCCCGCGACCTCGTTGATGATCCGGCTCGAGATCCGCGCGAGCACCTCGTGAGGAAACGCGAACCAGTCGGCCGTCATGCCGTCCGTGCTCGTCACCGCGCGCAGCGCGATCGCATTCTCGTACGTCCGGAAATCACCCATCACTCCAACCGAGCGGATCGGGAGGAACACCGCGAACGCCTGCCAGATGTCGTCGTACAATCCGGCTTCGCGAATCTCCTCGAGATAGATGGCGTCGGCCTTGCGAAGCGTGTCGATCGCCGGCTGGTCGACGGCGCCGAGCACGCGAATCGCGAGCCCGGGCCCGGGGAACGGATGGCGGCCGACCATCTCCTCCGGCAGGCCGAGCTCGCGGCCGACGTTGCGCACTTCGTCCTTGAACAGTTCGCGCAGCGGCTCGATGAGCTTGAACTTCATCCCCGGCTTGAGCCCGCCCACGTTGTGATGCGTCTTGATCGTGGCGCTCGGGCCGCCCTTGACGCTCACGCTCTCGATCACGTCGGGATAGAGCGTGCCCTGCACCA
>CABEBS010000475.1_pt1 | contig 10864 bp, 11 predicted proteins | sample 3132631 | NCBI WGS metagenome assembly CABEBS01 (sample SAMEA5534346, study PRJEB31848) | metagenome | biome: tundra; feature: field; material: soil | place: USA | collected 2013-05 | depth 0.45 m | reverse complement strand
AGTTCGGGCGATCACCCTGCGGCCACTACGCAAACACGCCCGCGCAACGCACGGGCGAGAGCGTGGAGAGTAGGCGTCCGAGAGGCGAAAGTCAAGGCGTGACAACGCTTTGGTACTGTCCGTTTTTGACTTGTGACAATGTGCGTCATCAGTATCCGGCGCGAAAAACTTGCCACACCGGATACAGAATCACGAAGAGCGCCACGACCCCGATTACGAATAGGACTCTGCGCCTTCTCGCGATCTCTTTCGGCGACGCGCGCTCGCGTGGCTCGTTAGGCTGCGATGGCATAATCCTTCTCCATTTTTGAGAGCATTTCTTCGACCGTCCAAACGTGATCGGTGAGGCCGCACACCATCGCGGGCGTCGTCTTGTAGCCCTTTGCGGCCTTAGTCAAAGTACCATGAGCGCGGGTAGTGTCCCCTTTTGGGCCGTTACCGGCGAAACTCCCTCGTGGAAACGCTAGGTCGCCTTGCAGACTCCGGGCGGCCCATCGTATGTGATGCCGAGCGACTTGAGATAGACGGCCAACGGCTCGAGACCGACCGACTTGCGGCGCGCATCGACGCATGGTTCGTCAGCGATTGCGTCGAGAACGGGCGGCCCCGGCTTATCCGACGATCGTGCTTGAGTGCCGTAGATCTGGGCTTTGCCCTCGCCGACCAGCACCCGATCCCTCAGCAACGCGACATCACCCGCGCGCACGTCGTTGCGCTGAAGCGCCGAGAGAAGCAGCGGCACAACCTCCCGTTGGTAGTCGAACGGTGCGTGCTGCACGAGCAACCACGCCGCATGCGCGCCGTCGTCGGCGACCAGTTTGCGACCCGGCCATCCTCGCGCCGCGATGATCGCTTTGAGACGGTCCAACCGTGGTGCGTCGGCCGCGGCGATCGCGCGGTCGACCGAATCGCCTTGCGGTGACGCGTGCCCAAATCGCGCGAGGACAGCGCCGACGCCGTTGCGGCTTTGCTGATCCTGCATGGCAAGGGTGAGCAGCTCTTGGCGCAGCGACGAATCGACCGCGGCCCGCCGCTCTCGAAGCTTCGATTCCAATCCGGTCCACCGCGGGTCGCGGTGCAGCACGAACGTATCGGTGTCGCGTGCGAAATACTGAGCGTCCAGAAACCCTTCGTCGATGGCGCGATTCAAGTCGCGAAATGCGATGTCGCTCAGACCGGCCCGCGCAGCCGCGCCGGCCGCCAGCGCCATGCAGACTGGGTCGAAGCCGGACTCACCGTACGCGCGCTCGTACAAACGGGTTGCGTCACCGAATCGTCGCTGGTGCTCGGCGGTATCGGCACTCGCAAACGTGGCGATCAACCCCTGTGCCCGGGCCGTCCCCGCGCCGGTGCCGAGCAGAAGGATCGTCAAGAACAAACGGCGCCTATGATGTCGGCGCCCCGTGCGCGTTCCCAAGTTGACCTCGTAAGGATCGAGACAATGGAGATTCGCGACTCTGGATGGTGACACGCCCCTCCGCGACCGGTTCCAAGCAATGACGACGAGTGCAACGAAACGCATGCCACTTCGCTATAACACCGCGTGGAGCGTTTGTCACGGATTTTCTCTCTGAGAATCGGACACTACCCAACGCTTTTGACTCTCACGCCGACCACGCCTACCTTTCGCCTCGACTGCCCGAGAGGGCCTCGCTCCAGACGCCGAACCCGACCGTCATTTGAACAAGTTCGAGCTGTTTATTCTCGTCGTCCCCATTCTGCTCTTTTCCATGGTGGCGCACGAGTACGCGCACGGGTACGCCGCACTGCGCCAGGGTGACAACACGGCGCTGATGCTCGGTCGCCTCTCCTGGAATCCGCTCAAGCACATCGACCCGGTCATGACGCTCATCATGCCGCTGGTGACGTTCCTGAGTTTCGGCGTCGCGTTCGGCGGCGCGAAGCCCGTGCCGGTGAACCCGCGCCTCTACCGCAACTACCGGCGTGGCGACATCATCGTGTCGCTCGCCGGCATCGTGACGAATCTCGTGCTGGCCGTCGTTCTCGCGGTCCTGATCGTGCCGCTCGGCCTGGCCGGCCGCGCGATGCCCGTGCTCGAGAGTTCGCTCGCGATCATCCAGCTCATGTTCCTCTACGGCGTCACGATCAACCTCGTGCTCGCCGCGTTCAACCTGATCCCGATCCCGCCGCTGGACGGTTCGCACGTGATGAAGCATCTCCTCCCGGCGTCGTGGGCGGCGAACTACCAGCGCTTCGGGCGATACGGCATCATCGTCCTGATCTTGCTGCTTTGGATTCCGAATTCGCCCATCAGCCTGTGGATAAAGCCCGTGTTCATCCTCACCAACGAGGCGATGCGTCTCGTGGGCCCATTCGTGCTGCCGAGTCCATGGACGACGTGACCGTCGCGCCGGTCGCCGACGCGTACGAGGGGAGCTTCGTCGTCGAGCTCGCCCACTTCAACGGGCCGCTCGACCTGCTGCTCTCGCTCATTCGCGACGAGAAGATCGACATCTACGACATCCCGATCGCGCGCGTGTGCGAACAGTTCCTCGTCCGCATGCGCGACCTCGCGCTGAACGACGCCGCCGAGTACCTCGAGATGGCCGCGCGGCTGCTGCGCATCAAGGCGCACCTGCTGCTGCCGCGACGCGAGAGCGACGACGCATGGGAGGATCCGCGCGCCGAGCTCGTGCGCCGTCTGCTCGAGTACCAGCAGATGCGCGAAGTGGTGTACGTGCTCGAACGGCTCGGCGAGGATCGCCGCAACCGGTTCGCGCGCACGTATTCACCCGAACTCACCGCGCCGCCGCAGGCGCCGCTCGCGCTCTCGCTGGCGGAACTGCTCGTCGCCGTGGACCGCGTCCTGCGCGCCGCCAAGAAGCCGGCGCTGCATGAAGTCATCCCGCGCGCGCTCGACGTCGACGGCGCGATCACCACGATCCGGGCCGTGCTCGCGCTGCGCCAGCGCGCGCGCTGGCGCGACGTCGTGCGCGTGAACGCCGAGCCGTGGGAAGTGCTTTCGACCCTGCTCGCATTGCTCGAACTGGCCCGCCGCAACGAACTGTCGCTCGCGCAGCCAAAACCTTTTGCCGATGTGGAGATCTCGCGTGAACTCGCTGGCGAAGCTGCTTGAGGCCGCGCTCTTCGCGAGTCCCCGGCCCATTCCGGCCGAGGAACTCGCGGGGCTCGATCCCGATGTGTCGGTCAAGGACGTGCGCGCCGCGCTCGAAGAACTGCGGCTGATGTTCGACGACGGCGGGCACGGTGTCGAGCTCGTCGAGCAGGGCGGGGGGTGGCAGATCCTCACGCGCCCCGAGTACACGGAGGCGATCGAGCGTGCCCGTTTCGCTTCGCGCCCGCAGCGCCTGTCCGGCGCGGCGCTCGAGACGCTGGCGATCATCGCGTATCGCCAGCCGATCGGGCGCGCCGAAGTCGCGGACATCCGGGGCGTCGACGCCGGCGCGATCCTCAAGTCGCTCCTCGAGCGCGGCCTCGTCGAGGTCGTGGCGCGCGGCGAGGGTCTCGGCCGCCCGCTGCTCTACGGCACCACACCGCTCTTCCTCGAGCAGTTCGCGCTGCGGCACCTCGAGGAGCTGCCGCGCGTCGACGAACTCGCGATCGCGCTGCGCCGCGAGCCGCAGCCGCTGTGAAGAGTGTGAAGGCCGCGGCGCCGGCCATGCGCATTCACCGCGCGCTCGCTCGCGCGGGGATCGCGTCGCGCCGAAAGGCGGAGGAACTCGTCGCGGCCGGCCGCGTGAAGGTGAACGGTGTCGTCGCGCGCACGGGTCAGACGGTCAATCCGTCGTCGGACACGATCACGGTGGACGGCACGAAGATCTCCGCTCCTGTTTCAACGGTGTGGGTAATGCTCAACAAGCCGGCAGGAGTCCTCACCACGAAGAGCGATCCCGGCGGCCGCAGCACGGTGTTCGAATTCGTTCCGCCGGCGCCGGGCCTCACATACGTCGGGCGCCTCGACTACATGACCGAGGGACTCCTGCTGCTCACCACGGACGGCGACGCCGCCCACGCGCTCACGCATCCGAAGACGGGCGTCGAGCGCACGTACGTCGCGACGGTCAGGGGCAACGCGCCCAACGCCGTCGTCTCGGCGAAAAAGGGCGTCGAGCTCGACGATGGCTTCGTGAAGCCGGACCACGTCGAGGCGCACCCCGTGGGCGATCGTCTGTGGGAGCTCTCGATCTCGATCAGCGAGGGAAAGAATCGCGAGGTGCGCCGGTTGTGCGAAGCACTGGGACTCGAAGTGCTCAGGCTCGTGCGCACCAGGTTCGGCCCGCTCGAACTCGGGTCACTGCCAACCGGTTCGGCCCGGCCACTCACCAGCCGCGAGCGAAAGCTCCTCGAAGCCGTAGCCAAGGGAACGGGGTAAGAGACGAATGCAAGCCAAGGACCAATCCGAGCTCGACCATACGCTGATCCAGGGCGTACTCGATCAAGTCGCCAAGCGCGTCGTCGGCCAGGACGCCATGGTCGAACGCCTGATCATCTCGCTGCTCACGGGCGGCCACGTGCTGCTCGAGGGCGTGCCGGGACTCGCCAAGACGCTCACGGTGCGCACGCTCGCCGAGACCGTGCATACGACGTTCAGCCGGATCCAGTTCACGCCCGACCTGCTCCCCGCCGACGTCGTCGGCACGCAGATCTACGATCAATCGACCGGCAAGTTCTCCGTGAAGAAGGGCCCGATCTTCGCGAACATCGTGCTTGCCGACGAAATCAACCGCGCGCCCGCCAAGGTACAGGCCGCGCTGCTCGAGGCGATGCAGGAGAAGCAGGTCACGATCGGCGGCACGACGTACAAGCTCGACGAGCCGTTCCTCGTGCTCGCCACGCAGAATCCGATCGAGCAGGAGGGCACGTATCCGCTGCCCGAAGCGCAGGTCGACCGCTTCATGCTCAAGCTGCGCGTGGGATATCCGTCGCGCGAAGAAGAAAAGGAGATCATGCGCCGCATGGCCGGCGGCGTCGCGATCGTGGTCGAGACCGTTGCGAATCCAACGGCGATCATGGCCGCGCGGAAGCGCATCGCGGAGCTCTTCCTCGACGCGCGCATCGTGGACTACATCGTCGATCTCGTGCACGCCACGCGCGCGCCGGCGGACTTCAAGCTCGCCGACCTCGTGCCGCTGATCGAGTTCGGCGCGAGCCCGCGTGCGACCATCGCGCTCGCGCAGTCGTCGCGCGCGCACGCCTTCCTGCGCGGACGCGAGTTCGTCTCGCCCGATGACGTGAAGGCGATGGCGCCGGACGTCCTCCGCCACCGGGTCCTGCTGACGTACGAGGCCGAGGCCGAGAGCGTGACGAGCGACCAGGTGGTCCAGCGGGTCCTGGACGCCGTCCCTTCACCGTGACGGGCGACGGGTGAGGGATGCTCGATTGATGAGGAGTGCTCGATGGGTGAGGAGTGCGCGGAGAGTGATTCGTGATTGAGACCGCCTCGATCTCGCCTGAGATTCTCCGGCAGGTCAAGCGCATCGAGCTGCGCACGCGCGGGCTCGTCAACTCGCGCTTCGTCGGCGAGTACCACTCCGTGTTCAAGGGGCAGGGCATGGAGTTCTCGGAAGTGCGCGAATACCAGTCGGGCGACGAGGTGCGCACCATCGACTGGAACGTGAGCGCACGGATGCACCGCCTCTTCGTGAAGCGCTACGTCGAGGAGCGCGAGTTGACGGTGCTGCTGATCGTGGATTGCTCGGGCTCGAGCCGCTTCGGCACCGGCGAGCGCGACAAGCAGTCGATGGCGGCCGAGCTCGCCGCCGTGCTCGCGCTGACCGCGACCCGCAACAACGATCGCGTCGGCCTCATCCTCTGTTCCGATCGCATCGAGCACGTGGTGCCGCCGCGGAAGGGTCGGCGCCACGCACTGCGGCTGGTGCGCGACGTGCTCGCGTGGCCGACGACGTCGCGCGGCACGAACCTCGCCCTCGCGCTCGACTACGCGTCGCGGGTGCTCACGCACCACTCGCTGGTATTCGTGATCTCGGACTGGGTCACGGCGGCAATAGACCGGCCCCTCAGAATGCTCTCGCAGCGGCACGATCTCGTGGCCGTCGTGCTCGACGATCCGGGGGAGCGCGCGCTGCCCGACCTCGGCGTCGCGCGTCTCGTCGACCCCGAGACCGGCCGGTTCGTGGAGATCGACACGAGCGCGTCGACCGTGCGCTCGCGGTACGGCCGCGAACTCGGCGAGGAGCGCGCCGCGCGCCAGCAGCTGCTCCGCCGCCTGGGGGTCGATGAAGTGCTCGTGCGGACGGAGAAGGGATACGCCGAGCCGCTGCTCCGGTTCTTCAATACCCGGGAGACGCGTGGCCGGAAGACGAGGCGGCGGTGAGCCGGCACGCCGCGAGCGGCGAGGCGGCGGTGAGACGGTGGGCCGCGCTCGCCCTGGCCGCCGCCTGCCTCTCGGCGCGCGACGCGCACCCGCAGGACGCGGTGCAGCGGGGGGCGCTCGTGAGCGTGAGCGTCGCTCCCGAGACGGTCACGGTGGGGGAACCGTTCTCGGTGCGCATTCGCGTGCGCGCGCCGAAGTTCGCGACGATCCATTTTCCCGCGGTCCCCGATACCGCCGACGCGATCGAGGCGGTCGATCCTCGCGCGATGGAGGAGGCGGGCGATGCCGAGTTCATCGACCGCACGGCGGTCTATCGTCTCGTGGCGTGGGACGTTGGGCGGCACACGCCGCATTTCGCGAACGTGATCGTGGGAACGGGCGGTTCCGACCAGCAGTACCCCGTGGCACTGCCGGCGGTGACGGTGCTGTCGCTCCTCCCGGCCGACAGCGCCCAGCGTTTGCCGAAGGTCGCGCGTGATCCGGTCGCGCCGCCGGGCGCGCTCTGGAAACTTCTGCTGCTCGCCGCGCTGCTGCTCGCGGGACTCGCGTGGTTCTGGTGGCGGCGGCGCGCGCACCGCGCGGCCGCGGTGCCGCGCGAGGCGGAGCCGTTCGCCGCGGCCACGGCGTCGTTCCAGGCGCTCGACGCGCTGGGACTCGCGGCCGCCGGCGAATCCGGGCGTCACGTCATCGCCAGCGTGGACGTGCTTCGCGGCTACCTGGCGCGGCGTTTTCCGGACATGCGCGAATCGCTCACGCCGCAGGAGATCGAACGCGCGCTGAAGGACGCGGACCTTCCCGTGCTGCCGGAGCGGCTCGCTGCGCTGCTTGGGCGAGAGTCGTCCGTCCGTTTTGCGCGCGCGGGTGTCACGGCCGACGAGGCCCTCGCGCTCGGGAAGGAGTCGCGGGCGATCGTGCGCGACATCCAGACGGCGTACGAAGCGCGCATTCGGGCGATGGAGCGCGGGCCGCAGCGGGGTCGCAGGCGATGAGCCGGCTCCTCGCGCTCGACTTCGGCGAGCCCTGGTGGCTCGCGCTCCTCGTGCTGCCGGCGCTCTGGCTCTGGTGGCGCCGCCGGAGGCATCCCGGTGCCATCCTGTTTTCCCGCGTGGACGTGCTGCAGCGCGGCCCGTCGCTCGGACGATGGACGGCGCGCGTCCTGCTGGCGTCCCGCGTCACCGCGATGGTGCTCGCGTGCGTCGCGCTCGCGCGGCCGCGCACCGGTGCGCGCGTCGAGCAGGTCAGCGGCGACGGCATCAGCATCATCATGACCATCGATCTTTCGAGCTCCATGCTCGCGGAGGATTTTCAGCCGCAGAATCGTGTCGAGGTGGCGAAGGACAAGATGAAGCAGTTCATCGCCGGCCGGACGCAGGACCAGATCGGGCTCGTCTCGTTCTCGGGTGAGGCGCTGACGCAGGTTCCGCTCACCATGGATTATCCGGTGCTGCTCGCCGCCGTGGACAATCTCCAGCCCGGGCAGCTCGAGGACGGCACCGCGATCGGCACCGCCATCGCCACGTCGGTGAACCGGCTCCAGGACGCGAAGGGCCGTTCGAAGGTGATCGTCCTGCTCACCGACGGCGTGAACAATCGCGGCACGATAGATCCGCGAACCGCGGCGAAGGCGGCGGCGGCGCTGGGCGTGCGCGTGTACACGATCGGCATCGGGACCGAGGGAATGGCGCCGGTGCCGGTCGGGCGCGGGGTGTTCGGCTTGCGATACGAAACGCGGGCGGTCGAGCTCGACGAGCCGCTGCTCGAGTTCATCGCGCAAACGACCGGCGGCCGGTACTTCCGGGCGAAGGACGGACAGGCGCTCCAGCGCATCTACACGCAGATCGACGCGCTCGAGCGTTCTCCGATTCACGCGAAGCGCTACGTCCGGTATCGTGAACTCTATCGGTGGCCGCTCGGCGTCGCACTCGTCGCGTTGCTGCTCGAGCTCGCGTTGCTTGCCTTGCGGGGGCCCCTGCCGTGAAGAATCCATGAACTTCCGCTTCGACCTTCCGTGGGCCGCGGTCGCCGCGGCGGTGCTCTCGTTCCTGTCGGCGCTCACGTTCCGGTTCTGGCACCGCCGCCGCGTCGCGCGGCTCTCGCAACTCGGAGTGGAGGCGGCGATCGAACGGCTCGCGCCGGTGGGCGTGCGACGCGCACCCGTGGCGCGCGCGGTTCGCGTCTCGGCCGCGATCGGGCTCGCGGCACTCGCGTACGCCGGGCCGAGGTGGGGATCGGGCACGAACATGGTGCGCACCGAGGGAATCGACGTGGTGCTCGCGATGGACGCCTCGCTGTCGATGCTCGCGCAGGACGAGCGCCCGAGCCGTCTCGAGCGCATGAAGCAGGATGTGCGCCGCTTCCGCGCGTCGTCGCCGGGCGATCGCGTGGCGCTTCTCGCGTTCGCGGGCCGGAGTTATATCCTCTCGCCGCTCACGACCGACGACGGCGCGATCGATCTGTTTCTCGACAACCTCGATCCGTCGATCGTCGGGCAGGCGGGGACCGCAATGGCGCCGACGATCGTGCAGGGCCTCGATCTTCTGCGCGCGGCGCGCGGCGGGGCGGGTCGCGCGCTGGTGATCCTGAGCGACGGCGAGGCGTTCGACGACCGGGCGGAGACGCTCGCGGCGGCACGTTCCGCCCGCGATGCCCAGATCGACGTGGTGACGGTCGGCTTCGGCACCGAGGGCGGTGCGACGATCCCCGTTCCAACCGGGACGGCGGTGACGGAAAAGCGCGACGCGCAAGGCGAGGTCGTGATCACGCGGTACGATCCGTCGCTGCTCCGCGACGTCGCGGCGTCCGCGGGCGGCGAGTTCATCGCGGCCAGGGAGACGGACAAGGGCGCGCGAATACATCAGGCGCTCGCGCGTCTCGACGCCAGACAGCGAGACGTGGCCGAGGGATTGTCGCGCCCGCTGCGCACCGCGTGGTTCCTCCTCCCGGCGGTGCTCCTGCTGCTCCTGGACTCGTGGTTCGCCGACGGCGGCAGTGCCGAACTCCTGCGCCGGCGGTTCCGCTTTGCCGCGCCGCTCGTGCCGCTGGCGCTGCTCGCCGTGTTCGGCGGCACCGCACGCGCGCAATCGGTGCCGGATCCCCTCGACCTCTTCAAGGCCGGACAATTCGCGCGCGCGGCGCAGCGCTGGAAGGAGCAGCTCGCCACCGGCGACAAGCATCCGTCCACGCTCTACAACTTCGGCACCGCCATGCTGGCGGCGGACTCGCTCGATGCCGCGGCAGAGGTGCTCGAACGCGCCGCGACCGTTCCCGACGCGGCGCTGCGCGGGCGCGCGCTTTACAATCTGGGACTCGCGCAGCTGAAGCGCGGCATGCGCCAGGAAGCGCCCGACCCACGCGCGTTCGCATCGGCGGTGTCGGCATATCGCACGCTCCTGCGCCAGTCGCCGGCCGACGCGGACGCGAAGTGGAACTACGAGCTGGCGCTCCGCCTGCAGAAGCAGCAGAAGGGCGGCGGCGGATCGAACAACGACAACAACAGCCAGTCCCAGCAGCAACTCCGGAATCCGAACGACGAGGACAAGTCGATGTCGCGCCAGCAGGCCCAGCAGCTGCTGGCGGCGGCGTCGCGAGAGGAGAAGGAGACGCAGGCGAGGAAGCAGCGCGGCACCAAGCAGGAGCGCCCGCCCGGAGGGAAGGACTGGTGATTCTTCTTCCCGTCCTGATGTTCTTCCAGGTGGCCGCGGCGCAGCGCCAGCTCCCCGAAGTCGTCACGCGTCCGCGGCTCGAGCGGAGCGGCGGCGTGGACTTCCACGCGCTGGTCGTGCCGGAAACCGTCTACGTCGGCCAGCAGGCCACGTACGAACTCGGCGTCTTCCTCGACCAGGAGACGCGAGGCAGGCTGCGGCGCAATCCGGAATTCATTCCGCCGGAGTCGCGCGCGATGCTCGCGTACGACCTCCCGGATCCGGGCGGCTCGATCTCCGTGAATCGTGACGGTCGCTCGTACGAAGTGCACGTGTTCCGCCGCGCGCTCTTCCCGCTCACGCCTGGCCGGTACGCGATCGCTCCGGCGCGACTCGCGTACACGCTTCCGCAGGGACAGAGTTTCTTCAGCCGCGAGGAGTCGTTCTCGCTCCGGTCGGAGCAGGTCACCCTGGTTGCGATAGACGCGCCGGCGGCCGGCCGCCCGCCGAACTGGGCCGGAGCGGTGGGCGTGTGGAGGGCGAGCGCGCACGTGGACACGGCGCGCGAGCGCGCCGGAGATCCGCTCGTGCTCACGCTGCGCGTCGAGGGAACGGGCAACGTCTCCCTGTTGCCGCGCCCCCAGCTCGCCATCCCGTGGGCGAACGTCGTGGCCGCGAACGAGCGCGTGCGGCTCGACTCCACGCCGTCGGCGCTGCGGGGAAGCAAGGAGTTCGACTGGCTCGTCACGCCGCGCACGAGCGGCGCCCAGCGGGTGCCCGCGATTCGTTTCTCCTACTTCAATCCGTTCTCGAAACGCTACGAAGAGACCGTCAGCGATCCGTTCAGCGTGCAGGTCGCGTCCGGGAGCGTCGTCGCCGGCGATTCCACGCCGGCGCCGCCTCCGCC
>CABEBS010000470.1_pt1 | contig 10979 bp, 11 predicted proteins | sample 3132631 | NCBI WGS metagenome assembly CABEBS01 (sample SAMEA5534346, study PRJEB31848) | metagenome | biome: tundra; feature: field; material: soil | place: USA | collected 2013-05 | depth 0.45 m | reverse complement strand
GAAGGCGAGACGATGATGAAGGTGCCGCTCGCCGAGCCGCTCGCGCCGGGCAGGACCGCGACGCTCGAGATGGCGTGGAACTTCCTCGTTCCCGAGCACGGCGCCGATCGGATGGGACGCGACAAGTCGCTGTACGAAATTGCGCAGTGGTATCCCCGCGCGGCGGTGTACGACGACCTGCGCGGCTGGAACAACGATCCTTACATCGGGCAAGGCGAGTTCTATCTCGACTACGGCGACTACACGATGGCTGTCACGGTGCCCGTCGGCTACATCGTCGCGGGAACGGGGCTGCTCGAGAACCCGAAGGAAGTGCTCACGCCGACGCAGGTCTCACGGCTCGACGAAGCGCTGAAGAGCGACAAGGTCGTGCGCGTGATCACGGCCGACGAGCTCAAGAGCGGCGCCGCGCGTCCGGCGAAGAGCGGGATGCTCACCTGGAAATTCCGCGCGAAGAACGTGCGCGACGCGGTGTGGGCCGCGTCTCCCGAGTATCAGTGGGACGCGACGAGCTACAAGGGCGCATACGCGTTCGGCTATTATCGGCCGAGTGCCGCGGATTTGTGGACGGAATCGGCGGACATGGCGAAGATGTCGATCCAGGAGTATTCGGAGCGCTGGTTCCAGTACCCGTGGCCACAGATTTCGGTGGTCGAGGGGCCCGTGAGCGGGATGGAGTACCCGATGCTCGCGATGGAGGACCACAGCCAGAGCAAGCAGGGGTTGTACAGCGTGATCACGCACGAGATCGGGCATAACTGGTTCCCGATGATCGTGGGCTCGAACGAGCGCGTGTACATGTGGCAGGACGAGGGATTCAACACGTTCGTCAACACGTTCTCGGAGTCGCGGCGCTTCCCGAAGGACGGCGACCAGATGCAGCGCGCGGCGAGCGAGCGCGGCCAGGTCGAGCTGGTCATGAAAGCCGATCAGGACGGACCGGTCATGACGCCGCCCGATCGCATCGCGGAGCTGTTGCTCGGTATCGCGGCGTACGTGAAGCCGTCGGTGGGACTGCAGCTGCTGCGGCAGGAGATCCTCGGCCCCGACGCGTTCGACGACGCGTTCCGCACCTACGTCGCGCGCTGGGCGTTCAAGCATCCGACACCCGCGGATTTCTTCCGGACGATGGAGGATGCGTCGGGGCACCGGCTCGACTGGTTCTGGCGCGAGTGGTTCGTGGAGAACGAACATTTCGACCAGGCGATCGACGGCGTGCGCACCTTCAGCTCTGGCGACACCAACCAGGTGGCCGTGGCGTACGGCAATCGCGCGCGCGGCGTGCTGCCGATTCGCGCGCGATTCACGATGAGCGACGGCTCGACGGAGGACTTCAACTATCCGGCGGAAGTGTGGAGCACGAACACCATTCGCTACATCCGGCGGTACTCGTTCGTGGGGAAGAAGGTCGTGAAGATCGAGCTCGATCCGGATCACCGGCTGGTGGATATCGATCGCAGCAACAACAGCTGGACGGCCGTGACGCCGTGACAACGAAGAAGCCGCGCTCCGATGGTGCGCGGCTTCTTCGTGTTGCGGGCGTGGTCTAGAAGTGGCTGAACAGTCCTATCAGAATGATGATGGGAATCGGAATGCCAAGAAATAGCAGTAGGATCGATCGCATATGAGTCTCCTGTTTATGATATCGCTGCGCAGGGCAGCGGCTTGCGGATGACATTCATTCGGCTGATCACGCGACGTGCGCGAATTCGCGGTGCCGGCCGCCGAAGATTGCGGCGATGCTCGCGGAGAACGCGCCCAGTAGCAGAGCGACGAACAGCCAATAGAGCGCGTGTGCAGCCGCTTTGCGCGCGGTGTCCAGCGCCTGCTGCGCCTGCGCAAACACATCCGTCACGCGTTGCTCGGCCGCCGACGGAGTGAGTCCGGTTCTCGCCGCGACGCTCAAGACGATGTAACTCTTGTCCGCCGCTGCCAGTTCACGCTGGCGAAGCGCGTGCATGAAGATCATGCCGGTCTCGGAGCGCACTGCCGCGTCGGCGGGCACGACGTTCGGTTCGGCGCGATACAGTTCGTCGATGAAATAGCGGTCTGCGCCCTCACCGGTTTGTTCCGCGCGCGAGGCCGTCGCACCCCGGGCTTCGTTGCCGACCATCACGCTTGCAGCGGAGGTGAGAAACGCCGCGGTGAGCACCAACGCGACGGCCCATGAGAGGAACCCGTGCGCGGTGTCCCGAAAGTAGACCTCGTCCGAATGCACGTTCACCCATTTCGTCCGCAAGCGTCCGGCCATGTAGCCGCCGAGCGCGGACGCGACGATCTCCACGCCCGTAATCCAGAGAACCGCGCCGAGGCCGACTGCGGATGGAGTCAACCCGGACGTTTGCCACGGAGAGAGCGACGAAAGTCCGGCTCCCGCACCGAGTGCGAGAAGGATCAAGCCGAGCGCTGCCGCAGCGAATGCTCCGGCGGCCACCGCCGGCCACGAGACCGCGGTATGCGATCCCTCGATCTTTCCAGCGAATTCACCCTCTCGCGCATCGGTGATGCGCACAGGTTCCAGAATGATTGCCGCCATCGTTGCCCGCCTGGATGAGGTGGTCCTTCGAGGAGGCTAAGCTATCGACGCGGCGAGCGTTATCGCACGAACGATCTACTTACTGTGGCGGAAGCCCGGCTACCGGCTGTTGCGCCAACCGTGCCAGACCCTGCCAATTGGTTCAGGCGGATTCGACGCCCGTCTCTCAACAGGAGTATTCAGTGAATCGCCGTGACTTCATGCGAATTGCCGTCAGCACGGGCACAGCGGTGACGATCGCGCCGTCGGCTCTTCGCGCAGTCGAGACGCCCGTGAAGATGACCGTTTATAAATCGCCGTCGTGCGGGTGCTGCAAAGAGTGGGTGAAGTACATGGAAGGTCAGGGCTTCTCGGCCGCCGTCGTCGACATGAACGATCTATCGGACATCAAGCGTTCGTCCGGTGTGCCGATAAAACTCGAATCGTGCCACACCGCGCTCGTCGACGCGTACGTCATCGAGGGACACGTGCCGGCGGATCTCGTGAAGAAGATCCTCGCAGAACGGCCGAAGATCACCGGGCTGGCGGTGCCGGGAATGCCGGTGGACGCGCCGGGGATGGGAAATGGCAAGACGCCGTACGACGTGATCGCGTGGGACAAGGCGGGCAAGACGAGCGTCTTCGCGAAGCGGTAGCGCGCCGACTTATTTCCCGATGCCGACAGCCCGCCTCGTCGCTCGACGACTGCAGCCAGAACTTCTCGCGCTCACGATTCTCGCGCTGATCACGCGGTTCTGGGGACTTCTTTCCCCTCGCGCGGTGGTGTGGGACGAAATGCACTACGAACGATTCGCCGGAGCGTACTTCACCGGCACCTACTACCTCGACGTGCACCCACCACTCGGCAAACTCATCTTTGCCGGAGCGGCCAAATTGCTCGGAATCTCAGGTGCGGTGCTCGCCAACAGTCAGCCGGCGCCGTTGCTGCGCGTGGTTCCCGCGCTCGCGGGCTCACTGCTCATTCCGCTCGTTTACCTGCTGCTGCGGGAGCTCGGCAGCGGCCGGCGCACGGCAACGTTCGGCGCGCTGCTGCTGCTCGTCGACAACGCGCTGCTCGTGGAATCGCGATTCATCCTGCCGGACGTCATTCTGCTCTTCTTCGGAATGCTCGCCGTTCTGGCGTACGCGTTCGCGCGCCGCGCGACGGGCGCGGCGCGCGGGATATGGCTCGCAGGCGCAGCGGCGGCGGCGGGAATCGCGGTGAGCATCAAGTGGACCGGGCTCTCCGCGCTTGGATTGATCGGGCTCGCATGGGCACTCGAGTTCTTTCGGGATCGACGTGGTGACTGGCGCGCGTTGACGAGAGAGACAGCGCTCCTCTCCGTCATTCCCGTCGCGATCTATCTGGGTGCATTCTGGGTGCACTTCGCGCTGCTGCCGAATGGCAGGGCGGGCGAACTGAAAATGTCGAACGCAACGCGGGCGATACTGAGAGGTTCATCCGTGGGTGAGCCGGCATCGCCCACGTCTTTCGCGAGTTCGTTCATCGAACTGAACCGCGAGATGGAAACGATCAACGAAGGATGGGCGACAGAAGAACATCCCTCGGCATCGAAATGGTATACCTGGCCGATCGCGAAGCATTCGATCGGTTATTGGAACCAGATCGACGCCGAGGCCGGTACGGAGCGCTGGATCATTCTCTTCGCGAATCCGTTCGTGTGGTGGGGTGTCATGTTCGGGGCGATTGGCGTCGTCGTGGCGCTGATGCGCGGGGCGAAGGCGCTCGCGCCCCGGCGAGCGGTGCTGACGGCGCTGGGCGCCGGATACCTGCTCAACTTCGCGCCGTTCGCGTTCATTCACCGGCCGATGTTCGTATATCACTACTTTTTTGCGCTGGTCTATAGCGTACTCTTCACCGCTGTCGGAATCGGCGCGCTCGCCGGCTGGGACGGAGATGATGGATCGTTCTGGCGGTTCCCGAGCGCGAGTTCGCGGCGCGTCTTCGTTGGAGTGGCCGGCGCCACGACCATCCTGTTCCTGTATCTCATTCCGATCTCATACGGATGGGAGATCTCGGCGGCGGGGATGCTGCACCGCCGGTGGATTCTCGAGCGGCACATCGGCGTCTCGCCTGACTCCTGAGGTAAAACTGGGGCGGGTGGACTCGAACCACCAACCGTCGCATTAACAGAGCAGTCAGCTCCCCAGCAGGGGGACTTGCTCATAGTGAGTCGTGAGGAACCAACAGGCACAGACCGGCGGGTGACGGAGTGGTGACGGCTACCATGTTGGCTACCACTGACGGCAGCGGAGGCGCAGCTAGCGGTCTCTCGTCCGGCGGTTCTCAACGGGGGAATCGCTTGCGGGGTTGAACGTTGGTCGGTAGGGTCAGTATGCGTCTACAGCGGACCGGAGATCGTTTCCGCCGCGTCACCAACCTCGCCTGCCATCGTTGTGTCTCCTTCAGAAGAAGCCGAAGCAGCCGATGATAAAGGGGAGACGAAGAGCAGTCTCGTGGCGCGGCTCAAAGCTTGGGCCGGTAAAGGTGCCAGCCCTCAGCGAGCGTCTCCAACCAAGTCGGCTGGCGAGATCTGGTACTTCCTGAACTCCGCGCTCGATATCGACGATCCGAACCACACGCACCACCCTGGATTGATCATCGGCGGTGAAGACGACACAGTCTTTGTTCTGAAGGGAACGTCAGACCCGACGCGCCATTCGGACGCCTTCGCCGTTCACCCCAGTGACTGCGACGGGAAGCTCCGCGGATCCACCTATTTCTCGGTTGCAAGCCACTACCCGATTGCCGACACGAGCAGTGCGTTCGGATACTACGTGGGAAACTTGTCAAAAGAGACCCTTGCTCGCATTCGCGAATATCGCCACAGGGCCCTAGCGGAACCAAAGCCATAGTGCCATCGTCCAATCGTTAGATGCCTCTCCCGAACGCTACTCGCGGCTCCATTTGGACCGTGCCTGAGGTTGGCCCTCGCGCGCTCGCCTTCGTGCTGTCGGAGGCTGCGGGCATTTCTCGTGGTCGGCCAGAGTACACGGTCGTGCCTCTCTACGAGCGCAGCGAGGAGACTCCGCATACAAGTCTCGATCTCGCAATTGCACCAGACGAGACGACGCTGGGCAGGGCATTGCATGCGGCATTCTGGAATGCGCGTCCTATCTCAGCCAGCGATCTCGGCAGCCAAGTTGGTGAGGCTGGTTCAGACACGTTGCTTTCGGATCTGAGAGACGCCTATCTCCGTCTCGCTGATCCGACCGTTTCCGTGCCGCCCGGTCGACTCGGACCAACTCGCGCGAATGCGGCCATTCGAGAGTGGCGAGAGTCTGAGCGGCGTCTTTGGCAGCCACTTACGGGGCGCGTTCTCTCCGCTCCAGCGACGGCGAGTGATCCAGCGAACTATCTCCGCGATGTGGTTGCGTTAGTTCACAACGAGTCCTTCCACATCACCTTCACGCCGCAGAATGCGGCTAGTCTATACGCCGAGCTCCGTGAGACCGGGGAACACTTGGCGGTCTTCAATCCGGCGCTATTTACGAGCCGGATCGTACTCGCTGGTCCTTGGCACTTCAACACGGTATTCAGTGTTGCCGCTAGTGGTGCCGTGCAGAGAATGGCGGAAGCCCCATTTGCGCAGAACTTCCTTGACCAGGCACTAGTTCATAACATGACGTACGTCTCCACCGGATTTGTGGGCGGTGGAACGGTCTACGTCCAAGCGAATGTCGGACCGAGTAGTGGCGCGGCTATCGACACGGCCAGTCGCGGAGGAACGTATGCCGGAGCTGCATGACGCGAATCTTTCGGGAGTTCGAATGGACTGGGTTTACGTTCGCGAGCTCTTCTTCAAGGACCCGGAACCTTCCGAAGGCAAGCCAACACTTCCGGAGGCAACGGCTACGATTTCACTCGAACATGCGATCGCGGCCGATGCACAGTCGTGCACCAATCGTTTGACGATTGAACTTTCGATTCCCGGCAAGACAACAAACCCATTCGTGCGTGCTGTCGTCGAGGCCCGCTTTAGCAAGGCCAGCGAAAAGTCGGTCGTCGACATCTCGCAGTTTGCGTCGCTTCAAGGACCTGTGATTGTCATGCCGTTCCTGCGGGATGCCGTCGCCACGGCGACGGGAAAGAGTCGGTTCGGGCAGATCCTATTGGCTCCGATCAACGTACAGTCGCTGACGGCTCAAGCCGCAGCGACCGCGCCGCAAGCCGCAGCGACCGCGCCGCAAGCCGCAGCGACCGCGCCGCAAGCCGCAGCGACCCCAAAATAGATCGCTCGCACGACTCCTCGAGTCTCTAGGCAACGCCTCGAGAGAACCTCACTCGACTCCAGAGGGCATCGGACCGCAGTCGAGCACTCGCAAAGCGGCTATCAGAGATTCGGGAATGGCTACGCGAGCGTGTGGATTGGGCAGGACTTTCCAACGCTCCCATACCTTGTTCTGTCCTGCCACCGATGCGTGTTCGAACAATACTGCTGCGCCAACTCGCGTGTTGATCGCTGGCTGGAATCGCCTCTCGATCAGTGGCATCCAGGCTCCAATGCCTCCAATCACACGAGTCAGGTCCATGACCAGGATATTTGGCTCGTCGCGGGAGAAGTGATGTAGCTCCGCATCGAATGTGCGTTGCGCGCGAAGATCGTCGATTGGAAATCGTACTGCCACAACCGTGTGTAGCTCACCGTCAAAGCCAGCGGTGCCGAACGCTATTGCTGGCCCGTCGTCGACACGAGGAATGCTCGGTGTAATCTGCGACGAAGTAGCTCGGACCTTTCGGTATCTACCGGCGCTTGCGATTTCGCGGATCTCGGAGTTCGGCTCCGCGCTCGACACAGCAGAGACAACGTCAGCAAGCCGTTTCTCGGAGAACGAGGGCTGAAGAAGAATCTCAACATTCATGCCTCGGTTGGCTGACGTCAGCGATGCTCCCAACCGCGCCAGTAATGCATGTGTCTCGATGATTGCATCCGACCGATTCGGTGCCACGACCTCGACATAGTGAACCCGGCCTGCGTGCTGAAACGCGGCATCTAGGAGCTTGCCGTTGAGAGGCGCGCCGAGACTTGGACTCACGCCCGCCCGCACGAGGGCGTCAGCGCATTCGAGCTCGCTGAGAGCCGACGCGTCGCCGCGTTTCACTCGCTCGAGCACGGCCGCGAATCCGTAGAGCGCTTGCGTGCGAGTAAGAATCAACCCGAATCGGACTGTGTACATGATAGGCAAAAGGCCGCGCACTCCGGAGGCCTCGAGGGCATCCAGGTGTTCCGGACAATGTTGCTCGAGCGCCTCGAGCGCCGAAGACAAGTCCGGTTCGTCGAACGCTGGAGTGATACCGAGACACCACACATTGACGAAGTCGTTCCACGGGATGGCTAGAGACGGCCGGATCTGAGCTCTCACTGACATTGTGAGCGAGACCTCAGATCGCAGTGCCCGAGCAGCACCGGCGAGGGAAGCTACGCTGTCGCTCGGAGCACACGAAGCACCTGCGTGGCGGTCCAGAGGCGACCCATGCGCGCGGGGAGCCGACGTTCGTTGAGGATGGTTGCTGTCGCGCGAAGGGAGAGACGATTGTCTTCGCGCAGCGCTCGAACAATCGGCTGGACGTCGCGAAGCCAACGAGAGCTATGCACGCGTCGCCGCGTTGTGCTCGCAACCCGGCCGAGGCTCCTCGCTTCATCTGTGAGGTTCGCGGGATTCCCCAACTTGGTTCCTCTGCGCTTCGATTCCTGAAGCGCTGCTTTCGTCCTGACGGAAACGAGGCGCGCCTCCTCTTCGGCAACCATTGCCATGATGCCGACCGTCAGGCGATTGGCGGCGGGCATATCAACGCAAACGAACTCCACACCGGCGTCTTTCAATCCCAGCAGGAAGTGAGCATCTCGAGCGAGTCGGTCCAGTTTCGCCACTACTAGGGTGGCCCGATGCACTCGGCATGTCGCGAGCGCCAAGGCAAGCGCAGGCCGGTCCGCACGGCGACCACTTTCGACCTCGACGAACTCGCTCACGAGCTCCCTGCGATCTCCGCCTAGGAAGCCCTCGACGGCGCTGCGCTGCGCCTCGATGCCCAAACCGAGCACGCCCTGCTTCGCGGTTGAAACTCGGAGATAGGAGACGAAACTGGCCATCGGCATTCGGAACCTCGCTGTTACGTGGCTACTGTCGACCGTTCTTACAAGTGTAACCACGCCCGATGCTCCATCCACCGTCAGCCGGGAGGACCCGCTTGACGCATCGTTGGCGTCAATGAGGTGAAGTCGAACACCACCCACTGTTAGAAGGGGCCGTCGCGAACCGCACGCGTCCGACGCGCCAGACAGCAGCGGATCGGCTGAAGAACGACCGAGGATAAGAATCCGCAAAGTTGAGGCTGCTCTAACCCCTGGTACGTCCTCGCCACTCGTCGTCCAACAGTCAGGTGCGTTATGGAGAAGTCAGAAACCCCGGCATATGCGTTCGTCTCGCCCGACGAAGTTCAGCGCCGACGTGAGCAGAGCGAGCACCGGCGCGGCCTCCGAGACTGGCTGGAGGGTCCTGCGTGGACGCACGTGTTCACTGGCTCCTTCCCGCAGGCCATCAGCCCGTTCATCTGCATGAAGATCGCGCGACGGTTCGTGCTGTCCTTCCAGAAGCGTGGTACGGTGGACTTCGCGGTCGGAGTCGCCTCTACGAACAACGGATCGTCGAAGGTGCACTTGCATGCTCTTCTGAAAGCTCCCGGCCTCGCATCAGCAGAACTGGAGCTCGGGTGGCATGACAAGACGCACGGGACCGCCGTCTGCACCACCTATAACCCTACCGGTGAGGCTGAGGGCTACCTCCTCAAACAGTGGGACAGCGAGCACTGGGATGTACTCACGCCATGAAGGAGGTAGCCGGGTGTTCGGCGAGCTGCCTACGGCTTGACTGAAGCTCTGCTCGGCTGATTCGACCGACGTACTGTTACGCACGTGGCAGTGCGTGCGCCGATGTGCCGAGAGCGAACTACCCCCCGTAGGCATGGTTCCGGCATACTTCCGGCATACTTCGCCGGTCAAAGTATGCCCCCCGCATACTTCTAGGCGCGGGGAGGAGCTCGATCGAGGACAACGACGATGGCTGGGCCGCTCACGGTTGAACGGTCGCGGTGACTCTCCCCTTGAACGATCTAAGCGTCACCACGGCATCCTGCTTCTTGCCGAGCTGATACTCGGTGGCGCCGTTCTGCGCGGGATCCGTCGGCCCCGTGGAGTGCTTGCCGAGCACATCCGTGATTGAGCCGCTCACGATCAAGTCCGCTTCGGTTCCCTTCGGGAAGTCGGCCGTGATATCTCCGCTATGGGTCTCGAATACAACGGACGCGTGTGCCGTAAAACCGCCGTGGTAGCGCATGTCGCCACTCGTTGTCTCGAATCGTCCGCGTCCAACCGTCCCAGCCTGAATCGTTATGCCGCCGGTTACGGTTGAGAGTAAGACGTCCTCGCTCGAGCCAGTCCATCGAATGCGCCCGGAAGCACTCTTCGCACGAAGATACGGCGTGCTGACCTTGAGATCGATGTCACTCTGCCGAGCATCAACGTTCACTTCTGACGGGTTTCCTGAGACGCTGACGTCTCCATCGACGTTTACGTCGACATCAACGCGTCCGGTGACTCCAATCACGTCGACCTTGGTCTGGCTTCCATCGACGTGAAGTCGAATGCCGCGCGGGACACGTACGAAGATGTCGGCGCGGAAATAGTTGGCACCGACCCCGTCGCCGGGCGACTTGATGCGAATCTCGCCCGGTGCAACCCGCTGCCAGGCAAGACTGTGCGAGGCCGAATCAACGGCAGTGATCGAGTCGCCGTCCCATCCCTCGACTCGAACATATCCCCACGAGTTGATGATCGTCACGGCAGACACACCTGACGCCTCGAGAAGAGTCAACTTCTTCGAAGTTTGTGCCTGGACCAGCTTGGGGATCAGCACAACGAACAGAACTGCAAAGGTGCGATGCATGAGACGCTCCTAGAGGGTACGCCGTGGTCCTTCGACCGCGCGCTTCAAGAGATCCAGCTTCTGTTGGTAACTCGACTGCAGGAAATCGCTCAAAAGCCCGCTACCTGGATTGCGCCCAAGCGCAGCGCGAGCCTCTCGAATCGCCTTGTCGATCTCCTTCAGGCAGGTGTCGACCACAGCGAGGGTTCGCGGGTCAAGCTGGCTTCGACGAGCGTCGAGCGACCATGACAGATCGCGCGCAGCATCCTCGTATGCATTGAAGGCGCGCATCACGTTAGCGCGATCGGCATCGCTACTTCCGGCTACGGCAAGCGTCCGCGTGCTTCGCCCTGGAATACGTGGCACGTGCGCGCCGAGAGATGAGGTCGAATCGATGGGCGCTTCCGAGTGCGTCGCAGGAACCTCGCTCGACGACAGGGTAGTCCCCGGCAACGAGGTACGTCGCCCCAGATAGGCCGCCAAGATGAGCGCTGCTGCCGCAGAGGCCGCGATGAGATAG
>CABEBS010000378.1_pt1 | contig 12457 bp, 10 predicted proteins | sample 3132631 | NCBI WGS metagenome assembly CABEBS01 (sample SAMEA5534346, study PRJEB31848) | metagenome | biome: tundra; feature: field; material: soil | place: USA | collected 2013-05 | depth 0.45 m | reverse complement strand
GGGTGGGGACAGCCGGCGCGTGCCAACAGCCAGCTGCTCTACGTGACGGGCTTCAACCCGGTGACGAACAACTTCACCTACGCCGTGAACGAGAAGTTCGGTGACCAGCGCTCGAACCAGCTGATCATCACGCGGCCGTTCCAGGTGCAGCTGACGGCTCGGTACACGATCGGCCCCGACTACGCGCGCCAGGCGCAGCTCGCCGCGCAAACGGCGGCTCGGGCCCGCGGCGGTAACGCCGCACCGACGGACACATTGGTGCAGTACACGCGCATGGTGCAGCGCTACGTCCCGAACATCTTCCGGACCATCCTCACGCGTGCGGATACGCTCAAGCTTGACCTGACGGCAAACCAGAAGTCGCTGCTCACCGTGCTGGCCGACTCGCTCGTGCACCAGATCGACACGCTCGGCCTCAAGGTCGCCGCGAAGATGCGCGGCATGGGCAACAACGCGGATCAGGCGGCGGTGCAGGTGCAGCTGCGCGGCATCTTCGCCGACGCGCAGGAACTCGGTGCCCGCTCGATCGCAGAGGCCCAGATCATCCTGACGAAGGAGCAGTGGGCCAAGCTGCCGGACACGGTGAAGCATCCGCAGTCGGTGTTCGGCCCGATCCAGGGCGGCGGCGGACGGGGCGGTCGACCCCCGCAATAGCCGGCTCGGCCGGCAACGGCGAAGTCAAAGGGGCAGCGCGACAAGCGCTGCCCCTTTGACTTCGCCTCGATGACAGCAGGAGTGGAACGATTTTGCATTTTCAGCATTGAATTTTGTAAATTGAGTCGATAGATTTGCAGAATCTGCACGATTTGCATGGCACAGTGCAGCAGCCGCCCGTCTTCGACCTCCGCCCTCGACCGCGAAAAAACATGTCTTCCTCGCTCTCTCCGCGCTCCGCAGCCATGCGTGCGATCGCCACGCGTGTGGTCACGCCACCCGACATCCCGGCATCGAACGACACGCCCGTCCCGACCTCGCAGTATTTCGGGATGAACACGCTTGGCGCGCGACAGATGCGCGACAAGCTGCCGAAGGAGATCTACGCAAAGCTCGTCGCGGCGATCCGGCTCGGCAAGAAACTCGACCTCGACATTGCCCCCGCCGTGTCGCAGGTCATCAAGGAGTGGGCGCTGTCACGCGGCGTCACGCACTTCTGCCACTGGTTCCAGCCGCAGACGGGACTGACCGCCGAGAAGCACGACAGCTTCCTGGCGTTCGACGAGAACAAGCTCCCGATCGAGCAGTTCACCGGCGACCAGCTCATCCAAAGCGAACCGGACGCCTCGAGCTTCCCGTCCGGAGGGCTCCGCGCCACGTGGGAAGCGCGCGGATACACCGCGTGGAACCCCGCCTCGCCGGTGTTCATCCTCGAATCGCCCGGCGCGAAGACCCTCTGCATTCCGTCGGCGTTCATCGGCTACCACGGCGAGGCACTCGACGAGCTCACGCCGCTGCTTCGTTCGAGCGACATCCTTTCACAGAAGACCATCGAGCTGCTCGACCTCATCGGCGACAAGGGAGCGCTGCGCGTGTTCACCACGCTCGGAGCCGAACAGGAGTATTTCCTGATCGACCGCACGCATTTCGCCATGCGTCCCGATCTCGTGATGGGCGGGCGCACGCTCGTCGGCGCTCCCCCGCCGCGCGGCCAGCAACTCGAGGATCACTACTTCGGCGGAATTCCCGAGCGTATGCTCGCCTGCATTGCCGAGGTGGAGTTCGAGCTCTACAAGTGCGGCGTGCCGATCATGACGCGGCACAACGAAGTCGCGCCATGCCAGTTCGAGATGGCGCCGGTGTTCGAGGAGACCGACATCGCGGTGGACCACAACCAGCTCGTGATGTCGATCCTGAGGAAGGTCGCGCTTCGGCACGGGCTGCAGGCGCTGCTCGCCGAGAAGCCGTTCGCCGGCATCAACGGATCGGGCAAGCACTGCAACTGGTCGATGGCGATCACGTCCGACAACGAGCTCGACGGTGTGAACCTCCTTAAGCCGGGCAAGACGCCGCACCAGAACATCCGCTTCCTCCTGATTCTCGCGGCCGTGCTGAAGGCCGTGCACAAGCACGCCGGGTTGATCCGCGCGGGCATCGCGACGTCGGGCAACGAACATCGCCTTGGCGCCAACGAGGCTCCGCCCGCGATCATTTCGGTTTTCATGGGCGACATGCTGACGCGGGTGATCGACGACATCGCGGCGGGCAAGACGGGCAAGCAGGGCGCGGCACAGGCGATGATCCAGCTCGGCGTCGCGAAGCTGCCGGATGTCGCGAAGGACAACACCGACCGCAACCGCACGTCGCCGTTCGCGTTCACGGGCGCGAAGTTCGAGTTCCGCGCCGTGGGCTCGAGCCAGTCGATCGCGTTTCCGGTGATGCTGCTCAACGCGACGGTCGCGGAAGCGATCGGCGAACTCACGGACGCGATCCGCAAGGAATTGAAGACCACCGAATCGCGCGACGACGCGGTGCTCAAGGTGATTCGCGACGCGTTCAAGCAGACGACCGCAGTTCGCTTCGAGGGCAACAACTACTCCGAGGAATGGGTGCGGGAGGCGAAGAAACGCGGCCTGCCGAATTTCCGACGCACGCCTGAGGCGCTCGCGCAGATCATCACGAAGCCGTCGCGCGAACTGTTCATGAACCTCGCCATCCTGACCAAGGAAGAAATCGACTCGCGCTACCACATCCGGCTCGAGCGCTACATCAAGGACATGCTCATCGAGATGCACACGCTCGCGGAGATCGCGAACACGATGGTGCTTCCCGCGGGCTATGAGTACCTCGGTTCGCTCGCATCGGCGGCGGCGCAGGCGAAGTCGGCCGGCGTAAAGCCGGCGCCGCAGCTTCAGGCCGCCAACGAAGCCGGAGTGATCGTCACCGGACTGCAGAAGAGCGCGGCGGCGCTGGTGAAGGCGATCGACAAGGCCGAATCGCTGCATCACGACCCCGAAAAGCAGGCGCGCTTCCTGACGGCGGACGGTGCGGCCGCGATGGAAGCGGTGCGCGCCGCGAGTGACAAGCTCGAGATCAACATCGGCGACGGCTACTGGCCGCTGCCGCGCTACAGGGAGATGCTGTTTCCGGTTTGAACTGCAACAGCGGGTAGAAGGTCGTTGGTCGTTGGTCGTTGGCTGTATGCCAAGAACAAACCACCAATGACCAATGACGTTTTACCCGCCGTTCATCTCGCCTCTCTTAGCCCGTCCCGCGATCGCCCAGCGTTGATCCAGGGTATCGTCGACAGCGACACGATCCAGCGGCTCGGCAGCCCGGACCGCCACACGGCCCGGCCGATGTCGAGCCTGATCGGCGCCTGCGTGGGCTGGTCGCGAATCTGGCGAAGGCCTATGCCGACGATCACGGCCCGATAGTTCGAGGGATCCATGGAGATGCCGTTGAAGCTGCGCTCGCGATCCGAGAGCGCCGCCCACAGCGCGCCATCGATCACCCAGCGCCCTTCCTTTGCATACACGTGCAGCGAACGCTCCGCCGTCAGGCTCAGCGCGCGCTCGGCGAGACGGGATGCAGGTGCGAGCAGGCGCAACAGGGGATCGACGGTGGAGAGTGCGAACACATCGGGGTCCGGATTGTAGATTCGCTCCCATGCGCCGCGGAATATCCAGAGTCCCCGCGTCGCCTTCCGGAACAACGCCAGACTGGCTCGCAACGTTCCGTTCGAGACGGAATCGCTCGACCAATAACCGGACGACCACACGTCGCCGGTGAACACCGTGTGGGGTCCGAGCAGCTCCGTGATCCCGGTCCACCCGTCGAGGTGGGTAATGCGCGTGTTTTGGTAGAGCTCGTGTCCCACGCCGAATACGACCTCGCCCTCGAGACCTTCGCGCAGCTCCGCCGGCGCCTGTCCGGGCACCAGCCAGTCGATCGCCCCGAAGCGCCGTGAGCGACGCGACAACCCGAGCAGCGGTACGGTGAAGTTCCGCCGCACGCCGTCCTTGCCGAGCGATCCGCCCGGCTGGGTCACGGTCTCATCGGCGAGTTCGTGCTCCACACCACCGACCACCGTGTACGCCGCCGTCGGTGTCAGCATCACGAGCCGGCTCACGGTGAACGCGTCCGCCCGCTTCGTGATGTCGATGTGCGTGCTCGTCGCGGAGTCGTAGCTCAGCCTGCGTTCCTGCGAGCTCGTGAGCGCGACGCGCCACACGTCGCGATCGGACAACTCGCGGGTCCGCACACTCCAGGCCCAGGCGCGACCGTCCGAGAAGGTTCGCATGAGCGCGGCAGCCCTGAACCGCGTGTCGATCAGGTGTGGATCGACGAGCGACAGACTGAACGCGTTGCGGCCGTTGACGTTTTCTCCCGATACGGAGATCGCGCGGCCCGTACCGAGCACGTTCACTTCGGACAACGAGGCACGCGACGTTCCGGCCTCGGCGAACCGCAGACCGCCGCGAAGGCTCCACGCGTCGCGCGTCCACAGCGTGAAGTCGGTCACGCCTTCTCCGCACTGCGTTCCCTCGAGCATGACCTCGCTGTAGAGGCTCGTCGCGCGCAGCCGGCGGATCGACTCCTCCACCGCGAGCGAATCCATGCGATCGCCCGGAGCGAAACTCAATTCGTTGAGCGCGACGTTCAACTGCGTCGCGCGGTGGACGTAGCGCGCCGCGGTCGTCGCGATCTTGAACGGGGTCTCGACGTTGCGGGTCTTGACGGTGACCTGCCCCACCGTCGTGCCCAGCCAGCCGCGCGGGAATGTGGCGTCGAGCGTGTCGGCGGTACAGGCGGGAGGTTGCTGCGCGCCCGCAGCCACCTGCCCTGCAATCGTAGACGAGGCCGCGGTGCTCAGCGCCAGCGCCGCGAGGAGCGGTCGAACCAAAGTCCTCACGCTCCGTTCATCAGGCTGACCGTCTCAGGCCGCACGCGTCATCGCGTCTCTCAATATTTCGCGAGATAGTGTTCGAGTTCCCACGACGACACCTGCGTGATGTACTCTCGCCACTCCTGCCGTTTCGCCGCGAGAAAATGCGAACTGATGTGCCCGCCCAGCGCGGCCGTGATCACCTCGTCCTTCTCCAGCTCGTCGCACGCCTCGTTGAGGTCGTGTGGCAGGTCGTCGATGCGAAGGCGCCGCTTTTCGCGATGCGACATCTCCCAGATGTTCGTCTCCACCGGCTCGCGCGACGTGGCCTTCGTGACCACGCCGTCGATCCCCGCGGCCAGCATCACGGCCAGCGCAAGATACGGGTTGGCCGACGGATCGGGGCTGCGCAGCTCCACGCGAGTCCCGGTTCCGCGGCGCGCGGGAACGCGGATGAGCGGCGAGCGATTGCGCATCGACCATGCGACGTTGATGGGAGCTTCATAGCCCGGCACGAGCCTCTTGTACGAGTTGACGAGCGGATTCGTGATCGCGCACATGCCTCGCGCGTGCCTGAGCAGCCCGCCGATGTACTGGCGTGCAATCTTGGACAGCTCGAACTCGCCTTTCGGATCGAAGAATGCGTTGCGGCCGTCGCGGAAGAGCGACTGGTGCGTGTGCATGCCGCTGCCGTTCTGCCCGAACACCGGCTTCGGCATGAATGACGCCACGAGCCCGAATTGCTGGGCCACATGCTTCACCACGAAGCGGAATGTCGCGATGTTGTCCGCCGTCGTCATCGCGTCGGCATAGCGGAAGTCGATTTCGTGCTGCCCATGCGCCACCTCATGGTGCGCGGCCTCGACCTCGAAACCCATCTGCTCGAGCACATCGACGATCGCACGGCGCGCTTCCTCGCCGAGGTCCATCGGCGCAAGGTCGAAGTAGCCACCCACGTCATGTGTCGTCGTCGCAGGCCCGCCGTCCGCCGCCGGCCGGAACAGGAAGAACTCCGCTTCCATCCCCGCGTTCATCGTGTAGCCGAGCTTCGCCGCGCGGGCGACCTGGCGGCGCAATGCGGCTCTGGGATCGCCGTCGAACGGCTCACCCTCGGGCATCGTGATGTCGCAGATCAGGCGGCCCACCCGGTTCTGCGGGTCCCCGCCTGGAAACACCTTGAACGTCGAGAGATCCGGCGTCAGCAGCATGTCGGACTCCTCGATGCGCACGAACCCCTCGATCGACGAGCCGTCGAACATGATGTCGCCGTCGAGCGCCTTCGAGAACTGTGACGACGGAATCTCGACGTTCTTGTTGACACCGAGAATGTCCGTAAACGTCAGCCGCAGAAACCGCACGCCGTGCGCTTCAGCGAGCTTCAGGATGTCTTTCTTTGACGCGCCGGTCATGTCGGCGAGCAGTGATCGCGATTGGCCAGCCACGCTTACCTCACGCACGGGGATCGGGCGCCGGTCGGACGCCCTATAACCTTGAAATATCGGGTCTCGACCGCGCGGGGGGCAAATGTCGGGCCCGGCGCCATCCCGCTAGGTGCCTTGTATCGCTTAGCTTTCCGGCCATGAGTTCATCCGAATCCTCGACGCCCTGCCCTCGCTGCAAGGCACCCGCGAGCGGCCGCTTTTGCGCCAATTGCGGTGCCGCGCTCGCCGGTGCGAACTGCGTCTCGTGCGACCAGCCCCTCACGCCGGGAGCTCGATTCTGCCATCACTGCGGCTCATCGGTTGGGCCGACAACGACGCCGAGCGCGAGGTCCGTGCTTCCATGGATCGTTCCTGGAATCGCCGTCATGGCGCTCGTGGCGTTTCTCATCGGGCAGCGCGTCGCGCGCGGCGGCTCGGGTGCAGCCGCGACGGACGCCGCGCCGGACGCAACGCCTGTTCCCGCCGGAATGCGGGCGTCGGACATCTCCTCGATGAGTCCGGAGGAACGCGCCAGCCGGCTGTTCGACCGGGTGATGCGCTACGGCCAGGAAGGCAAGCTCGACAGCCTGAAAATCTTCGCGCCCATGGCCATCCAGGCGTTCGACATGCTCGGCCCACCGGATGCACACGCACGCTACGACGTCGGCATGATCGGGGTGGTGAGCGGCGACGTTCAGCTCGCGCGCGCCGAAGCCGATACCATCCTCGCTGCGAACAAGACACAGCTGCTCGGCCTCGTCCTGGCCATGAACGCCGCTGGACTGCGCCAGGACGTGAGTGCCAGGGCTGAGTATCAGCGGAGACTCGTCGCAGCCGCCCCCGCGGAGCGCGCGAAGAAGCTGAAGGAGTATGAAGATCACAAGGCCGACATCGACGCGGCACTCAAACCAACCGGAGACCGCAAGCCGTGACACGAGTGATTCACGTCGCCCATAGCCCCGATTCCGACGACGCATTCATGTTCTACGCGCTCGCCGAAGGACTCGTCGAGACCGACGGGATCACGTACGTCCACGAACTGCAGGACATCGAGACGCTGAACCAGCGCGCGCTTCGCGGCGAACTCGACGTCACCGCCGTCTCCATTCACGCCTATGCGTCGCTCACCGATCGCTACGCGCTGCTTACGAGCGGTGCGTCAATGGGTGATCGGTACGGACCGCGACTCGTCTCTCGCACGCCGGCCACGCGAGCGGACGTGCGCGGCAAGCGCATTGCGATTCCCGGACCGCTCACGAGCGCATACCTGGCGCTTCGCTTGTACGAGCCCGATTTCGTTCCCGTCTTTACGCCCTTCGACAGGATCGAGGACGCGGTGGTGAACGGCGAAGTGGATCTCGGACTGCTGATCCACGAAGGGCAGCTGACATTCGGCGACCGCGGTCTGCACCTGGTCGCCGACATGGGCGAGTGGTGGTTCCAGGAGACTGGACTTCCGCTTCCACTCGGCGGTAACGTCATAAGAAAAGATCTGGGATTGCCGCTAATGCAGACAATTTCGCGACATCTTCGCGACAGTATCGCATATGGATTGCAACATCGCCAGCAAGCGCTCGACCATGCAATGCGGTTCGCGCGCGGCCTTGATCGATCCAAGGCCGATACTTTCGTGGGTATGTATGTCAACGACTGGACCCTCGACTATGGCGACCGTGGCCGCAGCGCGATTCGAGAGTTGCTCCGTCGCGGCGTTGCGGCTGGATTCATTCCGCGCAGCGTGACGGTGGAATTCGTCGAAGACGCTGCGCCACGGACACCCGCGGCGAAATGAGCGACCGGACTCCCGTCGCTGCACTCATATCGCGGGCCTTCAATTCCATCGGCGAGCCCGCGACGCGACGCGTGCTTGTGGTGGACGATGAAGAGTCCATTCGCAACGCGATCGGAAAATTCCTGAAGTCGCGCGGCTACGACGTGGCGGTCGTCGAGAACGGGGCCGACGCGCTCGACGCGCTGCAGCGAGAGCGATTCGACGCCCTGGTCTGCGACGTGCGCATGCCGGGGATGCTGGGCACCGAGGTCGTGCCGCGCGCCATCGAACTCCGTCCGGACCTCGCCGTGCTCATGCTCACCGCGGTGAACGACGCCCCCACGGCGACCGAAGCGCTCGCGCACGGCGCGATGGATTACCTCGTAAAGCCCGTCGAGCTCGACGACCTCGCGAAGGCCGTCGAGCGCGCCGTGCGGAGGCGCGACCTCGAGATCCAGCAGCGGAACGTCGAGCGGATGATTCGCGAGGAGGTCGCGCTGCGCACGGAGGAGCTGCGCCGCGAACAGGCGCTGCTCGCCGAGATTTCCATCTCGATCGTGCGCGCGCTCGTAAACGCGCAGGAAGCCAAGGATACGTTCCTCCGCGGCCATTCGCAGCGCGTCGGCGCGATGGGAGCCGCGATCGCGTCGGCGATGGGACTCCCGGACGACGCCGTCGAGGATCTCCGGCTCTCGGGCCAGCTGCACGACATCGGGAAGATCGGCATTCCCGAGGCCCTTTTGCACAAGACGAGTCCACTGACCGAGGAGGAATACACGCGCGTGAAGGAACACGTGCGCATCGGCATGGACATCCTGACTCCGCTCTCGCCGCTCGCGCGCGTGCTCCCCGCCATCCAGGATCATCACGAGCGGTGGGACGGCAGCGGTTATCCGCGCCAGCTCGCCGGCGAACAGATCTCGCTCGGCGGACGGATCCTCGCCGCGGTCGATGCGTTCGACGCGCTCACGTCACGGCGTGCCTACCGCGAGCCGCTGACCCCGCACGAGACCATCGAACTGCTCTCGAGCAGCGCGGGGGCCCACCTGGACCCGGCCGTGATGGAGGCGCTGCGCCGGATGGTTCTCGGGCGCACGTCCTTGCATTTCATCGACGAAGCACGCTAACTGTTGGCGGCGCGCGCGCACACGTCCGCTCCAGTGTGGCGCCAGCGCTTGACGGCTTGCCGCGCCCGGTGTATTCAGCGGTTGTAGCATCCGCCAATTTATATTTCGATAGGAGGCACAATGACTCGCGGCGATGACATGCACAACGAGAAATCCTTCGACCGCGACGACGAGGGGGAAGAACTCGGCGGCTTCACGGGCGGCATTCCGTACGACGAGGAGGAGGACGAGGACGGAGGCTGGGCGATCAACAAGGACCACAGCGATTCGCTATGGGACAGCGCCGAAGAGTCCGATGATGACGACGAAGAGACCACGGAGCTCGTCGACGCGGGCGAGGGAACCGAGGAAGAGGAGCCCGACCTCTTCGGCGGCGGACTGAGCACACCTCGCCGCCGCGGACGTCGGCCGGCCGAGAAGCCCGCGGTCGCCGAAATCGCCGTCACGGTCGCCGCCGCCGCGACCGGCGCGGCACTTGGCGCGGCCGTAGCAAAGAAGGGCGATGCTGTGCCGAAGGCTCTGCCTAAGGCTGCGCCGAAGCCCGTCTCGAAGGCTGCGGCGAAGGCCGTGGCGAAGGCCGTGGCGAAGGCCGTGGCGAAGGCCGTGGCGAAGGCCGTGAAGCCCGCCAAGGCGAAGGCTGCGCCAAAGGCCAAGAAGGCCGCCGCACCCAAGAAAAAGCCGGTCAAGACGGCGAAGAAGACGCCGAAAATCAAGGCCAAGAAGGCCAAGAAGGCCAAGAGCGCAAAGAAATCAGCGCCAAAAGCGAAAAAAACGACGAAAAAGGCGCGTCCGAAGAAGTAACCGCGCGCCCGCCTGCCGGGCGCGTTCCTCGAAGTTTCCCGGCGCCAGAGTTATCCTACGCGGATGCCCGACTCCCCCGTCGCTCTGCTCCGTGCGCACGCGCGCCACGCGCCGTGGAACGCTCGCGGGCTCGCGGCGCACGCCACATCGCTGGTCGACGCCGCGGGGATGCGGCCCACGAACGCATCGGCTCGCGCCACTCCGAGTGCGCGAGCGATCCGGTTCTACGTCGCGAGCGGGCTGCTCGACCACCCTGAAGGCAAGGGCACGGCCGCGACCTACCACTATCGGCACCTGTTGCAGCTGCTCGCCATCAAGATCCGGCAGCGCGAGGGACAAACGCTCGACGTCATCAAGACGGAAATGCTCGGCGTGACGGGTGATCTGCTTGAGAAGCGTGTCGCGCAGTCGCTTGCCCCCGCGCTCGGCGCCGGTGCGGATCGCGCGGTGGCGCATGACGACGACGCGCCGGAGTCCTGGCGTCGCATCGGCGTCGCCGACGGCATCGAGCTCAGCGTCCGGCATGACTCTCCCGCGGCGACCGACGACGCGCTCATCGCGATTCGCGAAGCGATCCGGGCCGCGCTCGGACGAGAGGACTTGCGATGAACGGCGCCGCGCCCGCGCTGCGCTTCGACGGCAAGTCCGTCGTCGTCACCGGCGTCGGGCGCGCCGGACAAGTGGGCGAAGTCGTCGCCAAGGAGTTCGCGAAACGCGGCGCGGCCGTCGCGATCATTGACCGCGACGGGGCAGGCGCCGAGATTCTCGCCGCCGCGATGCGCGCGGACCGGCTCGCCGTCGACGCGTACGGATGCGATCTCACCGACGCCGCCGCGACCGCCGCCACGTTCGCGCGAATCGCCGGCGCGAACGGCGGGCGCATCCACGCGCTGGCGAACGTCGCCGGCGGGTTCGCGATGAGTGGGCCGGTCGCCGAGAGCGATCCGGCGGTCTTCCAGCGACAGCTCGCGATCAACCTCGGATCCGCGTATGGCGCGACTTGCGCCTGCATTCCGTTCATGCGCGCGGCTGGCGGCGGCGGTATCGTGTTCATGGCCGCGGCCGCGATCCTCCCGGGCGGGAAGGTCGCCGGCATGGCGGGCTACGCGGCGTCGAAGGCGGGAGTCACCGCACTGATGCGCGCGGTGGCTCAGGAGGAGCGGCCGAACGGCATCCGCGCGAACGCGCTTGCGCCGACGGCGATCCGCACCGACGTGAATCTCGAGTCGATGGGTGCGAAGTTCGCGTACGTGGAACGGGAGTCCGTCGCGGGAGTCATCGCCTTCCTCTGTTCGACAGAGGCCGCCAACATCACCGGCCAGGTCATCGAACTCGCTTGACCGCCCCCCGCCGACGGCAGCTGTCTCGCCTCGTTGTGCTTGATCGCTCACTCGAGGCGCTTCCGCTCTTTCGGCTCAGCGACTCCGCCGATGACTCGGCGATCGATTTCACCGCGGAAGGCGGAGGACGGTGGCGCGTGCTGCCGGCACCCGGAGAGCGGCTTCCCGGCACGTTCGACCAGGATGTATACGTCGAACTTCTGCGGCGTTTCCACGATGCGGATTCGCCGGCCGACGGCGCGGTGTCGTTCACGCTTCACGCATTCCTGCGCTCGATGGGGCGCCGTGTCGACGGCCGCACCTACGAGCAGTTGCGCGCGGCGCTGACCAGGCTCGAGCGCACCACGCTCGAGTCGCACGGCGTGTATCACGATGCGTCCGCCGGCGGCGCGGTCACCGGGCAGATCACCGTGCTTTCGTCCGTCCACATCGATCGCCGTCGACTAACCGACCGCGACCAGCTCGCGCTCTTTTCCCTGCTCACGAACAATGAGCCGGGTGACGCGCGCATCGTCTTTTCGTCGGCGATCCGCGCCAACCTGGCGGCCGGTCACACGGTAACGCTCTCGGCGCCGCGCTACTTCGCACTCAACTCACCGGTGGCCCGCCGGATCTACCGGTTGCTGGAAGTCGCGCGAGCCGAGAGCGGGCCTTCCTGGCGGCTTTCCCTGGAACGCCTGGCGGCGCAACTGCCGCTCATACAGCGATATCCGTCGCATCTCCAGCGCGTCCTGCAGCCGGCGCACGAAATGCTTGTCGCGGCTGGGCTTCTGCGCGCCGCGTCCTTCGAACAGGACGGAAAAGCCTGGTTCGCGGAATATTCGCTCGGCCCCAAGGCGTCCTGAAGGGTTTTTGAAAGGAACCCTCCTTTGCGAAGGGCGTATGGAGAGGGTATTCTCCGTGTCCAACCTTCCGTCAGCTGGAGCCTCATGCCTCGCTTTCCCAAGGCCGCGGTCGTCGGCCTGTTGCTTATCCCGATTTTCGCCGGCGCGTTCGTCATCCAAGAGCGCGGCGCGCAGCGCGGCGCGAAGTTGTTCGATCAGGTGCTCAGCCTCGTCGCCGATCGCTATGTCGATTCCGTGGATGTCGGCGCACTATATGAGAAGGCGGCGCGAGGACTGATCGCACAACTGAAGGATCCGTACGCCGAGCTCTACTCGCCCAAACAGGTTGAG
>CABEBS010000295.1_pt1 | contig 14040 bp, 8 predicted proteins | sample 3132631 | NCBI WGS metagenome assembly CABEBS01 (sample SAMEA5534346, study PRJEB31848) | metagenome | biome: tundra; feature: field; material: soil | place: USA | collected 2013-05 | depth 0.45 m | reverse complement strand
CTCCCGTGCAGGAACATGTACGTGATGATCGACCACGGTCGCGCGAGCGCGAGAACCGGGACGAACATCAAGCTGTCGGTCACGCCGGGCATCGTCTGCTGGACGAAGTACATCCCGACGTTGGCGATCAGCAGGCGCTGCACCCAGCGCGTCATAAGCGGGTCCTGTTCACCCGCTCAATATATCATCGGCGGGTTTCGATTCGTCTCGTCGCGTCCCGGATTCGAATTCAGGCGCTGACGGGATGCGCGGACCCGACCTCGATGGGCGCACCTTCCTTCACGCGCTTCCGGCGCAGCCAGGTCTGCAGCTCGTCCAGATAGGTGTAGAACACCGGCGTCACGTAGAGCGTGACGAGCTGCGAGAATGCCAGGCCGCCCACCACCGCCACGCCGAGCGGCCGCCGCGTCTCCGCGCCCGCACCCCATCCGAACGCAATCGGCAGCGCGCCCATCAGCGCCGCCATCGTCGTCATCATGATCGGCCGGAAACGCACGCTCGCCGCCTGCAGGATTGCCTCGGCCGGCGCCTTGTGCTCCTTGCGCTCCGTCTCGATCGCGAAGTCGATCATCATGATCGCGTTCTTCTCCACGATGCCGACGAGCATGATGATGCCGACGAATCCGTAGATGTCGAGATCGAGCCCGAAGAGGAGGAGCGTGACGAGCGCGCCGAACGCCGCGAACGGCAACCCGGTGAGGATCGTGATCGGATGGATGAAGCTTTCGTAGAGGACGCCGAGGATCATGTAGATGACGAACACCGCCAGCACGAGGAGGAGCGCGAGCCCCTGCTGCGTTGCCATGAACGCCTGCGCCGTGCCGGCAAAGCGCGCCGAGACGTTGGCCGGCAGCAGCAGCGCGGACTCCTTCGTGATGGCGTCCACCGCGGTCCCGAGTGACGCCGTCGGCGCGAGGTTGAACGAGATGGTCACGGACGGCAGCTGTCCCGAGTGATTCACCGTCACGGGTCCGACCGAATACGTGAATTTCGCGACGGCGCTGAGCGGCACGAGCGGGCCGCGGGTCGAGCGCACCCAGAGCTTGCCGAGCGCGTCCACGTCCTGCTGGTACTTCGGCAGCAGCTCCATCACGACCCAGTACTCGTTCGTCGCGGTGTAGATGGTGGACACCTGCCGCTGGCCGAACGCGTCGTAGAGGTTGTTCTCGATCTCGCTCGCGGACACGCCGAGCTGGCCCGCCGATTCGCGGTCGATCTCCACCGTGACCTGCGGATTCTCGATCAGCAGGTCGCTCGTGACGTCCGCGAGCATCGGCAGCTGGCGCAAACGCGCCTCGAGCTGCGCGGCGGCGCTGTTGAGCGTGGTGATGTCGCCGCCCTGCAGCGTGTACTGGTACAGACTCTTCGACGCGAGCCCGCCGATTGATATGGCCGGCGGATTCTGGACGAACACGGCGATGTCCTGCACCTGCAGCAGCGTCTTCGAGAGGTCGCGCCCGATCTGGTCCGCGCTGCGCTTGCGCTCCGTGATGGGCTTGAGGTCGATCGTCAGCTGTCCCTGATTGGCCGCCGCCGTGGTGCCCACGGACGACGTCACGGACTTGACGTCGGGATCCTTCGCGACCATCGCGGCCACTTCCTGCTGGTGCAGCACGAGCGCGTCGAAGCCCACGCCTTCGGCCGCTTCCGTCGTCGCGAGCAGCTGGCCCGTGTCGTCGGTGGGGAAGAGTCCCTTGGGCGTGGACCAGAACAGGTAGCCCGTCGCGACGAGGATCACGAACGAGAACACGAGCGTCGCGGGGCGGTGCCGCATCACGGTGGCGAGCGTCCGCTCGTACAGGCCGAGCCACGCGTCGAAGAAGCGCTCGCTCATCTGGTAGAGCCTGCCGTGCTGGTCGGCATGCGACGACCGCAGGAACCGGCTGGAGAGCATCGGCGTGAGCGTCAGCGACACGAAGCCGGAGACGAGAATCGCCACGCCGATCGTCACCGCGAACTCGTGGAAGAGCTTGCCGATGATGCCGCCCATGAACAGGAACGGAATGAACACGGCCGCGAGCGAGAAGGTCATCGAGAGGATCGTGAAGCCGACCTCCGAGGCGCCGTCGATCGCGGCCTCCAGCTTCGGCTTTCCCATCTCGAGGTGGCGCACGATGTTCTCGAGCATCACGATCGCGTCGTCCACCACGAAGCCCACGGCGAGGGTCAGCGCCATGAGCGAGAGATTGTCCAGGCTGTAGTTCAGGAGGTACATCACCGAGAACGTGCCGATGATGGACATCGGCAGCGCGAGGCTCGGGATGAACGTCGCCGAGAAATTGCGCAGGAACAGGAAGATCACCAGCACCACCAGCGCCAGCGTCAGCTCGAGCGTGAAGGTGACGTCCTGAACCGAGGCCTGGATCGTCGCCGAACGGTCGTAGAGGATGTCGACCTTCACCGACGGGGGAATCTCGGTCTGGATCCGCGCGAGCGCCGCCTTCACGCGCGCGGAGACATCCACGGTGTTCGTGCCCGGCTGACGCTGGATGGCGAGGACGATCGAGCGCGCTCCGTTGTACCAGCTCGCCGTCTTGTTGTTCTGCACGTCGTCGGTGATGTGCCCGACTTCGCTGAGGTGAACGGGCGCGCCGTTGCGATATGCGACGATGATGTCGCCGAACGCGCTTGCGCTGTCGAGCTGGCCCGTGGCCTGCACGGTCAGCGCGGTCTTGGGCCCCCAGAGCACGCCCGTCGGCAGGTTGACGTTCTGGTTCGTCACGGCGGTCACGACGTCCTCGAGCGCGATGCCACGCGTCGCGAGCGCCGACGGATCCATCTGCAGCCGCACCGCGTACTTCTGCGCGCCGTACACGAGCACCTGCGCCACGCCGCCGACCATCGAGAGCCGCTGGGCGATGGTCGTCTCACCGTACTCGTCGAGCGTCGAGAGCGGCACCTCCGTGGACGTGAGCGCGAGCGTCATGATCGGCGCGTCGGCCGGATTCGTCTTCTGGTACGACGGGGGAATGATCCCTTGCGGAAGCTGCCGGAGCGTCTGGGCGATGGAGGCCTGCACGTCCTGCGCGGCGGCGTCCACGTTGCGGTCGAGGGCGAACTGCACGACGATCTGCGACTGCCCGAGGCTCGACGTGGACGTCATGTTGTCGATGCCGGCGATCGTCGAGAACGATTTCTCCAGCGGCGTCGCGACGGTGGCGGCCATCGTCTGCGGGCTCGTGCCCGGCAGCATCGCGGTCACCGTGATCGTCGGAAAGTCCACGTTCGGCAGGTCGCTCACCGGCAGCTGCCGGTACGCCACGATGCCGAAGACGAGGATGCCGATCATGACGAGCGTCGTCATGACGGGACGCTTGATGAAGAGGGTCGTGAAATTCATCGGTCAGTTACCCGCGGACGTGGAAGCGTGCGCGAGGCCGGGAGCGAGTGCACCTCCCTCGGCGGAGCGCCTGCTCGTGCGGCCGAACCACGTCTGTAGCTCGTCCAGGTACGTGTAGAACACCGGCGTGACGAAGAGCGTCACGACCTGCGAGAAGACCAGGCCGCCGACGACGGCGATGCCCAGCGGACGGCGCGACGCGGCGCTCGCGCCGACGCCGATCGCGATCGGGAGCGTGCCCATGATCGCGGAGAACGTCGTCATCATGATCGGCCTGAAGCGGACGACCGCCGCCCGCATGATCGCCTCGGCGGGAAGCGAATGCTCGGCCCGCTCGGTGGCGATCGCGAAGTCGATCATCATGATCGCGTTCTTCTGTACGATGCCGATCAGCATGATGATCCCGACGTACCCGTATACGCCGAGCTCCACCTTCGTCACGTACAGAGCGGCCAGCGCGCCGAACGCCGCGAACGGCAATCCGGTGAGGATCGTGATCGGATGGATGAAGCTCTCGTACAGCACGCCGAGAATCAGGTAGATGATGAACACGGTGATCAGCAGCAGGAGGCCGAGCCCCTTCTGCGATTGCTCGAAGGCCTGCGCCGTGCCGTTGAATGCGGCCGTGATGCTCGCGGGCAGGGTCTGCGCCGCGACCTGCTTCACGTGATCGACCGCCCCGCCGAGCGCGATGCCGGGCGCGAGGTTGAACGAAATCGTCACCGACGCCATTTGCCCGGAATGCGGAATGCTCAGCGGTCCCACGACGTTCTCGAACGTGGCGAGATCGGCGAGCGGCACCAGCCGCCCGCCCGTGCCGGGCATGTAGAAGCGCTGCAGCGCGGTTGCATCGAGCTGTGCTTCCGGCACCGTTTCCATCACCACCCAGTACTCGTTCGTGGGGGTGTAGATCGTGGAGACCTGCTGCTGGTTGTACGCGTTCGCGAGCGCGTTCTCGATGCTCGCGGGCGTGACGCCGAGCGAAAGCGCGCGATGGCGGTCGATGCGCACCCGGATAATCGGGCTGCGGTTCAGCAGGTCCGACGTCACGCCGCTGAGCATCGGCTCGGCCTGCAGCTTCGTGAGAAACTTGGCCGACTCCGAGTAGAGCTGGGTGATGTCGGGTCCGCGCAGTGTGAACTGGTAGAGCGTCTTCGCCGACCGACCGCCGATGCGAATCACGGGCGGGTTCTGGAAGTACACCGCCAGTCCGGGAATGCCGCTGAGCCGGCGCGTGAGCTCGCCGACCATCGCGTCGGCCGACGGGCGCTGTCCCTGCGGCTTGAGCGTGACGTTCAAATTTCCCTGATTTCCACCGCCGTATCCACCGATCGACGAGGTGAAGGAAACGATGTTCGTGTCCTTCGCCAGTCGTCCCATCGCGATCTTCTGCAGCCGCACCATGTCGACGTACGATGTTCCCTGCGCCGCTTCCGTCGTGCCGTTGAGCGATCCGGTGTCGTCGGGCGGGAACAGTCCCTTGGGAATGATCGTCCAGAGCGTCCCGATCAGGGCGAGGATCACGGCGGAAAAAACGAGCGTGAGCGGGCGGTGGCGCATCACCCAGCCGAGGGCGCGCGCGTATCCGCGCTTCGCCCCCTCGAAGATCCGCTCGGTCGACTCGAACAGTTTTCCGTGTGTCACCGTGCCGTGCGCCTTGAGCAGCCGGCTGCAGAGCATCGGCGTCAGCGTGAGCGACACGAATCCGGATACGAGCACCGCCACCATGATGGTGATCGCGAACTCGCGGAACAGCCGGCCGATGATGCCGCCCATGAACATCAGCGGAATGAAGACGGAGGCGAGCGAGAGCGTCATCGAGAGGATCGTGTAGCCGATCTCCCGCGCGCCGTCGAGCGCCGCCTGCATCGGCGGTTTCCCCATCTCGAGATGCCGGTAGATGTTCTCGAGCATCACGATCGCGTCGTCCACGAGGAACCCGACCGCGAGCGTGAGGGCCATCAGCGACAGGTTGTCGATGCTGAAGTTCAGCAGCGCCATGACGGAGAACGTCCCCACGATCGCCATCGGCAGCGTAAAGCTCGGGATGAGCGTCGCGACGATGTTGCGCAGGAAGACGAAGATCACCATCACCACGAGGCCGAGCGCCAGGAACAGCGAGAACTTCACGTCGTTCACGGAATGCTGGATCGAGACGGAGCGGTCGTACTGGATGTGCACGCTCAGCGTCTTCGGCAGCCCCTTCTCGATTTCGGCGAGCATCGCCTTGGCCTTGCTCGCGATCTCCACCGTGTTGGTGCCCGGCTGGCGGTTGATCATCAGGAAGACGGTCCGGTCGTTGCCGAACCAGGCGCCTCCCTTGTTGTTCTGCACGTCGTCCAGGACGTTGCCGAGGTCGCCCAGCCTCACGGGCGCGCCGTTCTTCCAGGAAACGATCAGCCGCTTGAACTCCGTGGCATTCGACAGCTGCCCCGTGGCCTGGATCGTGAGCGTCCTGTCCTTGCCGTAGAGCACGCCCGTCGGGAGCAGGACGTTGTTGTTCCTGATCGCCGCGGCGACCTGCGAGACGCCGATCCCCAGGCTCGCGAGCTTGGCCGGATCGAGCTGCACGCGCACCGCGTATTTGCTCGCGCCCATCACGTTCACCTGCGCCACGCCCTCCACCATCGAGAGCTGCTGGCCGATGGTCGTCTCGGCGAACTCATCGATCTGCTGCATCGACAGCACGCTCGACGTCAGCGTGATGTTCAGGATCGGCGATGCCGCCGGATTCTGCTTGTGATAATTCGGCGGGAGGATATTCGGCGGGAGGAATGCGAGCGTCTTGGAGATCGCCGCGTTGACGTCCTGCGCCGCCGACTCGATGCCTCGGTCGAGTGCGAACGTCAGCGTAATGTTCGTCGATCCGAGACTGCTGTTGGACGTGATCTCGTCGATGCCGGCGATGGCCGAGAATGACTTCTCGAGCGGTGTCGCGACGGTGGCGGCCATCGTCTCCGGGCTGGCGCCTGGAAGATTCGCGCTCACGCTGATCGTCGGATAATCGACCGTCGGGAGGTCGCTCACCGGCAGCTGCCGGTAGCCGATGATCCCGAACACCAGAATCCCGATCATGACGAGCATCGTCATGACCGGGCGCCTGATGAAGAGTCCGGTGAGGTTCATGTCCCGCTCATCCCCGCATCAAGGCGTCGGTGCCTTGCCGCGTCCCCTTCCGCCACGACCACCGCCGCGGCCACCGCGACCCGTCGCGCCGGCTGAATCCATCGCGCTCCGGAGATCAACGGGCGCGCCCGGCGTCAGGCGCGACTGACCATCCGAAACGACCCGTTCCCCCTCGCTCAGGCCCGACGAAATCACCGAGAGGCCGTTCGCCGTACGCTCGACATTCACCATGCGCAGCGACGCGGTGCTCGCCGAATCGACCACGTATACGTAGGTACCGCGCTGTCCCGTGACGACGCACTGCGACGGGACGACGAGCGCACCCTCCTCGTCGAACAGTCGCATCGAGACCGCCATGAACTGCCCCGCCCAGAGCGTGCCGCCCGTATTCGCGAACTTCGCCCTGAGCTGCACCGTGCCGGTCGTCGTGTCGACCGCGTTGTCGATGAATGTCTGTGTGCCGTGTCCGTCCGGATTGCTCGCGGCCGGATCGACCTTCACCGTCTGGAGACTCGACTTCTGTCCGGCGTCCATCGAGGAGCTCGATGTGTCCTTGGGCGTTGTGGGCGACGACGCGGCGCTGGCCGTTGCCGTCACGGGCAAGCCGCCCTTGGCGCCGTATTGCAGGACGAGCGGCAGCAACGATCCCGGAACGGCGAATCGAACGTAGATCGGCCGCACCTGGTTGATCACGACGAGCGGTGTCGATGCACCCGCACGCACGAGGTTCCCGGTGCGCACCAGCAGGCTGCCGGTTCGGCCCGAAATGGGCGCACGCACCGTGGTGTTGTCGAGGTTGAACTTCGCGTTGGAAACGGCGGCGAGATCGGCCTCGACCGTGGCCTGGGTCGACCCAGCGGTAGCGGCCTTGAGCTCCGCGTCCGCCGACGACACGACGTTCTCCTTGCGCAACGTTTCGAAGCGTGCGTAGTCCCTCTTCGCGTTCTCCGCCGTGGCGCGGTCGCGGGCGAGCTGCGCCAGCGCCATGTCGTACGCCGCCTGGTACTGGTGCGGTTCGATCTTGAAGAGCACCTGTCCCTTTGTCACCTCCGATCCCTCGGCGAAGGGAACATCGAGGATGATGCCGTCGACCTGCGAGGCGACCGCGGCCGTCTGAATCGGCGTGACGATGCCGTTCGCCTCAAGGGTGTAGGGCAGCGTCACCTTCTTTACGGGAACGACCGCCACGGAAATGGCGGGTCGTGCCGGTTTCGCAGGCGCCTTTGAACAGGCACCTGCAGCGAGGATCGCTCCGAGAGCCGCGACGAGCTTGAAGCTGCCGTGTCCGGAGAGTGGAGGACGTATCATCTTGAATGGTCGCTCGAAAGTTGGGCGGTGCTGTTGAATTCCTTCGGGGCCGCAGCATCGCGAATTAGCTCTACGCACCAGGGCCCGAAGTCGCTTGCGACCACCATCAGCCACCTTTCGGGCGGTTACGGATGCAGGGTCAGCTTCTGCATCCGCCAGTTGAGCAGCTCGGCCACGTACAGGGAGTTCTCCGACGGGCACGAAATCTCGTGAATCCAGCCGAATTGCTTCAATTGCTTGCCGGCTTCGCCGATGGTCCCGAGCACCTTTCCGCCGAGCGTGACCTTGTAAATCCGCCCGGGCACAGCGTCGGCGACGTAGAGGAACTGGTTGGCGCCCGGATTGATGCAAATGGCCCAAGGAGCGCCGGAGGCCATGGTCGCCCCGCCACCTGCGGTACCCGCAGCAGCAGGCATGGATCCGAGCATGATGTTCGGCTCTCCGGCGAACGGAACATCGATAGTGAACTGACGGAGGAACCCTCCGTCGCTGTCAAATACCTGAATGCGGCGGTTGCCGCGGTCGGCGACGTAGATGTTGCCCTTCGCGTCGGCGGCAATCGAGTGCGGCGTGTTCAGTTGGCCCTGTCCCGATCCGCGTTCGCCCCACGTCTTCACCCATCGGCCGTTCTTGTCCACCTTCACGACGCGCGAGTTGGCGTATCCATCGCTGATGAAGACGTTCCCCTGCGGGTCCCACGCGACGTCGGTCGGGCGGTTGAACGACCCCCATCCCGGAGCGGGCGTTGGCGCATTCGCCGGGCGTGGAGCGGCGGGTTCCGCGGCTTCCTCGCGCCGCCCGAGCACCATGGTCACGCGTCCGGCAGGATTGAACTTGATGATCATGTTCGTGCCTTCGTCCGTCACCCAGATGTTGTCCTCGCGGTCGATGCGAACGGTGTGGGCGAAGGCGAATCCGTACAGGTCCTTCCCGATCTCGCGAATGAACGCACCGTCAGGTCGGAACTCGAACAGCTGCGCGGCGGTGGCCCCGTGGACCGTCGAGCGTTCGCCCGTGCGGCTGTACACGAACACGTGTCCTTTCGAGTTCACCGCCACTCCCGCGACTTCACCGAGGTACAGGTTCGCGGGGAGCTTGAGGAAGTCGATGTTCGCGTCGAACCGGATGGCGGGCACCGGCTGCGCCGGCGCGTTGGTGGCGGCGAGAGCGAGTGCGGCGAGCAGGACGGCCTGGAAGCGTCTCACGAGATGGACTCCTTGGCAAAGCGCGGTGAACGGTCAACCTATGCGGGCCGGTGTGTTGCCGCGAGTCGTGCCCGTGTTGACATGTTCGCTTTCGGGCCGCCGATTCCCGAATTCGAACGCCCGGTCCCGTAAGCGCATCGGCGGATCGAACGCAACCCTGTGCAGGGGATGGAGTTGGGCCAAGTCGTTCGCGGCACACAAGTTGCCATTCAGCAGAGCGGTCCTTCATCGCATCGAGAAAGGAGAAGCAGCATGAGACTGTTCCGAAATCGCATGGCCGTTCTTGCCCTGCTGGCCGCGCCCGCGCTTCTGGCAGCGCAGCAGGGCGGCGACGGCGCGCGTCCGATTACTCTCGACGAGGCGGTGCGACTCGCGCAGATGAATTCGCCGCTGACGGTAAGCGCTCGAAATGCGCTTCGCACCGGCAAGCTCACCGAGTTGAACGCTCTCGGTCAGTACTTGCCGAACCTCAGCGTCAATTACGGTGCCTCGAATTTTTCCGGTGGCATCTATCAACAGGGTCAGTTGCTCCCATACAAGGGCGATCCTTGGAACTACGGAAAGGGATACAGCGCCAGCATGGTGCTGTTCGATGGAGGTCAGCGGTACTTCGGATATCGGCAGGCGTTGGCAAGTCAGCGGGCGAACGAGGAGAACGAAACGCTTCAGCGCTATGGCGTGGCGGCTACCGTGAAGCAGCAATACTTCGCCATACTGCAGGCGCGCGAGCTGGAAGCTGCCGGTGCGAGCGCGCTCGAGCAGGCGCAGGTCGCGCTGAATGCGTCGGCGGCGAAAGTGAAGGTGGGTCAGGTCGTTCGAACTGATTCGCTGAAGGCGGCGATCCAGGTCGGCAGCGCGCAACTCTCGTTGCTCAATGCGCGTGCGCAGCTGCGTGACGCGAACGCGGCGCTAACTCGTCTCGTGGCATCGAATGTTCCAGTGACTACGGTCGCATCCGATACCAGCGACGTTCCCCGCCTGGACGTGGACGACGCCTCGCTTGCGCGCATGGCCGAAGACGGCCCGAGCGTCAGGCAGGCGGTCGCGGCTTTGGATGCGGCCAAGCAAGGGCGCCGCTCGACGCTCACATCCCAGTACATCCCGCAGGTGCGCGCCAGCTACATCTACAACGCGAGTGGGTTCACTTCCCCCACGTTCAACTGGGGTGGCGGTCCGGCGGCGTCGACTCAGACGCAGTACACGTTCTCCGTGGGCTACACCATCTTCAACAACTTCAGCCGTGAATTGAGCAGCATGCAGGCCACGGTCGCCGCAGACAATGCTGAGGCCGTACTTCGTGACGCGCGATTCAATGCGAAGGCCCAGCTCGCCCAGTTGATCGATCAGTTCCGCACGGCCGCGCAAACGGTCGAGCTGCAGACGCTGCAGATCGCCGCGGCTCAGGAGGATCTTTCGGCACAGCAATCACGCTACGCGCTCGGCGCGTCCTCGTATCTCGACCTGCTCACGTCGCAGACGGCGCTCGACTCTCAGCGAATTCTTCTCATCAACGCGCGCTTCACTGCGCGCACGGCCAAGGCGGCGATCGAAGCGTTCATCGGGCGCGACTTGAAATAGCGGCGGAGGGGGCGCAAGTTGGTGACCTGAGAATGGGCTTCCCCGACGAAGTTTTATTTAATGCGCTCCAACTTTCGCTTCACCGCTCTTCCGCTGCTGTTGATCGCGGCTGCATCGTGCTCGCAGCAGAAGCCGGCATCGGCTCCGGCGCCCGCCACGGGCACGGGACCCACAGCCGCTCCAGCGGCGGCTCCGGCGACGGCGCCCGCGAACAGGCCGGCCGGCGGCCGCGGCGGACCGCCGATGACCCCCGAATAGCGTGCTGTCCGCCGCGATTCGATCGGAACGCTGCGTGCCGCGACGCGGGCGCGATTAATGAAGGAGATCGCCGGCCGTGAGACCGAGCCGGCCGGCACGGTGTTCAAGAACGTGCAGGTCCTCAAGGACATGCCGGCGGGACGGTTCGTCGTCCTCATGGATTCCACCTGGGGCCGCGCGCTCAACCGCAACTGCACCGACTGCCATGTCGCCAACCAGTGGGCGAGCGACAGCCTGAACCGAAAGAAGACCGCGCGCATGATGGCGGGAATGGTGGAGGCGATCAACACGGAACAGCTCACCAAGCTGCCGGTTCGCCCCGGTCAGAACCCCCCCGAGGATCAGCTGCATCACCTGCCATCGCGGAAACCCGGGCGGACCGGGACAGGCGTTGATGCCCTGAACTGCGTTCCGGCAGGGTTAGAGGCCGGGACGAGCGACGCGTGAGGGGCGACTTGGTGAAGAGCGACGCGTGAGCAGCGAGGAGACGTTCTCCGCGCTCCTCACACGTCGCTCTTCGCCGGATCGCCCCTCACGCGTTGCTCCTCGCTCTTCGCCGTTACGTGATCTGCTGCGGCTCCGCGCGCTCGAAGGCATAGCCGAGCGCGAGAATCAATCCGTAACTTTCTGCTGCGAGCGCGATGGATCCGAGCACGCACGCGACCGCCACGGCCGCGCCGGGCGTCGCGCTCAGCACGAACCATGCGCCGCCGCCGAGTGCGGCGGGAACCAGCAGCATCAGGACGAACGCGAGCAACGACGCGGCCATCGAGAGCATCATCTGTCCCATCACCTCAACTCCGCCCGGGCCCGACGGACCGAGCCGGATCCACGCCGGGAAGAGGACCGCGGAGCCGTTGATGATCGTGCAGATGGCACCGTCGAGGGCGAGCAGCGTGAGGGGCAGCGTGCTGAGAATCGCGACGAGCATGTCGGCGCGAATAGTCGTGACGCCCGGGGCGGCCATCAATGCGATTCCCGCGATCGCGAACAGCACGAACTGCGCGGTCGCCATGATCACGGCTCCGGACGCGATCTCCGCGAGCACCAGGTCCGCGCCGGCCAGCGGCAACGACTTCAGGAAGGGCAGGTGCAGCATGTCGCTGCGCAGGTCGTTTCGCAGCACCTGGATTCCGAACAGCGGCAGCATCATCGCCAGGAAGAACGCGGTCACGGCTATGCTGCGCGCGGGGTTGCCGGATTTCCACCCGAAGAGCGCGGCGACCACGAACGCGAGAATCGGCAGCCTGAGCAACGCGCCGGGCTTTATCGTACGTCGGAGCGCGATCGCGTTCTTCCACACGACGGCGATCGCGGGGATGCCTGTGGGCGCGAGCGCAATCGTCTTGTTCACCGCGCTCGTCTCCGGATCGAACGCGGTCATTCTGCGCGAACGCATGGCCTCGATTCGCTTGGCGCGCTCAGTGGACGCGAGCGCAGCGGCTTCCTCGAACGCCGCGTCGGAACTCAGCACCCACCAGAGGTGCAGCAGCACGATGCCGAGTGCCGGAAGCATCGCGACGGCCCACGCGGACGCGTTCGGCGCGAACGCCGGCGCGATCACCAGGTGAAACGGATAGAGCACCGTTCGCACGCCGGGTGACTCGAAGAACAGCAGGATGCTGCGCAGGAACGCGAGCGGGTTCTTGCCGTCGGGAGCGCCGATCGCGCTCAGCGGAACCGCGACGAACGCGCCGAATATCATCAGCCCCACGACCATGGCGAAAACCTTCGCCATCCATTTGCGCTTCTGCCCGGCGGCGCGATACTCCACCCGCGATGCGCGATGCAGCGCCTCGCCCATGCGATGCAGGCTCAGCGTCGTGAACATCACCCACACGGCGGCTGCCGAGAGCACGCCGGACAGTGAGCCGCTCCCGCGTCGCAGGATGAACGTCCAGATGACGACGTTGATGAGGATGATGACCTGCGACTGCGCGAGCTTGTATTTCACGAGCGTGCGTCGCGAGACCGGCGCGGTCAGCAGCATCGCGACTTCCGCTTCCGTGAATGCAAGCGCCGACATGTCGCCGCCGAACATCCAGATCCCGGCGATCACGATGAGGATGAACACCGGAGCGATCGACGCAAATGCCCCGCTGGCCGCAGCCTCGGATCCATCTCCTCGCGCCCCGGCTCTCACCGCGTGGCGGCCGAACACCATCCAGAAATAGCCGAGCCCAAGTACGAACCCCACCGCGTAGCGAGGCGTGCGCAGGCGCCGCAGCTGCGAGAGCAGACGGTTTCTCGTCGAGTTGAAGATGAGGTACGCAAACGCGGCAATCACGCGCGGTCCGGGCTCCTCGGCGTGTCGTCGTCCGCCGTGAGCGTGAGAAACACATCTTCCAGCGAGCGGCCGGCGAGTTCGGGCCGGCGCGCGAGAATCTCGTCGAACGTACCGTACTCCACGCACTGTCCGCGCCGCAGGATGAACAGTTTGGTGCACAGCTCCTCGACCAGATTCAGCAGATGCGAACTCAGGACTACGGCGGTGCCGGCCCTTGCGCGGTCGGCGATCGTCTGCCGCATCTTCCGGATGCCGGCGGGATCCAGACCGGTGAGCGGTTCGTCGAGAATGAGAACCGACGGATTGTGCAGGAGCCCGCACGCGATCGCGAGTTTCTGCTTCATGCCGCGTGAAAGCGCTCCCGGCAAAGTCTCCAGCTTGTCGGTCAGCTCGAGTTCGGCGAGCAGTTCGGGAATTCGCTGTTCGGCATCGGCCACTCCGTACAAGCGCGCGATGAAGCGCAGGTGCTCCTGCACCGTCAGGTAGTCGAACAGGTGCGGCTCGTCCGGGATGAACGCGAGTTCGCGCTTCGCGGCGACCGGATCGGATTGAATGTCGTGCCGGCCGATGCTGACCGTGCCGCGCGAAGGCCGCATGATTCCGGCGAGGCAGCGCAGCGTGGTGGTCTTGCCGGCTCCGTTCGGGCCGACCAGCCCGAGGACCTCGCCGGGCCCGACGTCGAATGAAATGGAATCGACGGCCTTGAACGAGCCGTACAGCTTCGTGAGTTCACGAACGGCGATCATGTTGGTTCCGGGCGTCCGCGCAAGAAGAGATGAGAGGGAGCGCAAAAGGTAACGGCCGCTCGCTGGATTGGGCCAGAGAGGCCGCCCGCTCCAATTGACGGGGTTTCCCCCGGGATCGCGCGGCGGTTGCCGTACAGACATCATTCCCTCAGCGCGCAAATTGCTCCTTGGCGGAATCCGCCACCGTTCGAT
>CABEBS010000273.1_pt1 | contig 14382 bp, 20 predicted proteins | sample 3132631 | NCBI WGS metagenome assembly CABEBS01 (sample SAMEA5534346, study PRJEB31848) | metagenome | biome: tundra; feature: field; material: soil | place: USA | collected 2013-05 | depth 0.45 m | reverse complement strand
GGACTGCGCTTCGTTCCGTCGGAACACCGGCGCGGCCGCATCGACATCGACGGCACGCTCTGGATCGACACTCTCGCGCGTGCGCTGAAGGACATCGAGTTCAGATACGTGGGCATGTCGGAGGGCGCCGCGCGATTTCGTCCAGGCGGCCGAATCTCGTTCCGCGCGATGCCGAACGGCGTCGTGCTGATCGATCGATGGTCGCTGCGACTCGTGAGCGCGCAGCCCGACACGATCGTGAATGCGAAGGGCATCCTCGAAGCGCGAAATTGGCTCTACGCCGACGAGACCGGCGGCGAACTCGCGAGCGCTGCGTGGCCCGACGGCATCGCGTGGAAGGCGCCGCTCGGGGCGCTTCGGATTCAGGCGATCAATCATGAGGGAAGACCCGCCGCGGGGAGCGTGATCGCGCTCGCCGCGACGCACTATTTCGGCATAGCGGACTCGAAGGGATTCGCGGAGATCAAGGACCTGCTGCCGGGACCGTATTCGGTGCGAATCATCGATCCGCAGGTCGCCGTGCTCGGGATCGGCTTGCCGACGTCGCTCCGGTTCTTCGCGGCCCGCGACACGACGTCGGTGGCGCGGCTCATGGTGCCGACCGCGAAGCAATTCGCGGTGGACCGCTGCACGTCGGCGGGACACAAGTTCAAGCCCAACGAGACGCCGTTCTCGACCTTCGCCGTCCTCGGACGCGTCGTCACTTCGCACGGGGAGCCCATAAAGGACGCGAAGATCACCGTCGCGACCCGCATGCTGCTTCCGCAAGCCGACGGATCGAATTTGCTCTGGCTCAAGGACTACTGGACGACCGGTTCCGACGGACTCTTCCAGTCGTGCCACGACTGGGACCGGAAGAATGAGGTCTTGATCAGGGTACATCGCTTCGGCTTGCCCGACGTCGACGTGGACGGCCAGTTCACGTCGGATCTCATGGTGGTGCGAATCCCCGTGCCATAGGACGCGCACTGGCGGATCCTTGACCAGGGCCCCCCAGCCGGGTAAGTTGTGAGTCTGTTCCGTGCCGCCCGCCGGGCGATCCACGTATGAATCAGGTCGACGAACACCGCAGGAAAGATGCCAACTATCAACCAGCTCGTTCGCCAGAGCCGGCGCGACGTTGCCCGCAAGGACAAGGCGCCCGCCCTCAAGGCGAATCCGTTCAAGCGCGGCGTCTGCACGCGCGTCTACACCACCACACCCAAGAAGCCGAACTCCGCGCTGCGCAAGGTCGCGCGCGTGCGCCTGACCAACAGCTTCGAAGTCACCGCCTACATCCCCGGCGAAGGCCACAACCTGCAGGAGCACTCGATCGTGCTCATTCGCGGCGGCCGTGTGAAGGATCTCCCGGGCGTCCGCTACCACATCGTTCGCGGCAAGCTCGACGCATCCGGCGTCAACGGGCGCAACAAGAGCCGCTCCAAGTACGGCACCAAGAAGCCGAAGGGAGGCGCCAAGTGAGCCGCCGCAAGAAGAGCGTCAAGCGCACGATCCTCGCGGACTCGCGCTACGACAGCCAGACGGTCTCGAAGTTCATCAACGTCCTGATGTACCAGGGCAAGAAGTCCACCGCCGAGCGCATTTTCTACGCCGCGATGGACTTCGTCGAGAGCCGCACGTCACAGCCGGGCGTGAACGTATTCAAGCAGGCGCTCACGAACCTCAAGCCGGTCGTGGAAGTGAAGAGCCGCCGCGTCGGCGGCGCCACGTATCAGGTGCCGGTCGAAGTGCGCCCCGAGCGCCGCACGGCACTCGCGATGCGCTGGCTGATCGAGTATTCGCGCGAGCGCAACGAGAAGTCGATGTCCGAGAAGCTCGCCGCCGAAGTCATCGCCGCCTCGAAGGGAGAGGGCAACGGCGTGAAGAAGAAGGAAGACACGCACCGCATGGCCGAAGCGAACAAGGCCTTTGCGCACTATCGCTGGTAGCCGCGACACACGCGTGACCAAAACGCCTCGCCGGTTCGTCGGCGGGGCGTTTTGCGTTTTGGGAGGCTCGGTCTATTGAGGGCGAGAATGAGTAGCGATGAGAGGTGAGTCCGAGAGCGAGGGATGAGTTGGAGAAAGTAGTTCGGAGTTTGAGAGCGAGGGTGAGTGGGAGCTCAGTTTGAGTGGGAGCTGAGTGGGAGTGGGAGTTGAGTGGGAGCGAGGATTGAACGTGCGCGTCAGTTCTCCCACTCCCACTTTACGCCCACTTACACTTTGCTCCCACTTACACTTTGCTCCCACTTACACTCCCACTCAAACTCAACGCTACTTTCTCCAACTCATCCCTCCCACTCGTACTCGTCTCTCCCACTACCCCTCTCCCACTATTCCCCTGCAGTTGACAAAGAGTTCCCCCCGACTATCTTCTTAAGGCTCTGGCCGAACTGTACTTAGGCCAGTTCAGGGTTGATGCTTCACCCGGCGAACTGCGTGCCGGTAATTATGGGTCCGCCAACGTCTTCACGACGCGCGGAGACTGTGGGATCAGTCGTCCGACAGCAGCCGATTTCGTTCGGCCGCCGAGGCTCCCGAAAAGCAACGCAGGACAATTCAACGTCGGGAGCATTCAGCCCGGCGCGCCGAGGGTCCCCAACCGCGCAGCAGTGGCGGATGTACCCGGCGAGAGCGGATGGAAACCGGTTCCAGCATCGCGAAAGCGATGCATGGGGCGCCTGGTCCAGCCGCGTTTTTGCTCCCACCAGTTCCGAATTTTTGTACAAAACTGCTCGAACACTGACGAGATAAAACCAGACGATGGCTCGCGTTACCGATCTCAAGTTCTACCGCAATATCGGCATCATGGCCCACATCGATGCCGGTAAGACCACGACGACTGAGCGCATTCTCTACTACACGGGGAAGTCGCACAAGATCGGCGAGGTCCACGACGGTGCGGCCACCATGGACTGGATGGAGCAGGAACAGGAGCGCGGCATCACGATCACGTCCGCCGCGACGACCTGCTTCTGGAAGCGGCACGGCGCCACGCACGACACCGGGAGCGCGACGGGCCCGGAGTACCGCATCAACATCATCGATACCCCCGGACATGTGGATTTCACGGTAGAAGTCGAGCGCTCGCTGCGCGTCCTCGACGGCGCCGTGACCCTGCTCGACTCCGTCGCGGGCGTCGAGCCGCAGACCGAGACGGTCTGGCGCCAGGCGGACCGCTACAAGGTCCCGCGCATGATCTTCTCCAACAAGATGGATCGCATCGGCGCGAACTTCGACCGCTGCATGGCGATGATCAAGGACCGCCTCTCGCGTGATGCGTACCCGCTGCAGCTTCCTGTTGGGTCAGGGGAACTGTTTACGGGGCACATCGACGTCATCGAGCGCAAGCAGTACGTGTTCGACGAAGAGTCGCTCGGCAAGACGTTCACGGTGACCGACGTCCCGCCGGACATGCACGATGCGGTGGAACTGGCGCGCCACAACCTCGTGGAAGCGGCGATCCAGTACGACGATGATCTCATCGAGAAGTACCTGAACAAGGAAGAGCTCACGAACGACGAAATCCGCCACGCGATCCGCGCGGCGACGATCAAGATGAAGTTCGTTCCGGTGCTCTGCGGGGCATCGTTCAAGAACAAGGGCGTGCAGGCGCTCCTCGACGCGGTGATCGACTACCTCCCGTCGCCGAAGGACATGCCGCCGATGCAGGGTCACCTGCCGACGCACGACGAGACGTTCGAGGTGCGCGATGTGAGCGACGAGGCGCCGTTCGCGGCACTGGCGTTCAAGATCGCGACCGATCCGTTCGTCGGCCGGCTCACCTTCTTCCGCGTGTATTCGGGCGTGCTGAAGGCCGGCTCGTACGTCTACAACTCGAGCAAGGACAAGCGCGAGCGCGTCGCGCGACTGCTGCAGATGCACGCGAACAAGCGTGAGGAGATCGAGGAAGTGCGCGCCGGCGACATCGGCGCCGCCATCGGGCTCAAGGACACGCGCACGGGCGACACGCTCTGCGACGACGAGAAGCCGATCGTCCTCGAGCGCATGAAGTTTCCGAACCCCGTCATCGACGTCGCGATCGAGCCGAAGACGAAGGCCGACCAGGACAAGCTGGGCATCGCGCTGGGCAAGCTGGCCGAGGAAGATCCGACGTTCCGCGTGTTCTCCGATCCGGAGACCGGGCAGACGATCATCTCCGGCATGGGCGAGCTGCACCTGGAGATCCTCGTCGACCGCATGATGCGCGAGTTCAAGGTGGACGCGAACGTGGGACGCCCGCAGGTGGCGTACCGCGAGACGATCCGCAAGCGCGTCGACAAGGTCGAGGGCAAGTTCATCCGCCAGTCGGGCGGCAAGGGCCAGTACGGCCACGTCGTCATCAACGTCATGCCGGCGGAGATGGGACACGGGTTCGTGTTCGAGGACAAGATCACGGGCGGCTCGATTCCGCGCGAGTACATCAAGCCGGTCGAGGCCGGCATTCGCGAGGCGCTCGAGAACGGCATCATGGCGGGCTACCCGATGGTGGACGTGAAGGTCGAGCTGATCTACGGCTCGTACCACGACGTCGACTCGTCGGAAATGGCATTCAAGATCGCGGGCTCGATGGCGGTGAAGGAGGGTGCGCGTGCCGCGCACCCGGTGCTGCTCGAGCCGGTGATGAACGTCGAAGTCGTTTCGCCGGAAGCGTACATGGGCGACGTCCTCGGCGATCTCTCGGCGCGCCGCGGCAAGATCGGCGGCATGACGCAGCGCGGCGAGGCGCAGGTCATTTCGGCGAGCGTTCCGCTCAGCGAGATGTTCGGCTACTCCACGAAGCTCCGGTCGATGTCGCAGGGGCGCGCGGTGTACTCGATGGAGTTCGCGCACTACGAGGAAGTCCCGAAGTCGAAGGCCGAGGAGATCATCGCGAAGGTGGCTAAGTAGACGGCAGACGGCAGACGGCAGACGGCAGACGGCAGACGGTAGACGGCAGTAAAACGACGGTCCAACATTCTTTCGCAGGATTCAACAATGGCCAAGGCAAAGTTCGAGCGCACCAAGCCGCACGTGAACGTCGGGACGATCGGTCACGTGGACCACGGCAAGACGACCCTCACGGCGGCACTTACCAAGGTGTCGGCGGACAGGGGCTATGGTACCAAATACATTTCCTACGACGAAGTCGCGAAAGCGTCTGCGTCGCAGGGACGCCGCGACCCGACGAAGATCCTCACGATCGCGACGTCGCACGTCGAGTACGAGTCGAAGAACCGCCACTACGCGCACGTGGACTGCCCCGGACACGCGGACTACGTGAAAAACATGATCACGGGTGCCGCGCAGATGGATGGCGCGATCCTGGTCGTGAGCGCAGTCGACGGCCCGATGCCGCAGACCCGCGAGCACATCCTGCTGGCAAAGCAGGTGAACGTCCCGCGCATCGTCGTCTTCCTGAACAAGTGCGACCTCGTGGACGACCCCGAGCTCCTCGACCTCGTCGAGCTCGAAGTCCGCGAGCTGCTCTCCAAGTACAACTTCGACGGCGACAACGCGCCGGTCATTCGCGGTGCCGCGATCCGCGCGATCGAGGGCGAGCAGAAGTGGGTCGACCAGATCGACGCGCTCCTCGAGGCACTCGACACGTTCATTCCGCTGCCCGTTCGCGAAATCGACAAGCCGTTCAGCATGCCGGTCGAAGACGTGTTCTCGATCACCGGTCGCGGCACGGTTGCCACGGGCCGTATCGATCGCGGCAAGATCAAGACGGGCGACGAGGTCGCGCTCATCGGTTTCGGTTCCGACAAAAAGGCGGTCGTCACCGGCGTCGAAATGTTCCGGAAACTTCTGGATGACGGGCAGGCGGGCGATAACGTTGGCCTGCTGCTCCGCGGCCTCGATAAGAAGGACATCGAGCGCGGCATGGTCCTGGCGAAGCCCGGCTCGATGACGCCGCACACGAAGTTCGAGGCCGAGGTCTACGTCCTCACGAAGGACGAGGGCGGACGCCACACGCCGTTCTTCAAGGGCTATCGCCCGCAGTTCTACTTCCGCACCACGGACGTGACGGGTTCGATCGAGTTGCCGGCGGGCACGGAGATGGTGATGCCCGGCGACAACATCCAGATGACGATCGAGCTCATCAACCCGATCGCGATGGAAACGACGCTGCGTTTCGCCATTCGCGAGGGCGGACGCACCGTGGGTGCTGGTGTGGTCACGAAGATTCTGGCTTAACTGCAACTGCGAGTAATCGGTATTTGGTCATTGGTCGTTGGTCTAAGGCCAACGACCAAGAACCAATGACCAACGACCGATTACCCGCTTTTCAAAGGAAGTCTCTATGGCTGGCAGAATTCGAATCAGACTGAAGGCCTTCGATCACGCGGTGATCGATCAGGCCGCGGGTGACATCGTGCGCACCGCCGAGAAGACGGGCGCGCAGGTGTCGGGCCCGATTCCGCTTCCGACGAAGACGCAGCGGTGGACGGTCCTCCGCTCGCCGCACGTCGACAAGAAGTCGCGCGAACAGTTCGAGCTCAAGACGCACAAGCGCATGATCGACATCCTCGACACGCGCTCGCAGACGGTGGACGCGCTGACCAAGCTCGACCTGCCGGCTGGCGTGGACGTCGAAATCAAAGTGGAGTAGGTGCGATGATCGGCATCATCGGCAGGAAACTGGGCATGACCCAGATATTCAATGAGGATGGCCAGCAGATCCCGGTGACGGTGGTCGAGGCTGCGCCGAATCCGGTGACGAAGGTCATGTCAAAGGAATCGGCGGGCTTCGACTCCGTGGAAATGGGGCTCGGCTCCCAGAAAATCGCGCGCGAATCCAAGAAGGGTGAGCGCACGCCTCGCGGACGCCGCGCGAACAAGGCGGAGATCGGCCATGCGGCGAAGGCTGGGCTGGCCGCTCCTCCGTCCGTATTGCGCTCGTTCCGCCTCGACGACGCCCAGGGGAAGAACCCGGAGATCCCGTCGTTCAAGGTGGGCGACGTGATCACCGTCGGCGTCTTCGCCGTCGGCGACACCGTGAAGGTCACGGGCACGAGCAAGGGCCGCGGATTCCAGGGCGTGGTGAAGCGCTGGAGCTTCCATGGCGGACCGAACACGCATGGCAACACGAAGCACCGCCGTCCCGGATCCATCGGACCCGGCACGGACCCGTCGCGTGTCATCAAGGGAAAGAAGATGCCCGGACACTTCGGTGCCGAGCGCTGCACGCAGACGCACCTCCGCGTGGAAAAGATCGACGCAGAGCGCAACCTGATTTACATCCGCGGTTCGGTCGCCGGCCCGAAGAATGGGATCGTGCTCGTCCGCAAGCAGGGATAACCGATGCCTGATACCAAGCACACCGAATCAAAGAACGTCGACGCGGCCGCGTACTCCGCGCAGGGAACCCCGCGCGATCGCGTGGCCCTGCCGGCGGACACGTTCGACGGCACGGTGAATCTTCCCGTGATGCACCAGGCCGTGAAGGCCTTCCTGGCCAACCAGCGCCAAGGCAACGCGTCGACCAAGACGCGCGGCGAAGTGATCGGCGGCAACCAGAAGCCGTGGAAGCAGAAGGGCACCGGCCGCGCGCGCCAGGGCTCGATCCGCGCGCCGAACTGGGTGGGCGGCGGAACCGTGTTCGGTCCGCGCCCGCGCAAGTACACCGAGATCGTGCCGAAGCAGGTGCGTGCGCTCGCGCGCAAGAGCGCGTTCAATGCCCGAGCCCGTGAAGGCGCGCTCTTCGTGATCGACGCGTTCGAGTACGATGCGCCGAAGACCGCCAGGCTGCAGCAGCTGCTCGCGCGTCTCGAACTCGCGCATCGCAAAGTGCTCATTCTCACGGACGGCGTGAAGCCGAACGTGTTTCTCTCCGGCCGCAACCTGCCGCTCGCGCACGTGATGCCGTTCAGCGACGTCTCGACGTACAACATCCTCTGGTCGGATGTGGTGCTGGTCGAGTCCGGCGCGCTCGGCGAAGCGATGGCACCGATGAAGGAAAAGTCTTTGTCGAAAGTGAAGGTGGTCCGCTACGTGGCGCGTGACACGGAGACGCCGGAAGCCGGAAGCACGGAAGCCGGAAGCGCGCCGAAGTCGAAGGCCAAGAAGAAGGCCGTGAAGACGAAGGCGGCGACAAAGAAAGCTCCGGCCAAGAAGCCGGCGGCGAAGGCGAAGCCGGCGGCGAAGCCGGCGGCGAAGGCTGCGGCGAAAAAGTCACCAGCCAAGAAGTCGGCTCCCAAGAAGAAGGGGAAGTAACCAATGCCGACTCTTCTCAGAACCATCGTGCGGCCGATCGTCACCGAGAAAAGCTCGGCGGCGTTTCAGGACCGCGGTGAATACACGTTCGAAGTGCATCCCGAGGCGAACAAGCAGGCGATCAAGCAGGCGATCGAGTCGCTGTTCGGCGTGCACGTCACCGGTGTCTGGACGTCGCAGCAGCGCGGGAAACTGCGCCGCGTCGGCGGCAAGGCCGGGCTTCGTCCGCGCTGGAAAAAGGCAATCGTGAAGCTGAAGGAAGGCGACACGATCGAGATCTTCGAGGGCGCATAACCATGGGAATCCGCCAATTCAAACCGGTGACCAAGAGCTCGCGTTTCCGCTCGGTCTCGGATTTCGACGTGATCACACGCACGACGCCGGAGAAGTCGCTGCTCGAGCCGATCAAGAAGAGCGGCGGGCGCGACAACCACGGCCACATCTCGATGCGGCGCATCGGCGGCGGTCACAAGCGCCAGTACCGCATCATCGACTTCAAGCGCAACAAGTTCGGCGTGGTCGGCACGGTGAAGGAGATCGAGTACGATCCGAACCGCACCGCCCGCATCGCGCTCGTCGAATATGCCGACGGCGAGAAGCGGTACGTCATCCATTGCAAGGGACTTTCGCAGGGTGACACGATCGTTTCCGGCCCGGGTTCGGATGTGCGCACGGGCAACGCGATGCCGCTGAAGGAAGTTCCGCTCGGCACCGCGGTGCACAATGTGGAGCTCATCCCGGGCAAGGGCGGCCAGATGGCGCGCTCGGCCGGAACGAGCGTGCAGGTCGTCGCGAAGGAAGGCGACTACGTCACGCTGCGCATGGCCAGCACGGAAATGCGCCTCGTGCACGGCAACTGCATGGCGACGATCGGCGAAGTCGGCAACTCGGAGCACGAGCTGCTCAGCGCAGGCAAGGCGGGTGCGTCGCGCTGGGCCGGCAAGCGTCCGAAGGTGCGCGGTGAAGTCATGAACCCGGTGGACCACCCGCACGGTGGCCGCACACGCGGCGGCCGCAACGTGGTGAGCCCGTGGGGCAAGAAGGAAGGCGTCAAGACGCGCGACAAGAAGAAAGCCTCGCAGCGGTTGTTGGTGCGCGGCCGGAAGCGCGGCAAAGCCACGCAGTAACGCGACATCTAAGGACTCGAGACTATGGCAAGAAGCATTCGAAAGGGGCCCTTCGTTCAGGACAGCCTGCTGAAGCGCGTGCAGGGACTGAACTCGAGGAGCGAGAAGAAGGTCGTCAAGACCTGGTCGCGCGCGAGCACCGTGCTGCCCGATTTCGTCGGGCATACGTTCGCCGTGCACAACGGGAACAAGTTCATCCCGGTCTACGTGACCGAAAACATGGTCGGGCACAAGCTCGGGGAGTTCGCGCCGACGCGGCTCTTCCGCGGTCATACCGCCGCAGGGTCGAAGGCCGCGGCAGAGGCGAAGGCGACGGACCAGAAGGGGCGCCCAGGCGCACCGGCTGCCGCCGCGGCTCCCGCCGCTGCTGCACCGGCCGCACCCGCCGGCAAGGGAGGCAAGTAAGCCATGTCCGAAGCCCGCGCGATCCAGCGCACGGCGCGCCAGTCGCCCTACAAGATGCGGCTGGTGATCGACCAGGTGCGTGGCATGAACGTCAATGAGGCGCTCGCACTCCTCAAGTTTTCCAAGAAGCACGCGGCGAAGCAGATCGAGAAGGTGCTCAAGAGCGCGGTCGCGAACGCCGAGCAGGCGTCGCGCAACGCGAACGAATCGATCGACGTCGACGCACTGTTCGTGAAGAAGGCCATCGTGAACGAGGGACCGCCGCTCAAGCGCTTCATGCCGGCGGCGATGGGACGCGCGACACCAATCCGCAAACGCACCAGCCACATCGAGATCATCGTGGGCGAGAAGGAAGGTCGATAATGGGACAGAAAACCAATCCGATCGGTTTCCGCCTCGGCGTCTCGAAGCAGTGGCGCTCGAAGTGGTACGCGAAGAGGGACTTTCCGGCGCTGCTCAAGGAAGATGAGCTCCTCCGGAAGTACCTGAAGGCGCGCCTCGCGAGCGCGGCGATCGCCGACATCACCATCGAACGCAAGCCGGGGAAGGTCGTCGTGACCATCCACACGGGCCGTCCGGGCGTGGTGATCGGCAAGAAGGGCGCCGCGGTCGAGGAACTGAAGAACGAGCTCCAGCAGCTGAGCGGCAAGGAAGTCGGGATCAACGTCGAGGAGATCAAGCGCCCGGAGATCGAGGCGCAGCTCGTCGCCGACAACATTGCCGCGCAGCTGGCGCAGCGCATCTCGTTCCGCCGCGCGATGAAGCGCGCGGTGCAGAGCGCGATGCGCATGGGCGCCGAGGGCATCAAGGTGAAGTGCGGCGGGCGCCTGGGCGGCGCCGAAATCGCGCGCGTCGAGGGCTACCACGAGGGCCGTGTGCCGCTCCATACGCTGCGCGCGAACATCGACTACGCGATCAGCACCGCGAAGACCACCTTCGGCACCATCGGTGTGAAGGTCTGGATCTTCAAGGGCGAGATCGTGGAAGATCGCCGCGGCAAGACGTACTCGACCGACGCGTAAGGGAGACGACTGACCAATGCTCGCACCGAAGCGCGTCAAGTTCCGCAAGATGTTCAAGGGCCGCACGTCCGGTATCGCGACGCGCGGTGCCACCGTGGCGTTCGGCACCTATGGGCTGCAGGCGCACGAGCCGGGCTGGGTGACGGCGCGCCAGATCGAGGCCGCTCGTGTGGCGCTGACGCGTCACATCAAGCGCGGCGGCAAGGTCTGGATCCGCATCTTCCCGGACAAGCCGATCACGAAGAAGCCCGCGGAAACCCGAATGGGAAAGGGCAAGGGATCGCCCGAGCTTTGGGTGGCCGTGGTGAAGCCGGGCCGCGTGATGTTCGAGATCGAGGGCGTCACCAAGGAGATCGCGCAGAAGGCGCTCGGTCTGGCGGCGGCCAAGCTCTCCGTGAAGTCGAAGTTCATAGCTCGTGAGGAGGCGCATACCGAATGATGAAGCCAGCACAGATCCGCGAGCTCTCGCTTGACGAAATGCAGGCGCGCATTTCGGAACTCGAGGAGGAGCGTTTCCGCCTCCGGTTCCGCAGCGCGACCGAATCGCTCAACGATCCGCTTCGCCTGCGGGTGATACGCCGAGACATCGCGCGGCTCAAGACCGTGTTGCGCGAACAGCAGACCAAGGCCGGCGCCGTACGCGCCGGTGGGAGATAGTCATGGCACTGGAGAACGCGGGCACGGCGGAGACGCCGGATCGCAATTCGCGCAAGACGCGCACGGGAATCGTCGTGAGCGACAAGATGCAGAAGACGGTGGTCGTCGCGATCGAACGTCGCGTCGCGCACCCGGTCTACGGCAAGATGATCACCCGGACCAAGCGCCTGAAGGCGCACGACGAGGAGAACTCGGCGAAGACCGGTGACACCGTGCGCATCGTGGAAACCCGTCCGCTGTCGAAGGACAAGCGGTGGCGTGTGGTCGAGATCGTCGATCGCGCGCGCTAAGAGGATAAGCCAATGATCCAGCAGGAATCGATGGTCAAGGTGGCGGACAACTCGGGCGCGAAGACGGCGCTCGTGATCCGCGTGCTTGGCGGAACGCGCCGGCGGTACGCCGGGCTCGGCGACGTCGTCATCGTCGCCGTGAAGAACGCGCTCCCCAACGGCCAGGTGAAGAAGTCGGACGTGGCGCGCGCCGTGGTGGTGCGCACCGTGAAGGAGACGCGACGCAAGGACGGGAGCTACATCCGGTTCGACGAGAACGCCGTCGTGATCATCAACGAAGAGGGCGAGCCCAGGGCGACCCGCATTTTCGGACCGGTCGCCCGAGAGCTGCGCGAAAAGAAGTACATGAAGATCGTCTCGCTGGCGCCGGAGGTCCTGTAACATGCGCGTCCTGACGCACCGAAAGACCCGCGGCAAGCGGAACCGCACGCGGCACGAGATCAACGCCGAGCGCGAGAAGATTCACGTCGTGAAGGGCGACACCGTGCGCGTGGTGCGCGGCGACGACAAGGGCAAGGAAGGGAAGATCATCCGCGTGCACACCAAGACGGGACGCGTGGTGATCGAGGGTGTGAACATCGTGAAGAAGCATCGCAAGGCGCGCCGTGCCGAGGAGCAGTCGGGGATCATCGAGATGCCCGCTCCGCTGCACGCGTCCAATGTGATGCTGCTCGACCCGAAGTCTGGCGCGCCGACGCGCATTCGCGCGAAGATCGACACAGACGGAACGAAGGAGCGCATCAGCGTGAAGTCGGGCGACGCAATCACGCGTCCCGGCAAGAGCTGAGCGGAGACTGACAGATGGCGACGACTGAGAAGGACAAAAAGGACGCCGGCAAGAAGGACGCCGGCAAGAAGGAGAAGTCGGGCGGCAGCAAGAAGCGTCAGGCGACGCAAGCCGCCCCGGCCAAGGAACACACGGGGGTCGGCCAGCCGGCGCCCGAGCCGCGCCTTCGCACGTACTACGCGAAGACGGTGCGCCCGAACCTGGCCAAGCAGTTCGGCCTGAAGAATGTGCACGAGATCCCGAACCTCGAGAAGATCGTGCTGAACGTCGGCATGAGCGAGGCGATCAAGCAGCCGAAGGTTCTCGATGCGGTTGTCGAGGAGCTCGGCATCATTACAGGCCAAAGGCCGACGAAGAAGAAGGCTAAGAAATCAATAGCCAACTACGGTCTTCGGCAGGGACAGGAGATCGGCGTAGCCGTGACGCTGCGCGGGGCCCGGATGTGGGAGTTCGCCGACCGGTTCATCACGACGGCGATCCCGCGCATTCGCGACTTCCGCGGCCTCTCTACGCGCGCCTTCGACGGCCGCGGCAACTACAGCCTCGGCGTGAAGGAGCAGATGATTTTCCCGGAGATCAACTACGACCAAGTGGAGCAGATCCACGGCATGGACATCACGTTCGTCACGACGACGAACAAGGATGACCAGGCGTTCGCGCTGCTGCGCGAGCTGGGAATGCCATTCCGCGGTGACGACAAGCCGATTGTGGTGAACGCGAACCAATAAGGGACAGACGGCAGAGGGCAGAGGGCGGACGACAGACGGCAGCAACATCAACAGCAACTACGAGACCCCGATGGCGAAAAAGAGCAGCATCGAGAAGAACGAACGCCGCAAGCGGATGACGCTGCAGTACGCGGCCAAGCGGAAGGCCTTCAAGGCCGTCATGCACGATCCGAAGTCCACCGACGCGCAGAAGCTCGCGGCGCAGACGGGACTGCAGAAGCTGCCGCGCAACTCGTCGCCCCAGCGCGTGCGCAACCGGTGCTCGATGACCGGGCGGGCCCGCGGCTACGTGGCGACATTCGGGCTTTCGAGAATTGCGTTTCGAGAAATGGCTTTGATGGGGCTTATTCCGGGAGTCCGGAAGGCTTCGTGGTAGTGAAAGGAAAAGCGTAGAAAGTATTTGGTCATTGGTCGTTAGCAAACGGCCAAAAACCAATGACCAACGACCAAGAACCGATTACTCGCAGTTACAGCACTCTCACTCCTTAGAAGTCCGCGGAATCGCGCGGAAACCATAGGGAACACAGGAAATCGCTCTATGAGCATGACCGACCCAATTGCCGACATGTTGACGCGGATCCGCAACGCGTGCGGATCGAAGCATCGCCGCGTCGACATCCCGGCATCGAAGATGAAGCTCGAGATCGCGCGGCTGCTGAAGGCCAACAACTTCATCACGGACTACAAGACTGTCGCGGCTGCCGATGGCAGGCCGCTGCTCCGCGTCGTGCTCAAGTACGCACAGGGCGGACAGCCGGTGATCCGTGAGCTGAAGCGTGTGTCGAGCCCCGGCCTCCGGAAGTACGTCGCGGTGACGGAAATCCCGCGCGTTCGCAACGGCCTCGGCGTCGCGATCCTCAGCACCTCGAAGGGGCTGATGACCGATCGCGAGGCACGCGCGCAGCGCACCGGCGGCGAACTTCTCGCTCTCGTCTGGTAAGGAGAACGAGAACATGTCACGTATCGGCAAGATCCCGATCCAGATCCCCAAGGGCGTCACCGTCACCGTAAAAGGACACGAAGTCACGGTGAAGGGACCCAAGGGTGAGCTCCATCGGACGATGCACTCGGATATCGGTGTCACGCTGGAAGGCGAAGTCCTCACGGTTTCGCGTCCCTCCGACGAACCGATGCACAAGTCGTTGCACGGACTTTCGCGCACCCTCGTCGCCAACATGGTCGAGGGCGT
>CABEBS010000184.1_pt1 | contig 16048 bp, 11 predicted proteins | sample 3132631 | NCBI WGS metagenome assembly CABEBS01 (sample SAMEA5534346, study PRJEB31848) | metagenome | biome: tundra; feature: field; material: soil | place: USA | collected 2013-05 | depth 0.45 m | reverse complement strand
CAAAGATAACGCATCGCTACCTTTCTCCACGATGACTGACTCCGGCCTCATGATCAGCGTGTCCGGCATCCGTGGACGCGTGGGCTTCGGGCTCTCGCCCGAGGTGGTGGCGCGCTACGCGGCGGCGTTCGGCGCGTGGGCGCTGACGAACGCTCCGGGAAGATCGCGCGCGGTCGTCCTCGGGCGTGACAGCCGCGTGTCGGGGCCGCTGTTCCACCAGGTCGCGCGCGCCGCGCTCGAGTCTGTTGGAGCCGACGTCATCGACCTGGGGCTGACGACCACTCCCACCCTGCAGATGGCGGTCGAGCACCACCATGCCGCAGGCGGCCTGTGCATCACCGCGAGCCACAACCCGATCGAGTGGAACGCGCTCAAGTGCGTCGGCCCCGCGGGACTCTTCCTGAACGCCGAGGAAGGCGCCGCGATGCGCGCCTTCGTCGAGGGCGGGATCCCGTACGCGACGTTGGACGCGCTCGGCACCACGCACTTCGACGGCGACGCGATCACGCGTCACCTGCAGGCGGTGCTGAAGCTGCCGTTCATCAACGTCGGCGCGATTCGGGCGCGCGGGTTTCGCGTGGCCTACGACGCATGCCGTGGCGCGGGCGGCGCGATCATCCCGCACCTCCTCGAGCTGCTCGGCTGCGAGGTGCACACGATCAATCTCCAGACCGATGGCCGGTTCCCGCGGCCGCCGGAGCCGATTCCGGAGAACCTCGGCGATCTCGAACGCCTCGTGAAGGACACGGGAGCGCAGATCGGCTTCGCGACCGATCCCGACGTGGATCGCCTGGCCGTGGTCTCGGAGGAGGGCGTCGCGATCGGCGAGGACTACACGCTCGCGTTCGCATGCCGTGTCGTGTTGCGACACCGGAAAGGACACGTCGTCACCAATCTCTCGACAAGCCGCGTGGTGGACGACGCCGCCGCCGAGCACGGCCAGCGCGTGATCCGCGCGCCGGTGGGCGAGGTCAACGTCGCGCTCCGCATGCGTGCGGAGAAGGCGGTGATCGGCGGTGAAGGGAACGGCGGCGTCATCCTTCCCGAACTGCACCTCGGCCGCGACGCGCCGCTTGGGGTGGCACTCGTCTTGCAAATGATGCTGGAAGACCCGCGCACGATTTCAGCGGTCGTGGCAGGCGCGCCGCGGTACGCGATCATCAAGGACAAGCTGGCCAGGCCCGATGCTCCGCTCGACACTGTGTACGCCGCGCTGAAAGCGGCCTTTCCGGACGCCGAGGCGGATATGCAGGACGGGATGCGCCTGGACTGGCACGATCGTTGGGTGCACATACGGCCCTCGGGAACGGAACCGGTGGTTCGGGTCATCGCCGAGGCGCCCACGCGGGTCGACGCGCAGAAGCTCGTCGACCGCGGACGCGAACTGCTGGCCAAGCTTTCATAAGGAGCGAGGTAAAGACACACGCCATGTGCGGAATCATCGGATACATCGGGCCGAGAGAGGCGACGCCGCTGCTGATAGAGGGGCTGCGGCGCATGGAGTATCGCGGCTACGATTCCGCGGGCGTCGCGCTGTGGGACGGCGAGGCGATCGAGGTCCGCCGCGCGGCGGGAAAGATCGCGAAGCTCGACGCGGCGATCGCCGCCGACCCGGTGGACGGGATGGTCGGCATCGGGCACACGCGCTGGGCGACGCACGGTGCGCCGAACGAGCGCAACGCGCATCCGCACCTGAGCGCCGACGGCAGCGTGGCCGTCGTGCACAACGGGATCATCGAGAACGCCAGCGTGCTTCGCGGTGCGCTGCAGGACCTCGGGTACGTCTTCCGCTCCGACACGGATACCGAAGTGATCGCGCACCTCGTGCAGGAGCTGTTCGACGGCTCGCTCGAGGAGGCGGTGATCCACGCGCTGCGCAAGATCGAGGGCACGTACGGCATCGCCGTGATTTCGAGCCGCGATCCGGGCAAGATCGTCGCGGCGAGGAAGGGTAGCCCGCTGCTCATCGGCGTCGGAAACGGCGAGAACTTCCTCGCGTCCGACGCGTCCGCGATCCTCGCGCACACCAGGCAGGTCGTGTACCTCGACGACGGCGACGTGGCGGTGATCGAACGCGACAGCTATCGCGTGATCGACCTCAACGCCATGCCGCTGCCGCGCGACGTCGATCGCATCGACTGGGACCTCGCCGAGATCGAGCGCGGCGGCTACGCGCACTTCATGCTGAAGGAGATCTTCGAGCAGCCGCAGTCGGTCGAGAACACGATGCGCGGCCGGTTGATGCTCGAGGACGGCACGGCAAAGCTCGGCGGCCTCAATCTTTCGCACGAAGACCTGCTGCGGATCGACAACATCATCATCACGGCGTGCGGCACGAGCTGGCACTCCGCGCTGATCGGCGAGCTGCTCATCGAGGAACTCGCGCGCATTCCCGTGGAGGTCGAGTACGCTTCGGAATTCCGCTACCGGAATCCGATCGTCACCGAGCGCACGCTATGCATCGTGATGTCACAGTCGGGAGAGACGGCGGACACGCTCGCGGCGATGCGCGAGGCCAAGCGGCGCGGCGCGCGCACGCTGGGGCTCGTCAACGTCGTCGGCTCGACGATCGCGCGCGAGGACGACGGCGGCGTGTACCTGCACGCCGGGCCCGAAATCGGCGTGGCGAGCACGAAGGCGTTCACGAGCCAAGTGGTGGCGCTCGCGCTGTTCACCCTCAAGCTGGCACGCAAGCGCGATCTTTCCGTGGTGCGCGGAAGAGAGATCGCGCAGGCGCTGCACGCGCTTCCCGCGCAGATCCAGGAGGTGCTCGACCGCGCGCCGGCGGTCGAGGCGATCGCCGAGCGGTTCAAGGATGCGACGAATTTCCTGTACCTCGGGCGCGGATTCAACTTTCCGGCGGCGCTCGAAGGCGCGCTCAAGCTGAAGGAGATTTCATACATCCACGCCGAGGGCTATCCCGCGGCGGAGATGAAGCACGGCCCGATCGCGCTGATCGACGAGCACATGCCCGTGGTGTTCATCGCGCCGCACGACGCGGTGTTCGACAAGATCGTGTCGAACATCCAGGAGGTGAAGGCGCGCAGCGGCACGACGATCGTGATCACCAGCCGCGACGAGCCGGCGCTCAGGGGGCTGATCGACCACGAGATCCGGATTCCGGAGACGCTCGACATGCTGATGCCGATCCTGGCGTCGGTGCCGCTGCAGCTGCTGGCGTACTACATCGCGGTGAAGCGCGGGGCGCATGTGGACCAGCCGCGGAACCTGGCCAAGAGCGTGACCGTCGAATAGGAGCATCGGTACGGCAGCGAACAGTTCGCCGAAAAGAAGCAGAACCACGGATCTTCACAGCAATCAACAGCCGGATGATCGCGGATCAATCCTGGGGGAACTGCAACCGCGAGAACAGGCACCCAGCCATTATCCGCGAGAATCCGGCGAGTGATCCGTGGAATCCGCGGTTGTGCGCTTTAAATTCCGCAATGCCTCACGCGCGCCCTGCGCCTCCCGAGACCTCGGGTACCGGTCTATGAGCATACGCAGCTCGGCCATCGCGCGTCCCGGATCACCGAGCGGACCGAGCAGCAGGTCGATGATCTTCTGGCTCGTGTAGCGCTGCAGCTCCGGTTTCGCGGCCGGCAGCGAACGCGCGAGGCGAAATCGCTCGATTGCCGTTGCAGGATCGCCGAGTTCGCGCGCGTAGAGTTCCGCCGACCGCACGAGCGGCCACGGGTTGCCTGGTTCGGCGACGGCCACTGCCTCCCATGCCGACACGGCTCCCTTGAAATCGCCGCGCACCTCGAGGGTGACGATCTCCGAGTGTTCGTTCGCGTAATGTCCGGTCGTCGCCGGCATCGTGAACGTCTGTGCGGCGTGGCCGGAGCCGCTCAGCAGGATCCAGCCGAACGTCTTGCCGAACGCATATCCGATGATCCCGCCGATGGGAAAGAGCAGAAAGAACGGAACCGGTGACGGACGCCCCGATGCGTACACGCCCATCGGAAGGAAGAAAAAGAGGAGGCTGGCGCCCCAGACGCCCTGCATTCCACCTCTGTGCACCCATGCCGTATAGCGTTCGCTCTGAGACATGCACTATTCTACTCGGTCATGCGCGTACTGCTGCAGCGGGTGTCGCGGGCCGAAGTGCGGGTCGAGGGCCGGAGTACCGGCTCCATCGGCGCGGGATTCCTGCTGCTCGCGGGTTTCACACACACGGATACGGCAGCGCAGGTCGTGTGGATGGCCGACAAGATCAGCGGGCTGCGCCTGTTCTCCGACACGGAGGGGAAGATGAATCTCGGCCTGGCCGACGTCGGCGGCGCGGTGCTCGTGGTGAGCCAGTTCACGCTCTACGGCGACGCGGCGAAGGGGCGCCGGCCGAGCTTCATCGATGCCGCGCGCCCCGAAGTCGCCGTGCCGTTGTATGCCACATTCATCGCTCTGCTGCGCGAGCGCGGCCTCCACGTGGAGACCGGCGAGTTCGGCGCCATGATGGACGTCGAACTCGTGAACGACGGGCCCGTCACGCTCTGGCTCGAGAAGTGAGCGTCCACTCGGCGCGCGTGATCCTCGCGTCGGCGTCGCCGCGGCGCCGCGAGCTGCTGCGGCTCGTCGGCATCGAGCACGAGGTTCGCCCGGCCGACATCGACGAGTCGCTGCTTCCGGGCGAGACTCCGGCCGCGCACGCCGAGCGGCTCGCCCGCGCGAAGGCACACGCGGTCGCGGAGCACGAACCCGGTGCGGTGGTCATCGCGGCGGACACGATCGTCGTGGTCGACGGCGAGGTGTTGGGGAAGCCGGGTGACGAAACGGCCGCGCGCGCGATGCTCAGGCGCCTGAGCGGACGCACGCACACGGTGCTCACGGCGATCGCGGTCGCTCGCGAATCGCAGACGGAATCGGCGGTCGAATCGGTCGACGTCACCTTTCGTCCGCTGAACGACGAAGAGATCGGCGCCTACATCGCGACCGGCGAACCGATGGACAAGGCGGGCGCCTACGGCATCCAGGGATACGGCGCGACGATCGTCGAGCGTGTGAACGGGGATTATTTCAGCGTGATGGGGTTGGGACTGCGGCGGCTGGTCGAGCTGCTGGAGAGGGTGGGGGCGCCGTATCGATTCAAGCCCGTGAGACTCTGAACGGGTAAGACTGAGATTGGAGTGGCAAGATGGATAGGTCCCGCAACCACACTCGCCTCTCCCCACTTAGGCCTGCTCAATCTCGCTTCTGCCGCCGCGCGCATAGCGCGTCCTCCACAACTCGACCTTATCCAGCACGTCGCGAACGCTGATCCGCCCCATCCGTCCGTGCCGATTCTCCATCGTGACCGGATAGTCCTCTCCCCGCTCGCCATACACGTCGATCATGAGATCGCGGAATTTGCGATAGGGTCCGACGCGCTTCGGGTTCGAGTACCCGATGAGCGATACCACCGGGCGGTCCAGCGCGACGCTGATGTGCAGCGGGCCGGTGTCGGGCGACAGCACGAGCGCCGCGCCGTCGAAGATCGCGACCAGTTTCCTCAGTCCCGAGCCGAGCGCGGAAACCGGCTTGTGGTGCGTGAGGTCGAGTATCACCCGCTCGGCGTGTTCTTCGCGTGGCGACCGGCCGCCGACGAGCACCGCCTGCATACCGAAGTCGGCGTGCAGCGCGTCGCATACCGCGGCCCAGCGCTTGGGCATCCAGTCCTTGTCGGCGTTGCTCGTGGCGACGACGATCGGCACCGCGGGACGATCGAGTTTCGCGTAGAACTCGCGCTGCCACTCGCGTTCGCCGGCCCAGGGTCCCAGTCCCCACTCGACGGGCTCGTGCGGCACCTCGAGCCAGTCGCAGAACTCGAAGTACTGGTCCTGCACGTGCTGCATCGCATGCGGGGGGATCTTGTCGGTCGTGAAGAGCCAGTTGAAATCACGGGCGCGTGCCCGGTCGAACCCGAGCTTGACGGGCGCCCGTGTGAACGACGTGATGATGCCGGCCTTGAAGTAGACCTGCAGGTTGATCACCAGGTCGAACTCGCGCCCGCGCAAGGCGCGCCGGACCTCGAGGAACCCGCGCAGCCCGGCCGACCGGTCGAACAGGACGATCTCGTCCACGAGCGGGTGGCCGCGGACGAGCGTCGCCGGGCCCGGCTGAAGCACCCACGTGAGGTGCGTCGCGGGATTCGCCCGCTTGAGCGCGGTGATGACCGGCAGCACGTGCACCACGTCGCCGACGGCGCTCATCATCACGATGCAGATGCGATTGGTCGGTACGCGGCTCACGCGCCCGTCTCCGTGCGGCCGAGGCCGAGCGTGCCCGCCAGCGGCGCGAGATCCGTGAACTCGTCGATGTCGAGATTCCAGCGCTTGCGCCATTTCCGCGCGGAGCGGATGAGCCTCGAGAGGTTTTGCGTGGCGATCTCGGCGCTCCCGGCCGCACCGAACTCCACGCGATCGACGTCGAGCACGAACGCGGTCGGTCCGTCGCCGTTGGGCGTGATGAAGACGTTCTTCAGGTTCAGGTCGGGATGCAGTGCACCGGCCGCGCGCAGGGAGCGCAGCAGTCCGGCGAGCGCAGCCAGCAGCGACTTGCGCGCGACTTCATCACCCGCCGCCCGCCACGCATCGGGGAAATCCGCGCCGCGAAGCGTGCGCGTGGCGACGTCCGCCCGTGCAAACGGCCCGAACGCGGGATATACGGCATAGGCGACGACTTCGGGAGTCGGCACTCCCGCGTGCGCGAGCCGCAGCGCCGTTGCGAGCTCGTGCGGGGCGCGTGTCGGCGCGAAGTAGAGGTCGCCGGTGAGCGTGGCCAGCACGCCGCCGTGTGCCGTGTGCCTCACGACCACCTCGACGCCGTTCGGGAGCGCCGCGGCCCACGCGGTGCCGCGTCCGGCGAGGGCACGGGCGCCGGGCTGCCGCGCCGCGAACTCGTAGAGTGACGCCGCCGCCAGCGCCTCGCGAACGGCACCCGCGAGCGGCTGCTGCGCGACCACGTGCGCGCGCCCAACGAGAAACGACTCGTAGCCCGCGGGCGCCTCGAGCCCGCTCACCGCACCACGGTGTAAACCTTCACCGGTTGGCTCTTGTTCTTGAGCTCCATCGGCGGCATCGGCTTCATGCGGGGCGGCGTCTTCAGCGCGGCCTTGAACCCCTCGCTCACGAGGATCTCGCCGGGGCCCGCCGCACCACACAGCCTGCTCGCGGTGTTCACGGTGTCGCCGATCACGGTGTACTCGAGACGGCGCTCGCTGCCGATGTTGCCCGCGAACGCCTCGCCGAAGTTTAGCCCGATGCCGATCTGCAGCGTGGGACGTCCCGCGGCCGTCCAGCGCTCGTTGAGCTGGTCGAGCGCGAGCATCATGTCGAGGGCGGATTCCATCGCGCGGTCCACATCATCGCTCTCGCCGAGCGGCGCGCCCCACTGCGCCATGACCGCGTCGCCGATGAACTTGTCGAGCGTGCCGCCGTGACGGAACACGCATTCCACCATCTCGGTGAAATACTCCGTGAGCAGCTTCGCCATCGCGTCGGGATTCATCGTTTCCGACAGCGCGGTGAAGCCGCGGATGTCGGAGAAGAGCACGGCGATGGGGCGCTTGTCGCCGCCGAGCTTCACGGCGTCGGCGCTGTTCGCGATGCGCGCCGCGAGGTGCGGAGTGAAGAAGCGCTCGAAGTTGCTGCGCACCAGCGCCTCGCGGCGAATGCGCTCGCCGAACTGCCCGTTCTCGATGGCGACCGCCGCGATCCCCGCGAACGCGATGAGAAAGTCGAGGTCGGCTTCGCCGAACCGGTGCGTGCTCTGGAAATTGTCCACGTAGAGGACGCCCAGGACCTTGTTCTCGGAGCCGATCAGCGGCGCGCACAGAGCGGACCGCACGCGCTGCATGAGGATCGACTGTCCGGTGAAGCGCTGGTCCTCGCCCGCGTTGTCGGAGAGCACGGCGACCTTCTCATCGACGGTCATGCGCGCGATCGACTGCGGCACGGCCTGCGGCGCATCGGCGCCCCGCTTGTCGCGTGAGATCTTGGTGTTCAACTGTCCTGTGTCGTCCACGAGCAGGATCGCGCAGCGGTCGGCTTCGAGAATCTGGAACGCGTAGTCCGCGACCTTTCGCAGGAGCGCGTCCACGTCCGTGGCACGCGTCAATCCTTTCGACACTTCCAGCAGGATCTGCAGCTTCTGCCGGTCCTTCTCCGCAGGATCGGCGTCGCCGGCCATGACGGCCTTGATGCTGCCGCTGTGCCGGCCGAGCGCGGCGACGGCGTCGGCCGGTGACGGCACCTGGCGCACGATCGTCGCCCCCGGCTTCGGCCCGGGCTCTTCCGGCTTCGGGCTTCCGGCTTCCGGTTCCTGCACCACCACCGGCGCGAGTTCCTCGAGACGGAACGCGACCTTGCCGAACGTGAGCGTGTCGCCAGGCACGACGAAATAGCTGTCGACCTTCACACCGTTCACGAACGTGCCGTTGCTCGAGCCGACGTCCTTCACCTGCAGGCCGTCTTGCGCGACGGTCAGCTCGGCATGGCGCCTCGAGACGGTGGCGTCGACCACGGCGCAGTCCGAATTCACGGCGCGGCCCACGACCATCGTGGCGCCGGGCCGCAGCTCGAAGCTGTACTCGTTCTCGATGCCGGCGAGCTGGAAAGGCATTGGGCTAAATATGACGCGCGGCGGGCAACCGTCCAACCGATTTCGCCGCGCGCACCCGGCCAATCGCCGTCAGCATGGCCCTCGCCTTGTTCTCCGTTTCGTCCCACTCCCGCTCCGGCACGGAGTCCGCGACGATTCCCGCGCCGCACTGCACGCTGGCCTCGCCGCCCGCGATCACGCAGGTGCGGATCGTGATCGCGAGGTCCATCCGCCGGTCGCCGTACGCGATGTAACCCACCGCCCCGGAATAGGGCCCGCGGCGCTCCGGCTCGAGCTCGTCGATGATCTCCATCGCGCGGACTTTCGGCGCGCCGGTCATCGTCCCCGCCGGGAACGTCGCCCGGAAGACGTCGAGTGTGGAGCGGCCCGGGGCGAGGCGCCCCTCCACCTGGCTCACGATGTGCATCACGTGTGAAAAACGCTCGATCGCCATCAGTTCGGTCACCCGAACGGAGCCGTATTCGGAGACGCGTCCCACGTCGTTGCGGCCGAGGTCCACGAGCATCACGTGCTCGGCACGCTCCTTCTCGTCCGCGAGCAGCTCGGCGGCGGCCGCAGCGTCCTCCGCGGCGTCGAGCCCGCGAGTCCGCGTGCCCGCGATCGGGCGCACGATGACGTTGTCGTCGGCGACGCGCACGTGCAGCTCGGGCGAACTCCCAACCAGCTCCACACCATCGAGCGCCAGGTGGTACATGTAGGGAGATGGATTCAGTGCCCGAATGGCGCGGTAGAGCGCCGTGCCGTCGAAGTCATGGGGCAGCACGATGCGCCGCGCGAGCAGCACCTGGAAGCAGTCACCGGCGACGATGTATTCCTTGATGCGATCGACGTCGGCGAGGAACTTCGCGCGCTCGTAGGTGGAGCGTCCCTGCGCGGGCTTCGCGTCCGGGTCGAGGTCGAGCGGCGGCAGCGACGGGCCCGTGCGCAGCCGCGCGATCACCGCGTCGATCTCGCCGTGCGCATGTGCCGTGAGCCCGCGCACGCCGGCCTCGCTCGTGCCGTGCGGAACGCGCATCGCCGCGACCACGCGGGCCTGGGCGCGCAGGTTGTCGATGATCACGACGACGCCGGTGAAGACGAACAGCGCATCCGGTGCCTTCACGCCCGGCGGCGGCGCGTGCGGCAGCTGCTCGATGTAGCGCACGGCGTCGTACGAGAAGTAACCGACCGCTCCGCCCCAGAAGGCGCCGAGTTCGGGCGCAGCGACGGGCTCGTACGCGGTGATGATCTCCCGAAGGTCCGCGAACGGATCCTCGGGCCTGCGGTCACCTTGCCAGCCGCTGCCGGGAGTCCAATCCTGGACAACTCCATCGGCAAGCTTCCACGCCGCCCGCGGCTCCGCGCCGAGGAACGTGTAGCGCGCCCACGTATCGCCGCCGGCGGGCGCGGACTCGAGCAGGAAGGCGAACTCCGGCGTGTGGGGCTGCCGGCCTCCGCTGCGGAGACGCGCGAACGCGGACACCGGCGTATCGGTGTCGAGCAGGATGTCCTTCCAGACCGGAACGAGCGTGCCCGTTGCCCCGTCCGGAGCGTGCGATGATCTTCCCTTCATGCGTCCTCTGTTCGCGGCGAAATACAAACTTTCCAGCGCGTTCGTGGCGGCAGGTTGTGTTCTCGTGGCCGGTGTTCCAGTCGCAGCGCGAGCGCAGCAGTGGAACGACGCGCGCACGATGAGCCTGGTGGACATCGCGATCGCACGGCGCGCCGCCCAACTGGCCGACACCGGTCTCGCCAACTTTCACGCCACCGCCCACGGATCGCTGACCTTCCTCGCCCAGCTGGGAGAAGGGTTCCCCGACCCGCCGAAAGTGGTGCGCACGGACGAGCTCGCCGTGGAAGTCTATTGGCGCGCGCCGAACGAGAGCAAGCAGCGCATCGTGGGGCGGCGCGACACGCTCCTCCTTCCGACGGACATCCAGTACCATCGCGACCACCTCGCGATCGTCCAGAACAACTTCCCGTCGATCATCCGGCTCGGCGAGGGCGACGAGGTGCGCGACGTTCCGCACCCGCTGTCCGGACTCGGACGAACCATTTACGACTACGCGATCACCGATTCGCTGATGATCCGCACGAACGATCGCACGTTCGACGTGGTGATGGTCAGGGTGCGCCCCAAGGACGTGACGCAGCCGCGGGCCGTGGGCGCGGTGTACCTCGACCGCGCGAACGGCAGCGTGGTGCGCATGACGTTCAGCTTCACGCGCGCCGCGCTGAAGGACGAACAGCTCGAGGATGTCTCGGTCATTCTCGAAAACGGTCTCGTCGACGGCCGCTTCTGGCTCCCGCGCAGGCAGGAGATCGAGATCCGCCGCGCCGGAAGCTGGATGCAGTTTCCGGCGCGGGGGATCATTCGCGGCCGCTGGGAAGTCTGTTGCGTCATGGTCAATGCGGATCTTCACGAGCCGCTCTTCCAGGGTCCCGAAATCGTCTCGCTCCCGCCGGACCGCCTGCGCGCATATCCGTTCACGGGATCGGTCATCGATGCGATTCCGGGTGACGTGAGGCTGAGCGAGAACGACGATGTGCGACGCGTGCAGGACGAGGCGCGCGAGCTCGTCCGCGCGGACGCACTCGCGCGGGTGGAGCGCACGGCGCTCAGCGTTCCTACGATCAGCGACATCGTGCGCATGAACCGCGTCGAGGGAATTGCCGTCGGCGGAGGCCTCACGAGGAGCCTCGGCAACGGGTTTTCCACCGGCGGGCGCGCGTCGTATGGAACGTCGGATCACGCCTTCAAGGAGTCGATCTCCGCGGCGTGGCGGCGCGCGAGCGGTGCCGGCATCAGCGTCGCCGCGCACGACGATTTCCGTTCCGCGGGCGACGTACGGGAGGTGAGCGGCGTTCGCAACAGCATCGCGGCCCAGGAGTTCGGCTCCGACATGACGGACGAGTACCGGTCGCGCGGATTCACGCTGGGCATCGATGCCGGCGATCGGCTCGGCGCGCGCTGGGGCCTCACGCTCGCCCGGGACCAGCAGTCGCCGCTGGCGGTGCACGCGAAGCCTGTGAGCGGGTCGTTCCAGCCCGCGTTCGCGGCGGACTCGGTCACCGAGTGGCGAGCGGTGTTGCAGGCGTTTCACGCGCGGAGCGATGCGCCGTTCGGCTCGACACTGCAGCTTGGCGGATCGCTGTCCGTGACGCGATCTCACTTCGACGGCGCCGCGCGCGCTGGCCCTTCGACCTGGACCGGCCGGATCTCGGCGGAGGCGCAGATCGAGCGCCCGTTCGGCGAGGATCGGCTGGTGCTGAGCACGACGGCCGCCACCGTTCTCGGCGCGGGCGCGCCGGCGCAGGATCTCGTGTATTTCGGTGGGCCGATGACCGGCCCGGGATACGGCTATCACGAGTTTGACGGCGACGCGGGTGTGAGCCAGCGTGTGGAATGGCGACATCCCGCGTGGACAATTCCGATTCCGCTCGGACGTTTTGGCCCGTTGAGGATGCCGGTGACGCTCGCGCCGTTCGGGCAGGCCATTTGGACCGAGACCGACCGGCCGAACCAGGCGGCGGCCGCTGGGTGGCACGAATCGGTCGGGTTGGGTGTTCTGTCGTTTTTCGACGTGCTTCGGTTCGACGTCGCGCGCGGCCTGCGCAACGGCCGGTGGACGTTCGCCCTGGATTTCACGCGCGATTTTTGGCGTATCCTCTAGGCTATCCGGCCGGCGATGGCCTCCCATGAAGTCGGTGGCGCCCCATCGAGCGAGAGCTATTATTAAAAGGTTACGGCAGGGACCTCGCTCGACATCGCCCGCTGAGGAATGAATGGGGACATCGGCACGACAGGCTCGCGATGAGTGGATGCTGACGACGCTCGAGGGTCTCCTGACCCCCGACCAGTTCAGTCAGCTGAAGGCTGCCCGCGAGGACAGTTACTGGGAGGTCGCCACCCGTCGCGGATGGACCACGGATGACCTGATCCTGTCGGCGCTCTCGAAGCGCTTTCGGATGAAGATCGCGAACCTGTCGCTCGTCTCGCAGCAGGCCAAGGAACTCGTCCCCGAGCAGCTCGTGCGCAAGTATCACGTGCTGCCACTGCAGATCTCGGACTCGATCCTCGACATCGCGACGGCCGATCCGTACGACCTCGACTGCGAGCGCACGCTCGCGTTCGCCCTCGGCAGGACCGTGCGCATGGCGCTCGCCTCGCCCACGAGAATCCTCGCGCGGCTCGACGAAGTGTACGTCCCCGAAAACGTCATGGAGAAGATTCTCGAGGGCGTCACCGGGACCTACGACATCGAGTCGATCTCGGAGTTGGTGGACGAGGCGGCACTCGCGCTCGGCGAGACCCGCGGCACCGAACGCCCGGTTATTCAGCTCGTGGACCGGATCGTGGCCGAGGCCATCCAGTCGCGCGCGTCCGACATCCACCTCGAGCCCGAGGAGAGCGGTGTCTCCGTCCGCTATCGCATCGACGGCGTGCTGCGCCAGATGATGGTGCTGCCCAAGGCAGCGGGCATCCCGCTGGTGTCACGCGTGAAGATCATGGCGCAGCTCGACATCGCCGACCGCCTGCGTCCGCAAGATGGCCGCGCGCGGGTCGCCGTGAGCGGCAATCGCGTGGATCTCCGCGTCTCGACGCTCCCCGCATCGCACGGCGAGAAGGTCGTGGTCCGAATTCTCGACCAGCGTGCCACCGTGCTCTCGCTGGACGGCCTCGGCATGAATCCCGACGAGCTCGAGCGCATACAGGCGCTGCTCCAGTCACGCGAGGGAATCGTTCTCGTCACGGGCCCGACCGGCTCGGGAAAGACGACCACGCTGTACTCCATGTTGCGCGCGATCCAATCGCGCGGCGTGAACATCGTGACCGTCGAAGACCCGGTCGAGTACCGGCTGCAGGGCATCGTGCAGGTGCAGGTGAACGAGAAGGCGGGTCTCACGTTCCCGGCCGCAATGCGTTCGATCCTGCGTCAGGACCCCGACGTCATCCTCGTGGGCGAGATCCGCGACAAGGAGACGGCGATGATCGCCGTGCAGGCGTCGCTCACGGGCCACTTGGTGCTCAGCACGCTGCACACGATCGATGCGTCGAGCTCGGTGACGCGCCTCATGGACATCGGCATCGAGAGCTACAAGATCGCGGCGGCCATCAAGGGCGTCGTGGCGCAGCGGCTCCTTCGCCGGCTCTGCCCGCACTGTCGCGAGCTCATGACGGAGCCGACGGCGGAGCGTCTCAAGAAGTGGTTCCCCGAGGGCGCCACCGTCTATCGCCCGGTCGGCTGCCCCGAGTGTTCGAACACGGGCTATCGCGGCCGGCTCGCGGTGATGGAAGTGCTGATCTCGAGTCCCGAGATCGAGCGCCGCATCGCGGCGAACGAGTCGTCGGAGCGGATCGCCGAGGGCGCCCGCGACGCCGGCATGCGCGGGCTCTGGGAGTCCGGCGTGCAGCACGTGCACCGCGGCACCACGAGCGTCGACGAGCTCCTGCGCGTGCTGGAGGCGCCGGTCGAGCAGCAACAGCAACCGCCGTCCCAGAAGGGACGCGTGCAGACGCTGCACTCGAAGCCGCCCTCGATGTTCACGGGCGAGTCGTTCCAGCTCGTGGACGATGAGAACGTCAACGCGAACGGACAGTCGCGGAAAGTCCTGCTCGTCGAAGACGAAGATGCGTTGCGCCGCGTGCTGAAGGATCTCCTCGAACGCGAGGGCTTCACCGTGTTCGAGGCGGCGGATGGAGTGAAGGCGCTCGATGAAATCGATCGTGCGAATCCCGACATCGTCGTGCTCGACCTCAACCTGCCGCGCCTGGACGGCTACGGCGTGCTGAGCCACCTGCGCGCGCGCCCGACGACCGCGGACCTGCCCGTGATCGTGCTCACCGCCAAGGGCGACGAGGACAGCGAGGTTCGCGTGTTCGAGTACGGCGCGAGCGACTACCTCACGAAGCCGTTCCGCCCGCGCGCGCTCTCCGCCCGCCTGCACGCGCTCCTGAGCCGCGCGAAGGAGTGACGGACGTCCGCGTCGGCGTGGTCGACGTGTGCGTGATCCGCATTGCCGGCAAGAGCTGGAAAGTCCTCGCGTTGCGACGTGCGCCCGACGCGATCCGTCCGGGCAGCTGGGAATTCGTCCACGGCCGAATCGACAAGGGCGAGACGCCGACCCATGCCGCGCGGCGCGAGCTGCTCGAAGAGACGGGCCTCACCACCGAGAAGTTGTACAGCATCACGGTGAACCCGTTCTACCTGCTGAAAACGGACACGGTGCAGGTCGCGGTCGTGTTTGCCGCGATCGTCGATTCGGAGCGCGTGACGCTCGGCGAGGAGCACGACCGGTTCGACTGGTTGTCGGTAGCCGCGGCGCAGCAGCGTCTGACCTGGCCGCGCGATGCCGAGTCGCTGCGGCACGCGCGACAGTTGCTCAGGGCAGGGAACGCGGGTGTCGTTGAGGACGTGCTCCGGGCTGAGAACTGAATAGCGACGAGCGACGGTACAAACAGGGACGAGCGACGGGTGAGGGGCGATCTGGTGAAGAGCGACGCGTGAGCGGCAAAGAGACGTTCTCCTCGCGCCTCACACGTCGCTCTTCGCCAAGTCGCCCCTCACCCGTCGCTCGTTGCTCGTTGCTGTTGCTGTTGGTACCGTCGCCCGTTGCTGTCTCTCTAACTCTTTTCTCCCCTCTCCACACTCGTGCTCAGCCGGTCTCCCGTGCTGTGCGGAGCTCCCGGTTTCACCCGTACCGACTTTGCCGGGATCCCCACGTTCACGTGGTGCGGCCGCACGTCCTTCGTCGCCACGGCCATCGCCCCGACCATCGCGTCATTTCCGACTTTCACGCCCGCGAACACCGTCGCGTGATAGGTGATGCGCACGCCGTCCTCGAGAACGGTCGTCGCGTTGGTCACGTCCTTCTGGTCCACGATGCTGTGCGTGTGACTGTAGATGTTCGCGTAGTCGCTGATGGAGACCTTGTTCCCGATCACGAGCCCGCCGCGATCGTCGAGCAGCACGTGGCGGTGCACGACGACATCGTCCCCGCACTCGATGTTGTAGCCGTACGAAAACTCCACGTGCTGGAAGGCCTTGAACCGTTCGCCGCAGCGCTTGAAGATGTGCGGTGCCAGCAGCCGCCTGAATCGCACGCCAAGCTCGACGTTCTGTCCGCCCGCGGGAAGCCGGTCGAACGAATACCAGAGCCAGAGCAGCGGCTTCACGCGCTGGAACTTCTCGTCGTCGCAGTCGGCGTAGTACTCGGGCTCGAGCGTGATGTGGCGCGGATCGAGCGCGGAGAGCGAGAGCCGCGTGCCCAGGGGCACCTTGGCGTCCAGCACCGCGGTCTCGTAGTTCGATGCGTACACCGGGTACGCGAGCTCGCACAGAATCTCGCGGCAAAAGCGCGGCCGGTCGAGCTCGGGATCCTTGAGCGCGGCCCCGATGCGCTCGAGCCAGTCGTCGTGAAGGGCTGGCAGGGGCCAGAGGATCTTCTTGAGCGGTCTCATTACCATGGG
>CABEBS010000138.1_pt1 | contig 17228 bp, 17 predicted proteins | sample 3132631 | NCBI WGS metagenome assembly CABEBS01 (sample SAMEA5534346, study PRJEB31848) | metagenome | biome: tundra; feature: field; material: soil | place: USA | collected 2013-05 | depth 0.45 m | reverse complement strand
GGCTGGGCCGACGAGGTCCGCGCACTCGAGCGCACCGTCGCCGCCGACGCCCCCGCCTGGCAGGCCTGCGGATACGACGCGGTGCGCCAACTGGTGCACGGCGCGCTCGGACCGGCGGCGGCCCGCGACGCTATACTTATCGCGACCCGGCAGTACGCGAAGCGGCAGCGCACCTGGTTCCGCCACCAGATCGGCGATGCTCAGGTGACTCGTATAGACCCGCACGATCCGCGGTGCGAAGCGATCGTCGAACGGTGGTGGCACGGAGGAGGGACCGAGTGAAGATCGGCATCACCTGTTACCCGACGTACGGCGGATCCGGCGCGATCGCGACCGAACTCGGCATCGCGCTCGCCGAGCGCGGTCACGAAGTGCATTTCATCACGTACCAGTTGCCGTTCCGCCTGCCCGTGTTCCTCCCGCGCGTCTACTTCCACGAAGTCGACGTCGGCCGCTACCCGCTCTTTCAGTACCCGCCGTACGACCTCGCGCTCGCCGTGCGCATGCACGAGGTGGTGATCAACGAAGGACTCGACCTCCTCCACGTGCATTACGCCATCCCGCACGCGACCAGCGCGTGGATCGCCAAGGAGATGCTGCGCAAGGAAGGCCGCGACATCACGGTGATCACCACGCTGCACGGCACCGACATCACGATCGTCGGGCAGGATCACTCGTTCCACGCGATCACCAAGTTCTCGATCGAAAAATCCGACCGCATCACGGCGGTGTCGCAGTTCCTCAAGGAAGAGACGATCCGCGCGTTCGGCTGCACGGAGTGTGACGTGAGCGTGATTCCGAACTTCGTCGATCCCGCCGTCTACGACCGCTCGGCCCATGAGCCGGCGCTTCGCCGCCAGATGGGCGAAGACAAGAAGATCCTGATGCACATTTCCAACTTCCGCCCGGTGAAACGCGTGCTCGACGTCGTGCGCATTTTTGCGCGCGTGCGAAAGGAAGTCCCGAGCGTGCTCGTCATGGTCGGCGACGGTCCCGACCGCCTCGCCGCCGAAGGGGAGGCGCGCGTGCTTGGCGTCGAGCGCGACGTACACTTCCTGGGGCGCATCGACCCCGTCGCTCCGCTGCTCGCCAGCGCGGATCTGTACCTGCTCCCAACGGACCGCGAATCGTTCGGGCTCAGCGCGCTCGAGGCGATGGCCTGCGGCGTGCCGGCGCTCGCCTACGACGTCGGCGGCATTCGCGAAGTGGTGAAGAACGGCGTGACCGGCGCGCTGCGGCCCGTCGGCGACGTGGATGGCCTCGCGGAATTCGGCGTCACGCTCCTTCGCGACTCCGCGCGCTGGAGCGCCATGAGCGCGGCCGCCGCGGCCGATGCGCGCGACCGATTCTCAAGCGACCAGATCGTCGCGCGCTACGAAGCGCTCTATCTCCGGTCGCTGTCGTAACCGGCTGATGAACGACCTCTCCGCATTTCAGGCGTTCGTGCTCGGCGCGCTCCAGGGGCTCGCGGAGTTCCTGCCGATCTCCAGCTCCGCGCACCTCGCGCTCGCGCCGTGGGCGTTCGGCTGGCCGGAGCCCGGGCTCGCGTTCGACGTCGCGCTGCACGTCGGCTCGCTCGCCGCGCTCCTGTGGTATTTCCGCGCGGAGTGGATCGTGCTGGTGCGGGCCGCGCTGTCGATCGTCGCGACGCGTCGCGTCGAAACCGTCGAGCAGCGCCGCGTCATCCTGCTGGTCATCGCGACCATTCCCGGCGGCATCGCCGGTCTCCTCCTCGAGAAGAAGGCCGAGACCGCGTTCCGCGCGCCGGCGCTGACGGCCGCGGCGCTCATCGTGATGGGCGCCGTGCTCTGGATCGTCGATGCGCGCGCGTCGCGCGATCGCAGGCTGGACTCCTTCACCAATCTCGACGCCCTGCTCGCGGGCTGCGCGCAGGCCGTCGCGCTGATCCCCGGCGTGTCGCGCTCGGGCGCGACGATCACCGCGGGCCGCGCGCTCGGCTTCGACCGCGCGAGCGCCGCGACGTTCAGTTTCCTGATGTCGATGCCGATCATCGCCGCCGCCGCGCTGCTGAAAGTGCCGAAGGCGCTCGCGCAGGGCGGCGTGACGCTCCCGCTCGTGGTCGCCGTGGTGACGGCGGCGCTGAGCAGCGTGCTCGCCATCACCGTGCTGATGCGGTTCGTGAGGACCCGCGGTCTCGGCGTGTTCGCGCTCTATCGCTTCGCGCTCGGGGCGGCGGTGCTCGCGCTCGTCGCATACCGCGCGCATCAGTGACCAAGCCGTGACGAATCATACGATCGACGGCATGGACGCCGACGCGCTGGCCGCCGCGCTCGCGGTTCCGCGCGTCGTGCTCATGCCGCGCGTCACCTCGACCATGGACGAAGCCCATCGCCTTGGCGCGGAAGGCGCGCCCGGCGGCACGCTGGTCGTCGCCGACGAACAGACCGCGGGCCGCGGCCGCGGCGGGAAGCGCTGGTCGTCCGAACAGGAGCGCGGCCTGTGGATGACGCTCCTCGAGCGGCCCGGCACCGCGTCGGGGCTCGACGTGCTCTCGCTTCGTCTCGGGTTGCACGCTGCGCCGGTGCTCGAACCGTTCAGCGGCGCGCCGGTGCGGATCAAGTGGCCGAACGATCTCTACTCCGGCTCCCGAAAGCTCGCCGGCGTCCTCGTCGAGGCGCGCTGGCGCGAACAGAAGGCCGACTGGGTTGCGATCGGCATCGGCGTGAATATCGTGCCGCCGCCCGAGGTCGAGACCGCCGCCGGCCTGTTGCCGGGCACGCGTCGTCTCGCCGTATTGCTCGCGCTCGTGCCGGCGCTGCGCGCGGCGGCCACGGCGTGCGGGCCGCTCACGCCCGCCGAACTGGCGGAGTTCGACCGCCGCGACTTCGCGCGCGACCGGCACTGTCTCAAGCCGGCCGTGGGAGTCGCCAAGGGCATCACGAACGACGGAGCCCTGATCATCACGGGCGAGTACGGCGTTGCGCACTATCGCGCCGGATCGCTGGAATTTGCCACGGGAGTGGAGGCGCCATGAGCACAGGCGACAGGAGGAGAGGCGGCAGCATGCTCGCGTTCGATGTCGGAAACTCCGAGACCACCATCGGCCTCTGCAACGGGCTCCGCGTGAAGGAGCGCTGGCGCGTGACGACCGACGGCAGCCGCACCCCCGACGAAGTATTCCTGCTGCTGCTCGCGCTGCTCGAGTCGGCCGGAATCAAGCGCTCGGCGGTGAAGGGAAGCGCGATCGGCTCTGTCGTGCCCGCCGTGACGGCGCCGCTCGCCGAGGCGTGCGAACGGCTCACCGGAAAGGCGCCGGTGATCGTGGACGGCCGCTCCCGGCTGCCGATCACGCTCGACGTGGACGAGCCGCTGACCGTGGGTGCGGATCGCATCATCAACACGCTCGCCGCGAGCCGCACCTACAAGCGCGATTGCATCGTCGTCGATCTCGGCACCGCGACGACGTTCGATTGCATCAGCGCCGACGGCGTGTTCTTCGGCGGGGTGATCGCGCCGGGTGTTCTCATGTCCGCCGAGTCGCTGTTCAGGAAAACGTCCAAGCTTCCGGCCACCGAAATCGTGGCGCCGAAGAACGTGATTGGACGGCGCACGGAAGACTGTATCCGATCGGGCGTGGTGCTGGGTTCGGCGGAGTCGATCGACGGTTTGGTACGCCGGATCAAGGCCGATTGGCCCCGGCGAGGCAAGCCGCTCGTCATCGCGACCGGAGGGCTGGCGAGCACGTTCAAGTCGATCTGCACGGAGTTCGACAAAGTCGAGCCGGACCTCACGCTGATCGGAACGGCCATGGCATACGAACTGCTGACTTGATTTGATCGTAAGCTATTGCAGTAATGTTAGTTGAAGATTTCATATAACAAACAAGTTCACTAGCGTACCGAACGCGAAACGCTCGAGCCGCGAGCGTTGACGCACCCGCTCCCCGTGGGTACGTTTCGGTGTTGTTAGCACTCGTCGTTGTTGAGTGCCAACGTGTGATTTCAATCGTCTCACACACCTATCCGAACCCAAAGCAGGAGGAACGCTCATCATGGCAGCGAAGACCGCTACCGCGTCGAAGGTCGCGCCATTGGCCGACCGTGTCGTCGTAAGGCCGCTGGAGGACACCGAGCAGATGCGCGGTGGACTCTACATCCCCGACACCGCGAAGGAAAAGCCGCAGCAGGGCGAAGTCGTGTCCGTCGGACCGGGCCGCTTTGAGAAAGACAAGCGCGTCCCGATGGAGGTCAAGGTTGGCGACAAGATTCTCTACGGCAAGTACAGCGGCACCGAAGTCACGATCGACAACGAGCCGGTGCTGATCCTGCGTGAATCCGACATCCTCGCCGTCATCAGTTAACCCTCCGCCAACATCAACCTCTTTTTGAAGGAATAACGCAATGGCAGCCAAAGAACTGCACTTCAACGTCGACGCGCGCGCGGCTCTCAAGCGCGGTGTCGATCAGCTGGCCGAGGCGGTGAAGGTTACCCTCGGGCCGCGCGGCCGAAACGTCGTCATCGACAAGAAGTTCGGCGCGCCGACGATCACCAAGGACGGCGTGACCGTCGCGAAGGAAATCGAGCTCTCCGATCCGGTCGAGAACATGGGGGCGCAGATGGTGAAGGAAGTCGCCACCAAGACCTCCGACGTGGCCGGCGACGGCACCACGACGGCGACGGTGCTCGCCCAGGCGATCTTCCGTGAAGGCCTCAAGAACGTGACGGCCGGCGCGAACCCGATGGCCATCAAGCGCGGCATCGACAAGGCCGTCAGCGCCGTGGTCGATGAGCTCAAGAAGATCTCCGTCCCGACGACCGGCCGGAAGGAAATCGCGCAGGTCGGCACGATCTCCGCGAACAACGACAAGGAAATCGGCGACCTGATCGCCGAGGCGATGGAGAAGGTCGGCAAGGACGGCGTGATCACGGTCGAGGAAGCCCGCGGCCTCGAGACCACGCTGGAGACGGTCGAGGGCATGCAGTTCGACCGCGGCTATCTCTCGCCGTACTTCATCACGGATCCCGAGAAGATGGAAGTCGTGCTCGAGGACGCCTACATCCTCATCCACGACAAGAAGATCGCGTCGATGAAGGACCTGCTCCCGATTCTCGAGAAGGTCGCGCAGGCCGGCAAGCCGCTGCTCATCATCTCCGAAGATGTCGAGGGCGAGGCGCTCGCGACGCTCGTCGTGAACAAGCTCCGTGGCACGCTGAAGATTGCGGCCGTGAAGGCCCCCGGCTTCGGCGATCGCCGCAAGGCCATGCTCGAGGACATCGCGGCGCTGACGAAGGGCGAAGTGATCTCCGAGGAGATGGGCTTCAAGCTCGAGAACACGACGATGGACAAGCTCGGCCGCGCCAAGCGCATCGTGATCGACAAGGACAACACGACGCTGATCGACGGCGCCGGTGACGAGGACAAGATCAAGGGCCGCATCAAGGAAATCGAAGTCGCGATCGAGAAGTCGACGAGCGACTACGACAAGGAGAAGCTCCAGGAGCGCAAGGCGAAGCTCGCGGGCGGCGTGGCCGTGATCAACGTCGGCGCCTCGACGGAGAGCGAAATGAAGGAGAAGAAGGCCCGCGTCGAAGATGCGCTGCATGCGACCCGCGCGGCCGTCGAAGAAGGCATCGTCCCGGGCGGCGGCGTCGCGCTGGTGCGCGCGCAGGTTGCGCTGAAGGGGCTCAAGCTCCACGACGACGAGCAGATCGGCGTCGACATCATCCGTCGCGCCATCGAAGAGCCGATCCGCATGATCGTGTACAATGCGGGCGGCGAAGGCTCGATCGTGGTCGAGAGGGTTCGCGCGTCGAAGGACAAGAACTTCGGCTACAACGCGCTGACCGACACGTACGAAGACCTCGTGGTGGCCGGCGTCATCGACCCCACGAAGGTGACCCGCACGGCGCTGCAGAACGCCGCGTCGATCGCCGCGCTTCTCCTCACGACCGAAGCACTGATCGTCGAGAAGAAGGAACCCCATCCGGCTCCGGCGATGCCGGGCGGTGGCGGAATGGGGGGCATGTACTAGTAGGGACGGCAACGCGCGACGAGTGAGGGGCGATCTGGCGAAGAGCGATGCGTGAGGAGCGAGGAGAAGGTCTCCTCACCCCGCGCACCTCACTCTTCACCAGATCGCCCCTCACTCGTCGCTCCTCACCGACGCATCGGATTCTGTTCGGGCCGGCCCAAGCCGTCCGACTGACGTTACAAAGCGCACTCCTATTGCGTCTTAGCCCGGAATATCGCAGCTTAGGTCGTTACACTGTATCTGGTTAACTTGCAGATTCGGGGTTTTCACCGTTTCAACGCCAGTCACCGAACCCCCGCTCCCACCTCGTTGGAGGATGCATGTCCCGTAAGACCACGTTTGCCGTTGCCGCGCTCCTGTCGATCGTCGCCGCCAGCGCCGCTTTTGCCCAGGGCACCACAAAGGCCGATTCGACCATGAAGAAGGGCACGAAGATGGAGAAGACCGGCGCGAAACAAGTGAAGGCGGGCGCTGCGGTCACCGCAAAGGGCACCGCGATGAAGGCGAAGGGCGATTCCACCAAGAAGTCGGGCGCCGCGACCGCCAAGACGGGCGCGGTGGTCGAGAAGGCCGGCAAGAAGATGGAAGCGAAGGGCGCCGCGACCGCCGAAAAGGGCACCAAGCTGAAGGCCAAGGCCGCCAAGGAAATGAAGAAGGATTCGGCCGCCGCGAAGAAGCCGTAAACTCCGCGCTTTCGCACGGAAAACGCCTCCCGGCTCGCGTCGGGAGGCGTTTCGTTTTTGGGTCGGGCTAGAGTGGGGCCAGAGCGCGGCTAGAGCGCGGCTAGAGCGCGGCTAGAGCGCGGCTAGAGCGCGAGCGCCAGCTGGCGGACTCCGCCCGCCGCGTCGCCGAACGGTCCGGCCGCGCGATCCTGCGGGGCGGCAGCGACCGGGCACCTCGCCCGCGCGCCGCGGAGCGCAGCCTCCGCCGCGATCACCGCGTGCCTCGGCGTGTTGTTCACTTCGCTGAGATGGAGCAGCACCAGCTGGCGCAGCTGCTCCCCCGCCAGCTCCCGGGAGAGTGCAGCCGACTGCCGGTTGCTCAAGTGCCCCGAACCGCCCGAAATTCGCGCCTGCAGGAACGCGGGGTACGGGCCGGTGCGAAGCATCTCCTCGTCGTGATTCGATTCGAGGAGCAGCAGGTCGAGCCGCAGGAATGCCGTTCGCAGGGCGTCCGGCACCGCGCCCAGGTCGTGCGCGATCCCGGTTCGAAATCCCGTGCGCGTCGCCGTCGCCACCACCGCCGTCGGAGCCGAAGCATCGTGCGGAACGCGCACGAGCTCGAACTGCAGCGCACCGATCGTGAACGCCGCGCCGGACCGCAGTGCCGTGCAGCGGTGCTCGTCGAGCTCCGCGATCGCGGCGATCGTGCCGGCCGATCCGCAGACCTGCCACTTCCAGCGCCGCTGCGCCGCGCTCACGCCGCGCACGTGATCGATGTGCTCGTGCGTGACGACCACCGCGCTGATCGACTCCGGTTGAACCCCCGCACTCGCGAGCCGCTGCACGAGCGCCCGCGGCGAATACCCCGCGTCGATCAGCACGCGCGTGCCGTCGCTCTCGAGCAGGATCGAGTTGCCCTTGCTGCCGCTGCCGAGCGTCCAGGCTCTCACGCCGTCCTCACGTTCTGAAGTCGCCGCGCTTCGCCCACGCGGCGCTCAGCGTGCGCCGGCCGTTCTCGCCGAGCGTCACGCCGCGCCGTTCCATCACGCGAGCCGCAATCTCGAGAAACTTCACTGCGTCGAATTCCTTGAACGGCGGAACGTCGCCCCACGCGAACGGCGGAACGTACTTCGGGGGCATCGCGGTGCCGAACACGTTCGCGCCCGCGCCGACCACGCAGCCGGTCGTAAGGCGCGTGCCGATGCCGAGCTTCGCGTGATCGCCGATGAACGAGCCGAGGAACGTCTCGCCGGTTCGCCGGGTGCCGCCCGGCGTCCAGAGCGAAACCTTGCCGTAGCTGTTCTTCAGGTTGCTCGTGATGGTGCCGGCGCCGAGGTTCACCCACCGCCCGACCACGGAATTGCCGACGAAGCCGTCGTGGGCCTTGTTGGCGTGGCCGAGGAAGATCGTGCCGCTGAGTTCTCCATGCACGCGCGAATGCTCGCCGATCGAGCAGTTCTTGATCTTCCCGCCGGCCACCTGCACGTCTTCGCCGATCACGCACGGCCCCACGAGCCGCGTGAACGCCGCCACGCGCGCCCCGCGGCGCACGAGCACGGGACCCTCCGTCGTGTCGATCAGCACGTACGGCTCGAAATACGCCCCGCGCTCGACGTGCGCGCCGTGCCCGCCGAGCACCGCGACGTGCGACGGCGGGTCCTCGGTGCCGCCGGCGAGGGCGGCGATGTCCGCGCCCATCATGTCGCTCAGCTTGCCGACGAGATCCCAGACCTCCTCCATCCACCACCCGCGAATCCCGGCGGCCGCGCCCGTCGCGACCGATTCGAGATCGAACGTGCCGTCGGCCAACTGCGACGAATCGAGCGGCAACGAGAGGCGGACCGCGGCGACCCGACCGTCGCACGTCCACGCGTGCGCGTCGCCGAGCGCCGCGTCGAGGGCGATCGCGAAGCGCGAGTTGGTCACGATCGTTCCGGCCGCGAGCGTCCCGTGCACGGACGGCGGCGCGTCGAACTCTTCGAACGCCGCGAGATGCGGCGCGCCCGCGAATCCGGCGGCGCGCGCGCCGGCGGCGCGCTCCCATCGCCGGCGGATCAGTTCCGCACCGGCCCGGAGCTCGCCGGCCGGCCGCGTGAGCGCAAACGGCTCGAACTGGCGCGCGCGGGCATCGTCGTACAGCACGAGGGACGCGGTCACAGGTTGCGCACCTCGGCCGGCAGCGAATCGACCAGCGTCTTCAGGTCGGCCGCGCGCTCGACCGTCGTCACGAGCGTCACGCCGTTCGTCGTGACCACGACGAGATCGTCCACGCCGTAGAGCACGACGGTAGGACCGTCGGCGTGCACGACGTTGCGGCGCGCGTCCCGCAGGAACGCGGTGCCCGAGTGCACGTTCCCGTCGGCGTCCGCGGTTCGCACCGCGCGGAGCGCCGCCCACGTGCCGACGTCGCTCCAGGCGAAATCGCCGGACACCACCATCACGCGGCTGCTCCGCTCGAGCACGCCGACATCGATCGCGATCGGCTTCGCGATGGCGGCGAAGAACGCTTCCTTATCCGTGGGATTCGCGTCGAGCGGCCGCGCGATTTCGGGGCAGTGCGCCCGCAGTTCATCGAGCAGGACGCCCGCGCGCCAGGCAAAGATACCGGAGTTCCAGAGACATCCTGCCGTGACCATCGCTTCCGCGTGCGCGCGATCCGGCTTTTCGACGAATCGCGCCACGCGCTTCAGCCGTCCGCTGACGACGGCGCCGGGCTCGATGTACCCGAGGCCCGTGTCGGCGAATCGAGGGACGATTCCAACGGTGACGAGGCCGTTCTCCGCCCGCGCCGCCTCCCCGGCCTGCAGGAGCGTTTGCAGGAACAACACAACATTGCCGATCGCGGCGTCGGCGTGAACGGAAATCATGAGGGAGCCGGGTCCCGTGCGACGCTCGATCTCGTGCGCGGCCCACGCCAGCGCCGCCGCCGTGCCCGCGGGACGCGGCTCCGCGATCACGTTTTCGAGTGGCAGTTCGGGAACGACCCGCCGCACCGCCGCTGCGAGCGACGCGTTCGTGAGGATCAGCGTGCGCTCGGGCGGCGCGAGCGTCTTGACGCGATCGATGGTGTCTCGCAGCATCGGCTCGCTCGTGACCAACGGAAGCAGCTGTTTCGGCCGTTCCGGCGTGCTGATCGGCCAGAAGCGCGAGCCGATGCCGCCGGCGAGCACTACGATCCAGGCGGCTCCCACCGCCTCGCCGCTCCACTCCTTGAGCTCGACGACGTTCACGCTTCCACTCCCGTCAGTTCCATCACGCGCGCATACAACCTCTTCGGGCTGAACGGTTTCGTGATGAACGCCGTGGCGCCGAGTCGCATGGCCTCATCATATCGCTGGTCCTGTCCTGCCGCCGTCAGGATGATGCAGGGGAGGGCCTTCCACCTCGCGTCGCCCCGCATCTCCGCGAGCACCTCGAGCCCGGACCGGATCGGCATCATGAGGTCGAGGAGCACCAGCGCCACATCGGGGTACTGTTCGAGGGCTCGCAACGCTTCGGCTCCGTCGTACACCAGCGTGACTCGAAACGGGCCGAGCTCGAGCTTCGTTTGAATGATGCGGCCGATATGTGGTTCGTCGTCGGCCACCAATACGTGCCGCTTGGGCGGCACCGGATCCGGCGGAAGTAGTGCCGTCAGAGAGCTGCCGTCAGACGAGCGCGGCGATGTTCGCGCGGTTGCGGCGCAGCTCGTAGAGCAGCTGGCCGAGGTTCGCCGTGGGCTGCACGAGGACGAGGAGCACGGCATCGGGAGAGAGGCAGGAAATCACGGCAAGTCCATGCTCGTGCTCCAGGACGGCGGTCTGCAGCGCGCCGCGCGCGGCGGCCGCGCCGAATTCATCGGCGAATTGGATGATCGACGGCACGTGCGCGGCGACGTGCTCGGAATCGAGACTGGCTATGGCCTGACTGTCGATCAGCAGGCCGTCGCGGCCGAGGACGACCGCAGCCTCGACGCCTTCGCGCTGCCGGAGGGCCGCAACGAGGTCGCGAATGGTTGGCATGGCCGCTCCGCAAAAGGTTGTCGAAGCATACCCCCTCACCGAGTGAAGTCAAGCGCCGGATTCGCTTGAAGTTGCCCCTCCTTCTGGATACACTACGCCTCTCGAAGATGATCTCAAACACTCTGCACTTTCGCGCTGGAATTTCCCGCCGGCTGCTCCCCGGCGTGTTGCTCGTGTGCGCCGCCGTCGTCGGCGCGTGCACGGGTCCGACGACGCTCGCGGGCCTGACTCAAAACGGGACGCAGCCGTTCTTCGTGCACGCGCTGTCGGGATCGGCGCTGGCGACGGCCACCGCGATCGCGTTTCCGGCGCGGTCGGTCACGCGCGTGGACGGCACGTTCAACTTCGACGTCGCGTTCGACATCGACGCGTCGGGCAACGTCATTCTGCTGACGCCCGAACTCGTGGGGCAGAATCCCGCCGGCAACCGGCTCGTGGGCATCATCACGGGCATCGGGTCGTACGACGCGATCCTCGAAGCGCCCCTCACCGGTTACACCGTCGATTCGGCGACGGTCGTTGCGCGGGGGCAGGCGGTCGCGGTGCAGGCGCAGGAACCGGTCTGCGCCACGTCGAATCCGACGGCGCCCTATCTCTACGCCAAGATCGTCATCGATTCCGTCGATCTCGTCGGTCGCGGCATATACGGGCGCGCGATGATCGGCGGCGACTGCGGATTTCGCCAGCTGGTTGCGGGCTTCCCGTCCTTCTGACGGTGATCGACCCGTGATCGACGGCCGGATGGTCCGCGAGCAGGCAGGTGCGCTGCGCGAGGGCGTCCGGCGGCGGGGGTCGCTCGACAAGCACGGTCCCCTCATCGAGCGCGCGGAACGGCTCGACCGCGATCGCCGGCTCACCATCCAGGCGGTCGAGGAGCGCAAGGCCGCGCGGAACGCGGCGAGCCAGGAAGTCTCGCGCAGGAAGAAGGCGGGCGAGAACGCCGACGATCTCGTCGCGAGCGCACGCGCACTCGGCGGCGAGATCGCGCGGCTCGAGGCCGAACTTGCGGCATCCCAGGGCGAGTTCGACGCGATCCTGTACGAGCTCCCCAACGTCACGCTTCCCGAGGTGCCCGAGGGCGATGCGACGGCCAACGTCGTCGTGAGCACGTGGGGTGAGCCGAGGGCCGCGGGCAGCGTGAAGCCGCACTGGGAGGTCGCGGAGACGCTCGGGCTGCTCGACCTGCCGCGCGGCGCGAAGATCTCGGGCTCGGGCTTCATCGTGTATCGCGGGCGCGGCGCGCGGCTGCAGCGTGCGCTGATGAACTTCTGCGTCGACCTGCACACGCGCGAGTTCGGCTACGAGGAGACGCAGGTGCCGCTCTTCGTCAATCGCGACGCGATGACCGGCACCGGCCAGCTGCCGAAGTTCGAGGAAGACATGTACGCGCTGCGCGACGACGCGCTCTTCGCGATTCCGACCGCGGAGGTTCCGGTCACGAACCTGTTTCGCGAGGAAATTCTCGACGGCGCGAAACTGCCGCTCGCCCTCACGGCGTTCAGCGCCTGCTTCCGGCGCGAGGCGGGCTCGGCCGGCAAGGACACGCGCGGCCTGCTCCGCGTGCACCAGTTCGACAAAGTCGAGCTCGTGCGCTTCACGGCGCCCGAGGATTCACCCGCGCAGCACGAGCTGCTGACGACGCACGCCGAGCAGGTGCTGCAGCGCCTCGGCCTGCCGCATCGCCGAGTGCTGCTCGCCGCGGGCGACACGGGATTCTCCAGCGCGAAGACGTACGATCTCGAGGCGTTCGCGCCCGGCGTGGGGCAGTGGCTCGAGGTGTCGTCGTGCTCGAACTTCGGCGAGTTCCAGGCGCGGCGCGCGAACATTCGCTATCGGCCGGCTCCGGGCGAAAAGCCGCGGCACGTCCACACGCTGAACGGATCGGGGCTCGGATTTCCGCGCACCGTGGCGGCCATCCTCGAGCATTACCAGAACGCCGATGGCAGCGTGACCGTGCCCGAGGTGCTGCGACCGTATTTCGGCGCCGACGTGATCCGGTAGCGGATGCGACGCAACGCGCCGGTCGTCATCGTCGCGGTCGGCCTGCTGACGCTGCTGGTGGCGTTCCTCTGGTATTCGCAGGATGTGCTGGGCAAGCTTCGCTCCGAGGCGAAGCAGACGGCGAGCATTTATGCGAAGGTGTACGGCGCGATCTCGGACACGTCGAGCGATCCGGGCGCGCACACAACGACGCTCGTCGATCTCATCGAATCGCTGAAGCGGTTGCGCGTGCCGGTGATCCTCACGGACGCGCACGGCGTCGTGCAGGTCTCGGCCAACCTGCCGTTCGCCGACACGCTCAGCAGCGCGCACGTGCGGGCGTACGCCGACACGCTCGACGCCGAGAACGCGCCGGTGACGAGCGGCTTCGTCACGATTCACATCGGCAACACGCCGCTCATCAGGGGCATGCGCGTGATCCCGCTCCTGATGGTCGCGGTGCTCGGCGTGCTGATCCTTTCCGGCATGGTGATGCTCCGCTCCGAGAGCCACGCCGACCGTGAACGCATCTTCGCCGGCATGGCGCGCGAGTCCGCACACCAGCTGGGCACGCCGCTCTCGAGCATGCACGGCTGGATCGAGCTGCTGCGCGAGCGCGACGATCCGATGATCGCGCAGGCGCTGCCGCACATGGAAAGCGACATCGAGCGGCTGGAGCGCGTGGCGCATCGCTTCGAGCGCATCGGCCGCCCTCCGCGCCGCGATGCGGTGGATGTCGTCGAGGTCACGCGGCAGGTGGTGTCGTACTTCTCGGCGCGCGTGCCCACGCTCGCCCATCCGGTCTCGATTCGACTCGACACAGCGGGCTGGGATTCACCGATCGTGGGAGACCGCGTGCTGCTCGAATGGGCGATCGAATCGCTCGTGAAGAACGCAATCGACGCGCTCGCGGGGCGGGGCGGCAGCATCGTGGTCGGCGTCGAGCCGGTTCCGGGCGGCGGTGCCCGCGTGCGCGTGGCGGACGACGGACCCGGTGTGCCACGCGAGCTGCGCCGAAAGATCTTCTCGGCGGGATTTTCGACGAAGGAATCGGGGTGGGGCATCGGCCTCGCGCTCACCCGGCGCATCGTCGAGGAAGGACACGGCGGCCGGCTCCTGCTCGTGCCCTCCGACAAGGGCGCCGTGTTCGACATCGTGCTTCCGGGGTGACGCCGGATTGACGATGGGCGGAGCCCTCAGCTCCGCTCGAGGATCTCCTGCTCGACCGCGGCCCGCAGGATGCTCATGAAGTCCTGTGCGTTCGTCACGACGCCCACGGCCTGGTGGGTACCGCGATCCTTGAGCTTGCTCACGAGGAATTCGCTCACGTCGACGCAGATGGTCGGGAGCTCGACGATTCCGCGCGCCGGGTCCTCGTAGTACGCGGGGAGCATGTTGCCCACGGCGATGGAATGCAGGGCGGTCGCGATCATCACCGCCATCGTCGCGCGAATCGTGTGCGCGCGCATGGCGTCCTGCGCCGCGACGGCGTCGGTGATGACGCCGGGGAGCGGCCCGTCGTCGCGAATCGACCCGCAGAGGAGGAAGGGCACGCCCTCCACGACGCATGCGTGCATGATGCCGTCCCGGAGGATCCCGTCGCGCACGGCGTTCGCGATGGAACCCGCGCGGCGGACGGCGTTGATCGCGCGCATGTGCGCGGCGTGCCCGCCCTCCGTGGGCTCGCCGGCGTCGGTCATGCCGAGCGTCGTCCCGACGACCGCCGCCTCGATGTCGTGCGCGCCGACCGCGTTGCCCGCGAGCAGCGCCTGCACGAAACCGTTGCGGATGAACCACACGAGGTTGTCGCGGGCGCGGGAGTGCACCAGGGCGGGGCCGGTCACCCAGATGACGCGTCCGCCGCGTGAGCGCTCGTCGACCAGCATGCGCGCGATGAGGCGGTAGTCGATCGGCTTCTCGCGCGAGACCTGGCTGCTCATGAAGTGGAAGTCGCCCTGCGCGCCGGGCGGCACCTGGAATCCGTGCGCGTGCACGAGCACGCCCTCGGTGCCATCCTCCGCGCGCCCGACGACGACGCGATCGCCCCGCATCACGCGCCGTCCCTCGCGAACCCACCACCGGCCGTCCGAATCGCCGACGATGCACCCGTCCATGCGTGGCTCGCGCGGGAGTGTCCAGCGTCCATCCGCACCCTTCACATAGGTCGGGAGGTTCGTGGTTGCGAAGAAGCCATCGGGGAGCACACCGTCGGATTCCGCGGCAACGGTGCGTGCCCCGGGCGCGCTCGCGAGCCGGGCGGCCGTGAAGTCGGGCGATACATAGCGCAGCGCGGAGGCACCGTTCATGGGTCGCTCAGAGGATCCGCTTGCCGAGCGCGCTCAGGATCAGTTCCGTCGCAAGTTCGGCCGTGCGGTTCCGCTCGTCGAGCACCGGATTCACCTCGACGAGATCCATGCCGATGAGCTTCCCCGTATCCGCGAGCATCTCCATCGCGAGATGCGCCTCGCGAGACGTCATGCCGCCCGGCACCGCGGTGCCGACGCCGGGTGCATCTTCCGGATTCAGGCAGTCGATGTCGAACGACGCCCATATCCCGGCGGTGCCGGCGGAGGCGGCGGTGATCGCTTCCTGCATCACACTGCGCACGCCGCGCTCGTCGATCGCGCGCATCGTCAGCACCCGCAGCTTCCACTCGAGGGCGTGTGCGCGCTCGGGCGTGTCGAGGTCGCGCACGCCGACGAGGGCGACGTGCTCCGCTTGCACCGCCGCTTCGTCGCCGGCGACGTGCGCGAATGCGTGGTCGCCGTGACCGAGGAGATGCGCGAGCGGCATTCCATGGACGTTGCCCGAGCGGGATGACCCCGGCGTGTTGAGATCGCCGTGCGCGTCGATCCAGATCACGCCGATGCGCGCGTCCTGCGCCGCGTGGTGCCGCGCGGCTCCGGCGATGGATCCGCCCGCGAGCGAGTGGTCGCCGCCGAGCAGCAGCGGGAAACGGCCGGCGCCGAGCGCGGCCGCCGTCTCATCTGCGACGCGCATGCAGACATCCGTGATCGCCCCGAGGAAACGCGCACCGCGCTGGGCTCCGCGCTCCGCGTCCTCGCGGAAGGGAACCGCCACGTTTCCGGCGTCCTCGACCGTGTGTCCGATTCGTTCGAGCCGCTCGCGCAGGTCCGTATATCGAACCGCGAACGGACCCATGTCGACGCCACGGCGGCTCGCACCGAGGTCCATCGGCACGCCAATGATCCGGATGTTCGCCATGCGCTGTGGCCGCCCGCCGCGTGGAAGAGGAACGACCCTTCAATCTACCCACAACGACGGTGATCGCGCCTCTGCAAACGCGAACCCGGGTGCTAGATTTCAGTCATGATTGCGTCTCCACCAGGCGAAAAGCTCGCGACCGCTGGACCCTCCCTGAACGACGCCCAGCGAGAAGCGGTGGAGCACGGCTCGGGGCCCCTGCTCGTGCTCGCCGGCGCCGGTTCCGGAAAGACCCGCGTGCTGACCGCACGAATTGCCCGGCTGATCGGCGACGGCATTGTTCGGCCCGATCAAGTCCTCGCCGTGACCTTCACGAACAAGGCCGCCGGCGAGATGCGCGAGCGCATCGGCCGCCTCCTCGGCAGCGATCCGGCCGGGATGTGGGTCGGCACGTTCCACGCGATCGGTGCGCGCATGCTGCGTGCGAACGCCGCGCTCGTCGGCCGCACGAGCGCCTTCACGATCTACGACGAAGACGACACGCTCTCGGTCATCAAGCGATTGATGGATCGGCACCGCGTGTCGCCCAAGACATGGACGCCGCGCGCGATTTCCTCGGCGATCTCCGACGCGCGCAATGCGCTCGTCACGCCGGCGGAATACGCGAGACTGGCGCAGACGCCGTTCGCGAAGGCCGTCGTGCCGGTCTACAACGATCTCGAGGGCGCGTTCCGCGCCGCGAACGCCGTCGGCTTCGACGACCTGCTCGGCCTTCCGGTGCAGCTGTTGACCGAGCACGAGGACGTGCGCGAACGGTATGAGAAGCGGTTCCGCGTGATTCTCGTGGACGAGTATCAGGACACGAACCGCGCGCAGTACGAGTTCGTCCGGCTCCTCGGCGCGCGGCACGGCGACGTGGTCGTCGTCGGCGACGACGACCAGTCGATCTACGGCTGGCGCGGCGCGGACGTGCGCAACATCCTCGACTTCGAGCGCGACTACCCGTCGGCGAAAGTCGTGCGGCTCGAGGAGAACTATCGCTCGACGCCGCAGGTCCTCGCCCTCGCGAACGCCGTCATCAGCGAGAACGAGGAACGCCGCGGCAAGGTGCTCCGGGCCACGCGCCCGAGCGGGGATCCGGTCGTGCTCGTCGCCGCGCTCGACGATCGCGATGAAGCGGACTACATCGCCGCGGAGATCGAGCAGCGCCGCAGCAGGAACGGCGAGCCGCTCGGAGCGAACGCGATCCTCTATCGCACGAACGCGCAGAGCCGCGTGCTCGAAGAGTCGCTGCGCCGCCGCGCGATTCCATACCGGCTCGTGGGCGCGGTGCGTTTCTACGACCGGCGCGAGATCAAGGACCTGCTCGCGTGGCTTCGCCTCATCGCGAATCCCGCGGACGACGAGGCGTTCCGGCGCGCGATCAC
>CABEBS010000108.1_pt1 | contig 18246 bp, 17 predicted proteins | sample 3132631 | NCBI WGS metagenome assembly CABEBS01 (sample SAMEA5534346, study PRJEB31848) | metagenome | biome: tundra; feature: field; material: soil | place: USA | collected 2013-05 | depth 0.45 m | reverse complement strand
GCGCTGGTGCGCGACCATCCCATCCAGCGCGAGTGCTACGCGTGCGACGAGATGGGACACAAGTTCTTCGTGAACGACCACGAGAACCCGTACACGGCGCCCGCGGACGCGCCGTTCCGCTGGTTCCGCGGCCGCCAGGTCGGCGGGCGCTCCATCACGTGGGGACGGCAGGTCTATCGCTGGAGCGATCTCGACTTCACCGCGAACGCGAAGGACGGGCACGGCAACGACTGGCCGATCCGCTACGCGGACATCGCGCCGTGGTATTCGCACGTCGAGAAGTTCATCGGGGTCACCGGCGCGCACGAAGGGCTCTCGCAGCTGCCGGACGGCGAGTTCCTTCCGCCCATGAACATGACGGTCGTCGAGCAGGAGGCGAGCGCGAAGATCCGTGCGTCGTTCGGCGGATCGCGCGTGATGACGATCGGACGCGCCGCGGTGCTCACTCAGAATCACAACGGACGCGCCGCGTGCCATTACTGCGGGCCATGCGAGCGCGGGTGCATCACGAATTCGTATTTCAACAGCATCGGATCCACGCTTCCGGCGGCGGCGAAGACCGGGCGCATGACGCTGCGCCCGCACAGCGTAGTGGCCGAGGTGCTGTACGACGCGAAGCGGGGTCGCGCGCGCGGCGTGCGCGTGATCGACGCGCTCACGATGCAGGAAACGGTGCTCGAGGCCCGCATAATTTTTCTCTGCGCATCGGCGATCGAGTCGTCGCGCATCCTGCTCAACTCGAAGAACACGCGATTCCCGGACGGACTCGCGAACTCGAGCGGCACGCTCGGCCGATACCTGATGGACCATCACTACGGTTCGGGCGCGTCGGGACACTCTCCGGGTCACACCGACCGCCGGACGCTCGGGAGCAGGCCGAATGGCATCTACATCGCGCGCTTCAGGAACGTGAAGGATGCGCATCCCGATTTCCTGCGCGGGTACGGCATGCAGGGCGGATCGGGGCGCTCGGGCTGGGGACGGGGCAGCTCGATGCCCGGCTACGGCGCGGCGTTCAAGCAGTCGCTGCTCGACGAGCTCGGTCCGTGGAATCTCTCGGCCTCCGGGTGGGGCGAGACGCTGCCGCACGAGGACAACCGCGTCACGCTCGATCCGGACGTGAAGGACAAGTGGGGGATTCCGGCCGCGCGTATCGACATTCGCTGGCGTGAGAACGAGCGCGCGATGGACAAGGACATGCAGGCCGCCATGGCGGAGATGCTCGACGCAGCCGGATGCACGGACATCAGGACGCACGGCTCGAACAATCCGCCGGGCCACTGCATTCACGAGATGGGCGGCGCGCGCATGAGCATCACGCCGAAGGACGGCGTGCTGAACAAGTGGAACCAGGCATGGGATGTGACGAACCTGTTCGTGACGGACGGCGCGTCGATGGCTTCGAACGGATGCCAGAACCCGTCGATTACCTATATGGCGCTCACGGCGCGCGCTACCGCGCACGCCGTCGGCGAGATGAAGAAGGGTGCGCTGTGAGCCGCGGTATGAGCCGGCGCCAGGCCGTGGGAACGATGGCGGGCATCGCCGCTTCGGCCGCGCTCGCGCCTCACGCTCGCGCGTTCGAGTCCGCAGGGAATCCAGCGAGAGCCGGAAGGCTCAAGCAGTCGGTGAGCCGCTGGTGCTACGGCAAGCTTTCACTCGAGGACCTGTGCGCGGCGTCGAAGAAGATCGGGCTGTCGGCAATCGATCTGCTCGATGAAAAGGAATGGGGCACGCCGACGCAGTTCGGCCTTTCGTGCGCCATGGCGAACGGCTTCGGTTCGATTCCCAAGGGCTTCAACCGTCCCGACAATCACGACAAGCTCGTTGCCGACGCCGAGCGGATGATGCCGCTCGCCGCCGCGGCCGGTGTGCCGAACATCGTGTGCTTCAGCGGCAATCGCGCGGGCATGTCGGACGGCGAGGGGATCGCGAACTGCATCGCCGGCTTGAAACGCATCACGTCGACCGCGGAGCGCGTGGGCGTCACGCTGTGCCTCGAGCTGCTCAACAGCAAGGTCGATCACCACGACTACCACGCCGATCACACGGCGTGGGGGGTGCAGGTGGTGCAGGGCGTGGGGTCGCCGCGGCTGAAGCTGCTCTACGACATCTACCACATGCAGATCATGGAGGGCGATGTCGTGCACACGATTCGCGAGAATGCGCAGCATATCGCGCACTATCACACGGGCGGGGTGCCGGGGCGGAACGAGATCGACGAGACGCAGGAGCTGAATTATCGGCGGGTGGCGCAGGCCGTGGCGGATAGCGGCTTCACCGGATTCCTTGCGCACGAGTTCGTGCCGCGGCGGGATGCGCTCACGTCACTCGCACAGGCGTTCGGGATCTGCGATGTCTAGAACAACTGCAATGGCAGCTGTGACAACTACAGACGTCAGAGCCGTCAGCGGACAGCGAGCTGTCCGCCGCTAGCACACCGATCCTGCCTACTGGCTCAGTTTTTTGCGGTGGCGAGCGGCCTTTGCCCGGTTGCCACACGTCTTCATGTCGCACCATCTGCGCTTCCCGTTCCGCGATCCGTCGTAGAAGACGCGCGCACACTTCGGATCGGCGCATTTACGAACCCGAACCAGCTCGCCCGAGACGAGCCCATCCGCCGCCGACTCGATGACCGGGATCATGAGGCCGGCGAACACATCCCCCGCCGTCACGAAGTTCCGCACGAATCCGCCGTCCGACCGCGCCTCGACGCGCCGCGTGCCCGCGCTGCGCCCGAGAATGCGGTTGATCTCGGCGATCGCGGTCTGCGTCGCGCGCTCGTGTGGCGCGTCGCCGCGCTCGGCGAGGGCGCGCAGCACGTTGCGCAGGCGGCGCGCCTCGTGGAGCGCGGCGCTCGAGCCGGTCGGCTGCTGCAGCGCGCGGCGGAGCAGCGCGGTCGCGCGCTCGTCGTCGAGGAGACGCGCGGCCGACAGCCAGCCGACGAAGCCCTCGAACGAGTCGAGCGCGTCCGTGCGCGCCTCGCCGCGCGCGTGCGTGGCGTCGTCGTTGTTCACGAAGTCGAGCCAGAGCCGCTCGCCCACGAACACGAACGACGACGTGCGCGCGACGAGCGCTGGGCTGACCGGAGAGCGCATGGCGGATGGCATTGGTCGCCAGACTAAGGGCCGGAGAACGGGCGGGCAAGAAGTTCGCGCGTTAAGTTCTCACTAATGTCGCTCGAAACCGTTCGTCTCGTCGCCATCGGGTCGCTGAATCCCGTGAAGATCGCCGCCGTGAGGGCGGTGCTCACGCCACGGGCGCCGCGGGCGACGTTCACCGGAGCGGCCGTCGCGTCGAGCGTGCCGGACCAGCCGTTCGGCGACGACGACACGATTCGCGGCGCGCGCACGCGGGCCGAGGCGGCCCGCCGCGCGCTCGATGCCGACCTCGGAGTCGGGATCGAGGGCGGCTGTGTCGATACTCCCGACGGCATGCGGACCTGTGCATGGGCCGCCGTCGTGGACCGCTCGGGCCGCGTCGGCACCGGCGGTTCCCTCGCGATGCCGCTGCCCGAGGCGGTCGCCCGGCTCGTCCGCGGCGGTACCGAGCTCGGTCACGCGATGGACGCACTCGTCGGGCAGCACAACACCAAACAGGGCGCCGGCGCCGTCGGCATCCTCACCGACGGCATCGTCGACCGGCAGCGCGCGTACGAGACGCTCGTCGCCTACGCGCTCGCGCCGTTTCTCACGCCGGAGTTCTGGAGATGAAGTTCGAAGTGCTCGAACGGGTCCGCTGGAACGATTGCGACGCGACCGGCATCATCTACTACGGCGCGTACGTGCGTCTCGTGCAGGTGGCCGAGGAGGAACTCTTCCGGGCGTGCGGCCTGCCGTTCGAGGCCCTGCGGCGTGAGATGGGCGTGTGGATTCCGCGCAAGGCGTTTCATCTGGAGTTCCACTCGCCCGCGCAGATCGACGAGCAGGTCGCCGTGCAGGTGTACTTCTCGAAGATCGGCACCACCTCGATCACGATGCAGTTCGAGATCTACCGTGCGAGCGACCGCATGCACCGCGCGAGCGCGTCGCTCACCGTCGTGGCGGTCGAGAAGCCGACGATGAAGCCGCGGCCGATTCCCGACGAGGTGAGGGCGAAGCTATCCCTCTACGCGGGGTAGGCCGCCGCTCGCGCCGATGCGCCGCGCGAGCCGCTGCAGCCCGTCGTACGCCGCGTACTTGTAGACGTCGCTCAGCGTGGGATAGTTGAAGACCGCCTGGATGAAGTAGTCGATCGTTCCTTCGAAGCTCATCACGGCGGCGGCGACGTGGATGAGTTCGCACGCACCCTCGCCGACGATCGAGCAGCCGAGCAGGCGCTGGTCGTCGCGGCGGAAGATGAGCTTCACGAACCCGTCGAGATCGCCGATGATCTGGCCGCGCATGTTCGAGCGGAAGCTCGACTTGCCGATCTCGTACGAGATCTCCTTCGCCTTCGCCGTCTCCTCGGTCTCGCCGACCATCGCAATTTCGGGCACGGTCCACACGCCGTACGGCAGGACGGGAGAGACGCGCTGCTTGTAGTGGAGGTCGAACGCATGGCACATCGCGACGCGCGCCTGCTCCATCGAGATCGAGGCGAGCGCGGGGAATCCGATCACGTCGCCCGCGGCGAAGATGCTCGGCACGGTCGTGCGGTAGTTCTCGTCGACGAGGATGAACCCGCGCGAATTCATGCGGACGCCGGCCTCCTCGAGTCCGAGGTCCTCGGTCGCGCCCGATCGCCCGATGCTGTACAGCACGCAGTCGGCCGCGAGCTCGGTGCCGTCCGTGAGCACCACGGTCGCGATGCGATTGCCGTCGTTGTCCACGCGAATCTCGCGAACCTCGGAATTCAGCATCACCTGCACGCCGAGCCGGCGCGTCATCTCCGCGCACAGCGCGTCGCTGACTTCGGCGTCGAGCTGCGTCAGCAGCCGCTCGCGCGCGTTGATCAGCGTCACGCGCACGCCGAGCGCGGCGAAGGTGCCCGCGTATTCGCAGCCGATGACGCCGCCGCCGACCACGACCATGCGTCCGGGGATCGACGGGAGCGTGAGCAGTGTGTCGCTGTCGACGACGATCTCCCCGTCGAACGGGATGTTCTCGGGCCGGACCGGGTGCGAGCCCGTCGCGATCAGGATCACGTCCGCGGTGATCCGGTGCACGTCTTCGCGAAAGCGCGAGACCTCGACCGTGTGCGCGTCGATGATCTTCGCGTGGCCCTGCACCGTGACGACGCTGTGTTTCGCGAGGTTGTCGTCCACGAGCTTCCACGCCGATTCCACCACGGCGCGCTCCCGGAACATGAAGTCGCTGATGGTGATGTCGGACTTCACGCGGTACTCCACGCCGTAGAGGCCGCGCTGGCGCAGCCCCGAGAAGTAGAGCGCGGTCTCGCGCAGGGTCTTCGACGGGAGACCGCCGGTGTTCACCGAGTTGCCGCCCGGCTTGGGCGCGCGCTCCACCAGGCAGACCTTCTTCCCGAAGTAGGCGGCTTGCGCGGCGCCTTTTTCGCCGGCCGGGCCGGCGCCGATGACGAGGAGATCGAAATGATCGGGCATTGGCACACAACGTTACGGACGGGAGGGAAACTGCACAATCACCGGGGAGGAGGTAGTTTTCAGCGTACATGACCACCCCCGAGCAGGTCACCTACTTCCGGAAAGGGTTCGGCCTCAAGACGGAGGTCCAGGAAATCCTGTCCACCGACTACACGGGCCACCTCGTCGACCTGCTCCGCGCTCGGGAGTTCACGCTCTCGGCCGGCGGCGTGACCGTACGGCTCGCGAAGGAGTTCGGCTTCTGCTACGGCGTGGAGCGCGCGGTGGAGTACGCGTACCAGACCCGGGCGAAGTTTCCCGACCGGCGCATCTTCCTGGCCGGCGAGATCATCCATAATCCGCACGTGAACACGAAGCTCCGCGAGATGGGAATCGTCTTCCTCCAGCCGGGCGAGACGGGCTTCGACTACTCCGGCGTGAACCCCGAGGACGTCGTGATCCTCCCCGCGTTCGGCGTGACGATCGGCGACTTCGAGACGCTGCGCGGCCTCGGCTGCGTGATGGTCGACACGACGTGCGGGTCCGTGCTCAACGTGTGGAAGCGCGTCGAGAGCTACGCGCGCGACGGGTTCACGTCGCTCATCCACGGCAAGTACTACCACGAGGAGACGCGCGCCACGGCGTCGCAGGTCGCGAAGTACGCGGGCGGCACGTACCTCGTGGTGCGCAACATGGAGCAGGGGCGCGACGTCTGCGACTACATCGAGGGGAGGGGGCTCCCCCGTGACACGTTCCTCGAGAAGTACCGTGTGCAGGCGAGTCCGCACTTCGACCCCGACCGGCACCTCGCGCGGATCGGCGTCGCCAACCAGACCACGATGCTCGCGCGCGAGTCGCTCGCGATCGGCGATGCCGCCGGGCTGGCGATGGCGAGGGCCAGGGGCGATGCCTATCGCGCCGAGAATTTTCGCACCTTCGACACCATCTGCAGCGCCACCCAGGACCGTCAGGACGCGGTGAACGACCTGCTGCGCGAGCCGCTCGACGTGATGCTCGTGATCGGCGGATACAACTCGAGCAATACGATCTCCCTCGCGGCGCTGTGCGACGAACGCGTGCCGACGTTCCACGTGTCCGACGCGAGTTGCATCGACGTCGAAGCCGGCTCGGTGCGCCACGTGCGGCCGGGCAGTTCGGAGGAAATCGAGACGGCGGGCTGGCTTCGCACCGGCGGCGGGTTGCGCGTGGGGATCACGGCCGGCGCGAGTACACCCAATAACAAGATCGGCGAGGCGGTGGCGCGCGTCTTCGCCACACGCGGCGTGGATCCCGCGAGCATCACCTGAGCGACTCGCCCGGCTTCGCCAGGCTGCAGGGCGGCGATGCGAGTGCCGTGCTCGTGCCGGCGCTCGGCGGGAAGGTGCGCGAGATGATGCTCGGCGGACGCCAGTGGCTCTGGCACAACCCCGACGTGCCGTTCGCACTGCCTCGCGAGGGCGCGCGCTACGCCGAGTCCGAAGCGGCCGGCGGATTCGACGAGTGCTTCCCCACCGTGGGATCTTGCCGCCTGCCGTCGTGGGTGGAGGGCGCGCGCCGCGTGAAGCTCCCCGATCACGGCGAGCTCTGGGCGCAGCCGCCGGAGATCGCGATCGTCACGGACCAGGAGGGGCATTCCGCGACGTGCACGTGGAGCGGCGCCGCCCTGCCGTACCTGTTCACGCGCCGCATCACCGTGCATCCCGAGGGGTGGGTCGCCTTCGCCTACTCGGTGACGAACACCGGCGAGCACCGGATCCCGTTTCTCTGGTCGTCGCATCCGATCTTTCCGCTCACGCCGGGGACGCGGCTGTTCCTTCCCGAGGGCGCACGAACGAAGTTGTGGTCGCAGCGCGGCGTGGACTTCGGCAAGCCGGGATCCGAGCACCAGTGGCCCCGGCTGAGCGCCAGAGGGATGCCCATCGATCTCTCGCGGCCCTTCAGCGCGCTCGGCGGCGACTACGCGTGCAAGCTGTTCGTGCAGCTGCCGCGGCGGGAGGTGCTGGTCGCGGTGGAAGAAGGGGACTCACGTCTCGAGATGCTGCTGCACGGACGCGAGATTCCGACCGTTGGTGTCTCGATCAACCGACGGACCGCGGCTGCTGCGAGTTCGCGGCGCGGGCTCTGGCCGTTCGGCAGGAGGACGCGACCGACGTGCACGGTGTCGATCGAGCCGTGCCTCGGCGCTCCGGAACGCTTGAGCGATGCGCTTGGGAAATGGGACGATGCGCATTGGCTGGAACCCGGCGGGACGGCGCGATGGGGGATGACGTGGAGGGGGACGAGGCCGGTGGCAGATGGCGGAGGGCAGTTGAACCGCAGCTCGGGAGACCTATCGTGAAGACCAACGGACTGTTCAAGGCATTCATCGCCGCGATCTGCTGCGCCGTGCCGCTCATGGCGCAGCAGAAGCGCGTGATGACGTTCGAGGATTTTTCCGCGGTGCGTGCGGTGTCGGATCCACAGATCTCGCCGGACGGAGCGCTCGTGCTGTATGCCGTCCGCACGACCGACATCGCGGCAAACAAGCGGACCACGCGCACGTATGTCATGCCCGCGGGGGGAGGAACGCCGCGCGCGTTTCCCGACGATAAAACGACGGCCTCCGAGACGCGCTGGTCGCCCGACGGGTCGAAAGTCGCGTTCACGGCCGGCGGCCAGCTCTGGATTGCCGATGCGAGCGGCGCCAGCGCGCGGGCGCTCACCAGGCTTTCCGGTGGAGCGGGCGGGCCGGTCTGGTCACCGGCCGGCGATCGCATCGCGTTCGTCTCCGGTGTGTACCCGTCGTGCGCCGCCGACGCGTGTAACGCCTCGAAGCAGAAGGCGGCTGCCGACGGCAAGGTGAAGGCGCACATCGCCGATGAACTGATGTACCGGCACTGGAACGCCTGGGACGACGCGACGCGCTCGCACCTGTTCGTCGTCAAGCCGGACGGCGGCGAGCTGCACGACCTGATTCCCGGCGCGACGTACGATGTGCCGCCGGGTCCGTTCGGCGGGAGCGAGGGATACGCGTTCGCTCCGGATGGCCGGGAGATCGCGTACACCGCGAAGAATCAGGGACGCGCGGACGCGTGGACGACGGACGTGAATGTGTACGTCGTGCCCGCGACGGGCGGCGCGTCGAGCGTCATTACCGCCTCGAACAAGGGCGCCGACCAGAATCCGGTGTACACGCCCGACGGCAAGTGGATCCTGTACGCGTCGCAGAAGCGCGCGGGGTTCGAATCGGATCGCTGGCGGCTCATGGCGTACGACCGGAATGCGCACAGGTCGCACGAACTTCTCCCCGCGTGGGACCGCAATGCGGGGTCGTACGTGCCGACTTCGGACTCGCGCACGATCATCGTCGGCGCCGACGAGCACGGACGGAACAAGCTGCTGCGCGTGATGATGGACGCCGCCGGCACGGCGGGCAGGCCGGCCGTGGTCGCCGGCGAGCACAACAACACGGCGCAGTCGATCGCGCGCGATGGAAGGACCATCGTGTGGGTTCGCGACGCCACGGAGCGCCCGTCCGAAGTGTGGATCGGCGCGCTCGGCGCCCGCGCCATAGACAATGCGCATGCGCTCACGCACGAGACCGATGCGCTCGTCGCGCAGCTCGCGCTCAACCCGGCCGAGGATTTCTGGTTTACCGGCGCGAACGGCGACAGCGTGCAGGGCTTCGTGGTGAAGCCGGCGCAGTTCCAGGCGGGGAAGAAGTATCCCGTTCTCCTGCTGATTCACGGAGGGCCGCAGGGCGCGTGGGACGACTCGTGGGGATCGCGATGGGCGCCGCAGCTGTTCGCGGCGGGCGGCTACGGCCTCGTGTTCATCAATCCGCACGGCTCCACGGGATACGGGCAGAAGTTCGTGGATGCCGTCTCGAAGGACTGGGGCGGAAAGCCGTACCAGGATCTCATGACGGGACTGGATGCGGCGCTCGCGACGCATCCGTGGATGGATTCCACGCGCATGGCGGCGGCGGGCGGATCGTACGGCGGCTACATGGCGAACTGGATCGAGGGGCACTCGAATCGATTCAAGGCGATCGTGTCGCACGCCGGCGTCTACAACCTCGAGGCGATGGCGGGAGCGACCGAGGAGCAGTGGTTCACCGACTGGGAGCTCGCCGGCCAGTATTCCAACCCGACGGCGATGGCGGAGCAGTATCGCAAGTATTCGCCGCACCTGTTCGCCAAGAATTTCAAGACACCGATGCTCGTGATTGCCGGCGAGCTCGACTATCGCATTCCATATTCGGAATCGCTGTCGCTGTTCACGGCGCTCCAGCGGCAGAACGTGCCGAGCCGCCTGCTGGTCTTTCCCGATGAGGGGCACTGGATACTCAAGCCGCAGAACTCGCAGCTCTGGTGGGCCGAGATGCACAAATGGCTCGGCGAACATCTCGACACGAAGGCGCGGATGTGAGTGGGATGACGGAAGACGCACGGCGGCTGCTGATCGAGGGGCTCGTCGACTACGCCGGGCTGTTTCCACCGGCGGCGCTGTCGATGGCGGACGCCGTGGCGCGGTACGACGAGTATCGGCGGGGTACGCATGCGTGGGCGCTTGGAAAGTTTGTGGTGCCTGTCGCGCGTCTTGCGGAGTTCGAGAGTGCCGCGCAGCCGCTGCTCGGCGGCGGTGAGGCCTGGCCGCTCGCGTTGATCGCCGGCGCTGATTTCGGCGCGGACATCCGCGCGATCGGGGAGTTCGTCCGGCGCGTCGCGCCGAAGGCAGTCGTCGGTGCGATCGAAGTGAAGGGATCGACGCGGGATGCGATCGGGATGATTGCGACGAACGCGGCGCTGCTGCGGGCGCACGTGCCTGACGCGTTCGACCTCTACGTCGAGGTGCCGATCGCAAGTGATCCATCCGTCCTGCTCGAGGCCATCGCGTCGCACGGCCTGTGCGCAAAGGTGCGCACGGGCGGCGTGGAAGCGGGCGCATTTCCGACGGCTGACCAGCTCACCCGCTTTCTCGGCGCCTGCTCGGCGCACGGCGTGACCTTCAAGGCCACCGCCGGACTGCATCATGCGATGCGCGGCACGTATCCGCTCACGTACGACTCCGCGAGCGAGCGCGGCACGATGTTCGGCTTCCTCAACGTGTTTCTCGCCGCAGTGTTCACGAGCGACGGCCTCGGCCCGGCGGACACGCGTGCGCTCCTGGAAGAGCGCGATGCGAGCAGCTTCGCATTCAGCTCCTCCGGCGTGGCGTGGCGCGGCCGCGCCGTCACGGCGGCGTCGATTCGCAGCGCCCGCGCCCGCACGGCGACCTCGTTCGGCTCCTGCTCGTTCGCGGAGCCCGTCGCGGACCTCTCGTCACTCGGACTCCTGTGAACCCAACGTCGAAGCTGGACGAGTCGCACGATCCCGCGCTTCGCTCGTGGATCGGGAGCGCGAACGATTCCGCGGCGGACTTCCCGATCCAGAATCTTCCGTTCGGCGTGTTTCGCCACGACTTCGAGGAGCGGCCGCGCGTCGGCATCGCGATCGGCGACCAGGTGCTCGATTGCCTGGCCGCGGCGCGCGCCGGCTGTTTCGCGGCGCTCGGACCGCTGGTCGACGACGCGCTGCAGTCGTGGTCGCTGAACGCGCTGCTCGCGCTCGGCCGCGGCGATGCGCGCGCCGTGCGGCTCGCGGCGAGCCGCCTGCTCCGCCGCGGCACGCCCGAGGGACGGCGGGCGCAGACCCTGCGTGAGACCATCATCGTGGGCATGGATCACCTCTCGATGCTGGTGCCGGCGGAGATCGGCGACTACACGGACTTCTACGCGTCCCTGTATCACGCGACGAATGTGGGCGCGATGTTCCGGCCCGACGCGCCGTTGCTTCCCAACTACAAGTACGTCCCGATCGGCTATCACGGCCGCGCGTCGTCGATCGTCGCGAACGGCACACCGGTGCGCCGGCCTCGCGGCCAGACGCGGCCCGATGCGAACGCGCCGCCCGTGTACGGACCGGCGAAGAGCCTCGATTACGAGCTCGAAGTCGGTGCGTTCGTCTGCGGAGAGAATGCGATCGGCGAGACCGTCCCGATCGCGCGCGCCGAGGAGCGCATCTTCGGCCTGTGCCTGCTGAACGACTGGTCCGCCCGCGACATGCAGAGCTGGGAGTACCAGCCGCTCGGTCCGTTTCTCGCGAAGAGCTTCGCCACGACGGTCGGCCCCTGGGTCGTGACGCTCGACGCACTGGAGCCGTTCCGCACCGCGGCATTCGCACGGCCGACGGGAGATCCGGCGCCGCTTCCGTACCTGAACGACCCGGGTGATCAGTTGCGCGGCGGATTCGGCATCACGCTCGAGGTGTGGCTGCGCTCCGAGACGATGCGCGCGGCGGAGATTCCCGCCGTTCGCCTGTCCCGGGGGTCGTTCGGGTCGATGTACTGGACAGTCACCCAACTCCTCACTCACCATTCGAGCAACGGCTGCAATTTGCGGCCGGGCGACTTGCTCGGCAGCGGCACCGTGTCGGGGCCGGAGAAGGGTTCGCGCGGCTGCCTGCTCGAGCTCGCTTCGCGCGGCGCGGAGCCGGTGCAACTGCCCTCGGGCGAGCAGCGGTCGTTCCTCGCCGACGGCGACGAGGTAATCTTCCGGGGCTGGTGCGAACGCGACGGCGTCACGCGAATCGGGTTCGGCGAGTGTCGCGGCGAAGTTCGGGCGGCTTCCCCAGGAGTGGAGTGAGCGCAATGGATGCGATCTGGCACGACATGATGGTCTCGGGAATTCCGCTCGCGGAGAAAGTGATCCGCACCGTCGCGGTCTACGGATTTCTCATCGCCGGACTGCGGCTCTTCGGCAAGCGCGAGCTGGGACAGCTGAACCCGCTCGACTTCATCGTGCTGCTCCTGCTCTCCAATACGGTGCAGAACGCCATCATCGGCAACGACAACTCGCTCGCGGGCGGCCTGATCGGCGCGGGCGTGCTGTTCGTGATCAACGACGTGCTCGTGCGATATTCGTATCGATATCCGAAGCTGCGCCGATTGATAGAGGGGCGCGCCGAGGATCTCATCAAGGACGGCCACGTGATCGCGGCCGCACTCGGCCACAACCTGATCACTCGCGAGGAACTCCAGACCGCGGCGCGCAAGCAGGGGATCGAACATTTCAGCGATGTTTCACGCGCGCGGCTCGAGGTGAGCGGCGCCGTGAGTTTCGTGGTCAAGGATCCGACCGAGCTCCAGCGCTTCCACGCGGACCTGGTCGCGCGGCTCGAATCGATCGAGCGGCGGCTCCCGACGGCGGCGCCTTCGGGCGGAGCGGTCTGACGATACCGGCGGTGACCCCCACGATTGGAGATCGATGATGCGGAAACGCGATGTGGTGATGGCGGCGGTACTCGCCCTCGTGACGCTCGGCTCGGCTGCCAAGGCCCAGGCGGGCACCGACGTCTGGATCGTCTCGATGAAGCAGACCGGGATCGCCGTGAGCTTCGGCGATCCGCGGAACGCCACCGACCGGCCGGGCTACGACAACCAGCCGTCGTTCACCGCGAAGGGCGATGCCGTGCTCTACACATCGACCGACGCGAGCGGGAAGACCGACAGCTGGCGCTTCACGCTCCCCGACGGCAAGCCCACGCGGCTCACGAACCTGCCGATGAGCCTGTATTCGCCAACGGTCACGCCCGATGGAAAGTCTTTTTCGTTCATTCGAGTGGAGCCCGACTCGACGCAGGGGCTCTGGAAACTTCCGCTCGACGGCCAGGGCGCGGCGTCGAAGGTGTTTCAGAACCTTCGGGTCGGTTACCACGTCTGGGTCGGCGACCACACGGCGGTCGTGTACGTGCTTCCCCCGCGCGATGCCAAGCGCGGGACGCCGAGCACGCTGCAGATCGCAGACGATCGCACGGGCAAGGCGGACACCGTCGCGACGAACGTGGGCCGCGCGCTCGCCAAGGTGCCCGGGCGCGACGCGATCACGTTCCAGCAACTGGTGAAGGACAGCCTTCCGTGGATCACCGACCTTGACCTGAAGACGAGACAGGCGCGGCCGATGGTGCAGGCGCCGAAGGGCGCCGACTATCACACGTGGGCGCCGAACGGCGCATTGCTCACTGCGGTCGGCTCGCGCCTCTTTCGCTACACCGACGACGGGTGGGCACCCGTCGCCGACTTCGCGAAGTTCGGTGTGAAGAACATCTCGCGCATCGCGGTGAGTCCAAAGGGCAACTGGCTGGCGTTCGTCGCGGAGGACAAAACGTCGCCGTGAACCGTCCGCTGACGCCGCCCGGAGGGTTTCACAATTACTTCGGGCCGCAGGCCGGTCGGTATCGAGAGTATCGTCCGCGGTATCCCGAGGCGCTCTTTCACTACCTCGCCGCCTGGTGCTATGCGCGCTGCACGGTGGACTCCGCCGTCGACGAAATCGCGCCCCCGCCGTTCGAGATGACCGAGCAGTGGTCGCTCTCCGAGTTCGCGAGCTACATCCGCACCTGGTCCGCCGTGAACAGGTTCATCGAGGTCCGCGGCGAGGAGCCCGTGTTCGCGTTCGAGGAAGCCCTCGCGGAGATGTGGGGCGACCCACGGCAACGCCGTCGCGTGAAGTGGCCGGTCCACTGCCGCATTGGCGAGATCCGCTGAGCGGGCTTGTCGGCGCACGAGGCACAGGGCATCGTTCAAGTTCTCCCACCAGCGGTCCGATGACTCCTGCAAAATCCAGTGCGCCGCGCAGCATGCCTTCCGGTCCTTCAGTCGTGAAGACGCTGACCGACGCAGCGGACGCCCTCTTTCGCTCCGCGGTCGAGGCGTGCCCCAGCACGAGCGCGTTGCGCGCTGCACCGCCCGGGGCTGTTCCGACGACGAGTTGAAGGAGATGGCCGAGCTGTGCGAGTTGGGGCACCGACAGCTCGCGGCGCGCACCGCCGCGTGGGAGAACGCGGCCGTCGAGGGGCAGGGCAAGACCGACGATGCGTTCTGGCACGCCACGAACGCCCTCTGGCACGCGAGCCGCGAGTTCGCGCGGCGCCACCATTCCTGCGACGCCCTCACCACGAAGGTCAGCCGTCGCTCGACCGACACGCTTGGCGCGCTCACGCTCGAGTACGAGCTCGAGGCGTCGGCGCTGCTCGCGCTGAGCCACGCGGTCGCGGGGTACCGGAAGCAGCGCGGCGATGCGGAATAGCGGTCGCGGCTTCCGAAGTTGTACCACGAATACCTGACACGTGAACTTTTTCTGAAACTCGGTGTGTCAGGATGACCAGCACCGCGGCTCCGACCGGGGGCCGCACATGGAGTAACAATGTTTCTCACGTTTGCATTCATCAGCGCACTCGCCGTCGCCGCCTCAGACACGCTTCCCGCCTCCGCGCCCGTCGCCGCTCCAACGCCGGCGCCCGTCGCCGCTCCAACGTCGGCGCCCGTCGCCGCTCCAACGCCGGCGCCCCTGGCTGGTCCGATAGAACAGCCCGTCGGCATCGGCGCGCCCGCCTTCGTGGATGACACCACGCCGCGGCGACGCCGCAAGGCAATCGAAGTCTCGGATGCCTACGCGCTCAGGCTGAAGATCCATTACATCGCGAGCTATGCGACCATCCCGATTTTTGCGGCACAGGCGGTGGTCGGCCAGCAACTCTACGTCGCCGAGCAAGCCGGGAACCGGCCGTCGCAGGTCATGAGGGGCACGCACGACGTCATCGCGGTCGCGCTCGACGGGCTGTTCGCCGTGAACACCGTGACCGGTGCGTGGAACTGGTGGGAGACGCGGAAGAGCGAGGAGGGCCGCACGTGGCGCACGCTGCACTCTGCACTGATGCTGATCGCGGACGGCGGCTTCGCGTACACCACGTATCTCGGCCAGGGCGCCCGCTACACCCGTGGCTCGAATGCGGGGCGCAACCTTCACAAGAACTGGGCGATCGGATCCGCATCGGTGGCGCTGGCGAGTTACGTCATGATGTGGAAACCCTTCCGGCGTGACTGACGACCTCCGCCCAGCGCGCGAGCGCATCGTCGAGCGCGCGCTGGGCGGCGGTGAGCTCCTTGTCGAGCTTTCCCGCCTGTTTCGCCTTCGCGGCGCTGCCGTCGTAGAGATCCGGGTCGTTGAGCGCGCGGCGCAACTCGGCGACCTTTCGTTCGAGATCGTGGACCGCGCGCTCGGCATTGTCGGCGGTTTTCTTTGCGGCGCGCCGCGCGGCCTGGTCCTTCTGCTCCGCGGCGGCATTCCCGCGCGCGCGCAGTTTTTCCTGGCCGCGCCGCGCGTCCGAGGCGATCGCGTCCGCCGCGCGACGGGCGAGCGCCGCGTCGCGCAACTGACGCTCCCAGTCGACGAACGTGCCGCCAAAATCCACGAGCCGGTCGCCGTCGAACGCCCACACGCGCGTCGCGAGTTCCCGCAGCAGCGCGCGATCGTGGCTGACGAGCAGCACGGTCCCGTCGTAGTCCTCGATCGCGTCCTCGATCGCTTCGATCGACTCGACGTCGAGGTGGTTCGTGGGCTCGTCGAGCACGAGCAGGTTCGCGCGCTGCAGCACGATCACGGCGAGCGCGAGCCGCGACCGCTCGCCGCCGGAGAGGGTTCGGGTGGAACGGAACACCTCCTCGCCGGAGAAGCCGAAGCAGCCGAGGTGGTTCTGGATCGCGCCCCGCGTCCAGAGCGGGCGGAGGTTCTCGATCACCTCGTACAGGCTCGAGTCGAGCGGGAGCTTGTCGTGGTCCTGCCGGAAATACGCGGGCGTGACGGAGCCGCCGAGCTTCACCGCGCCGCCCTGCGCCTCGCGTTCACCGATCAGCGTCTGGATCAGCGTGGTCTTTCCCGCTCCGTTCGGTCCGACCAGCGCGATCACGTCGCCGCGATTCGCGGTCGCGGAGAAGTCGCGCACGAGCGTGCGGTTGCCGATCGCGATCGTGAGGGCCTCCGCGGAGATCACGCGGTCGCCGCCGCGTTCGGAGATCTCGAGACGGAGTTCCATCGTGCCGCCGGAGCCGGGCGGCGGCGTGAGGCGCGGAAGCCGGTCGAGACGCTTGCGGCGTCCCTTCGCCTGCGACGTGTTCTGCCCCGCCAGGTTGCGGCGGATGTAGTCCTCTTCTTTCGCGATCATCTTCCGTTGCTGGTCCACCTGCCGCTCCAGCGCGAGCCGGCGCTCGGCGCGCTGCTGGACGAAGCTGGAGTAACCGCCCCGGTAGGTTTCCGCGGTGCCGCCCTCCAGGTGGAGCACATGGTCGGCGATCTCGTCGAGGAACGCGCGGTCGTGGCTGATCACGATCACCGTCTCGTCGAGCTCGCGAATGTACTCCTGCAGCCACGCCGTCGTCTCGAGGTCGAGATGGTTTGTGGGTTCGTCGAGCAACAGGAGGTCGGCGGGAGCGACGAGCTGCGCGGCAAGCCCGACGCGGCCGCGCTCGCCGCCGCTCAGCGTGGCCACTCGGCGCGTCTTCGACTCTTCCGCGTCGAACGCGAGCCCCTGCAGCACGGCGTCGACGCGCGCGTGGAAGGTGTAGCCGCCCTCGTGCGCGAAGCGCTCGAGATCGTGCCCGTACTGCTCGAGCAGGGCCGCCGGTGCCCGCTCCCCGAGCTCGGCGAGCTGCGCCGCCTGCTCCGCGAGCGACAGCTCGAGCGCCATGACCGGCGCGTAGGGAAGCGCCGCGGCGTCCCATACGCTCACCGCCGCGCCGAAATCACGGTGCTGGTCGAGCAGCGACACGCGCAGCCCCGGCGTGCGCGCCATCGCGCCGCGCGCGGGCGTCAGGGTGCCGGTGATTATCTTGAACAGCGACGTCTTGCCGCTGCCGTTGCGGCCCACGATACCCCAACGATCACCCTTCCCGACCGTAAACGTTACGTCGTGAAAGAGGGTCGTTGCGCCGAATTCGACGGCGATATCGGAAAGCGAGAGCTGGGACACTCACGAAAGATCGCTGGCGGACACGAACATTTGGAGTGCTGAGCCATGGCAATTGTCGAGACACTTGTAGCGGCGCTGCAACCGTGGGCCGATTTCTACGGTCACAACAAGGCGGTACAGGCCGGCGTCGAGTTCCTGCACGTCGGCGCACTGCTCGTTGGCGGCGGATTCGCCATCGCCTCGGATCGGGCGGCGCTTCGGGCGCTCAGCGCGGATCTCGAGCAGCAGAAGCACGTGCTGCGCGACTTCTCGTCGATCCACACACCCGTGATCATCGCGCTCACTGTGTCCGTCATCTCCGGCGTGACCATGCTCGCGAGCGACGTGGGGACCTTCCTCGTCTCGCCGGTGTACTGGACGAAGATGACGCTGGTGCTGCTGTTGCTCATCAACGGCTATCTGGTCAAGCGCGCGGACGAGAAGCTCAACGCCGACCCCTCCCCCGGCAACCGCGCCTGGAAGCATTTCAAGTTCAGTTCCATCGCCAGCATCACGCTCTGGCTCAGCACGACGCTCGCCGGCGTCATACTCCTCAATTCCTGATTCGATGACCGATACGAATTCGTCCGATGATTGCGAAGGCTGCACGCTGCTTGGCCGCCGCGAGTTTCTCCGCGACGCCGCGTTCGTCGTGGCCGCGCTCGCGGCCGTGGGAGGCACCGCCGGCGCGATGCCCGTGCACTTCATGAACGCGATCGCCGTGCGGGACGAGATGGCGACCTATCCATTCCCGGCCGTCGACGGTGTCTATATCGACAGCAAGAAGGAAGTCATCGTCTCCCGTTCGGCCGGCCAGGTCTACGCCTTCATGCTCGCCTGCCCGCACCAGAACACGGCGCTGCGCTGGAACTCCAAGGACCAGAAGTTCCAGTGTCCGAGGCACCATTCACAGTACAAGCC